>Ga0105162_1000570_pt1 | contig 23743 bp, 24 predicted proteins | sample JNZ201metaG_FD_81532 | JGI IMG/M metagenome (GOLD analysis project Ga0105162, IMG submission 81532) | Hot spring microbial communities from Jinze hot spring, China to study Microbial Dark Matter (Phase II) - JNZ 20120812A | ecosystem: Environmental > Aquatic > Thermal springs > Hot (42-90C) >...
CCTGGGAAGGGAGGATGGGGTACCAAAGACTCCTAAATGGGCTGAGGAGATAACGGGGGTGCCTGCAAGAATAATAAAGGCGCTGGCAAGACTATGGGCAACAAAAAGAACAACAATAATGCACCATTATGGAGGTGGAATGATCAGAGGCGCATACTCAACTGAGCCTGCTAGGCTGGAAGTTGCATTGCTTGCAATGCAGGGCATTGGAAAACCTGGGCGGCATCAACTTCATGGAGCTTTCCTCCAGTCTTCCCTCATCGTGCATCCTGTTGATTTATGGTCAAAAATTCAAGAAGCCATTATAAAGTATAGCCGCTGCCGCGCTCCATCTTATTCTCTGGTGGCCATCCGAAACCATGATGAATTTAAGAAGTTGTTTAAACAGTTTATTCCACGGGTTCTGGTGCCGGAAGCGGTTCTAAACCCCCCAATTGAATGGTACAGTCACACATGGGTAGCTTGCCCTACCGAATGCCAGTTCGAGAAGCATAAGTATCCTGCTGAAGGTTGCCCAGAAATTAGGATGATATGGAGTAGTTGCTGTTGTTGGCTAACATGCTGGAACGGCGGATATAAAATGGCCGAGGCTTTCAGGAGCCCGAAAATAGAATTTATATTGGCGCAATCTCCATGGCTGGAGAACGACGCTCTCTTCGCCGACATAATCCTACCTGTCACAACTCCTCTAGAAGAAGACGACGTGGTATTTGTACAGTGGCCAAAAAACACACAATTTAATGCCCTTATATTTTCTCCCAAGTGTATTGAGCCTATTGGCGAATCTAAGAGCGACTATGAGATTTGTTGCTTAATTGCTGAAAAGCTCGGCCCGGCGCTGGGAATACCTGATCTTTTAGATAAATTTACGGGAGGAAAAAGAAATTTTGATGAATGGTTAAGGGCATTTTTTGAGGAAACCGGTGTCTCTAAATATATTAGTTTTGAAGAATGGAAAGAGAAGGGATATTGGCTGCTTCCAGTAGATCCAAATTGGAAATTGCAAAAACCTTATATGAGCTTTTTTGCTGAGGACCCTGATTCCTTTCCGCTAAAGACTCCTTCTGGTAAGATTGAGTTTTATTCCGAGAGGCTGGCTGAGCTGGGGGATCCTGAAAGACCCCCTATACCCAAATATATTCCCTATGGTGAGACATGGTGGGAGAGTCTCCAGCATCCAAGAGCCAAAAAGTATCCATTCCTGCTGGTTTCGAATCATCCAAGGTGGAGAATGCATGCGCAGTTAGATGATGTAGCGTGGTTCCATGAAATACCTACATGTAAGGTTAGAGGCCCCGATGGGTATCTGTACGAGCCGATATGGATAAACCGTAGGGACGCTGAAAAACTTGGAATAAAGACAGGAGACATTGTTATGGTTTACAACGAGAGGGGTGCTGTTCTAGCAGGAGCCTACGTGACTGAGCGCATAATGCCAGGCGTGGTATCCATAGATCATGGCGCAAGAGCAGACATAGTATCCTTGGAAGATAGGATAGATAGGGGAGGAGCAATCAACCTAATAGCCCCAAAAGAAGAGGGCAAAACAGCCGCCCTAATGGTCGTAAGCGGCTACCTAGTTAACATTAAAAAAGTCGACCTAGAAGAGCTTAAGGCCAAGTACCCCGAAGCCCTCCAAAAGCCCTACAATAAGGCTTTTGGTTTATGCTATGAAAGATATGTAAAGGATAGTTCATAAGATATGTCAAGGTGTTTAATTTGCGGTGGCCGCGGCCCGAAGATATAGAAGCAATGTTGAACAAGCTAACAAACTTAAATAGCGCAAATAATTAAAAAATTACTATAGAAATGAGCCGGGGTCTCCTAGAGCCGTAGGTGGCGGGGAATCTGGTAGGGAGCAGATCGCATATATTCGCGAGCTTAAGCCTGGAGTCGAAATAACTAGAGAGCCTGTGGCCATTGTGGGCCGCGTGGGTTCAAATCCCACCCCCGGCGCCAATCATTTTGCTCATTTTAGGCTTGTTTTTTGGCTGTTTTTGAGTAAGGAGTGAGCTTAATTCTTGCTTAGTTTCTGCATGGGTTTCTATTTTTCTTTTCGGTTTGAACCCACACTTTAAATATTCCGGTATGCGTTATTTATTGTTGGTGTTTGGGTTTGGTTGGTCGGACTGTTGAGGCTGTTTTGAGGGTTCTCTCTGATGGTATTCCACGGCCTTATAGGGATATTGTTGCCTCTACTGGTTTGGGTTTGAGGGCTGCTTATATAGGCTTTGGAGGAGGGGCCTAGTCTTACGGTCTGAGAAGCCCTTCATGGAGTCTGAGCGGGTGTTTAAGGGTAGGGCTGGAGCATCAAGGAACCTCAGGAAATATTTTCTGTATATTGTTGCGCCTAAGGGTTGCGGAGAAGCTATAGTTAACGGTATTAGGTTCGTTGGGTTTACTGTCTCTCCTTTAATTTAACATTAGACATTAATGGCATTAAATATTGGATAAGATTGATTGATAATTTTGACGGCATGTCTTATCCGGTAATTCCATATCCGTTGCTGATTGGATCTTGGAACAATGGCAATCGCGGTGGATAGAAAGTGAAAATGACAAAAAGACCGGCCAAAGTGATTATAGCTACAAGAGAGATTTTTGCATATATTTTTAGCGTTTTCTTCCATATCATTAGTTTATAACTTGCTAATTGCCCAATTGCTACGGCTGCAATGAAAATTATAATGTCTAATGTTAAATTTTCTTCACTGAAGATTCTGTATAAGTAGAAAAAAGAAGAAACAATAATCAGCGGCATAAGGTAAATGCCAACAGCTTTGGCGGTAAAAATTGCCAGCTGTTTTCTTCAAATATCTATACTCAATGATTACATATAGTAATGCAGGCCAAAAACTCAACTTCAAATGTTCCCAGACACTTTCGTTAACAGCTGAAAAAATGCCGGCAAAAGGATTGCGACCAGATAAATCGAAAGTGAAGTGTAAAGCGCTTCTAACAAAAACTATGAAAACTATTCCAATCAACTCGAAGTTAAGAATTTTTGCTTTGTAATCATTCATAAAGACCAGATACCGCATTTGTTTCATTGTTTTATTTTTGAAATTAGAATTGATAAAGCTAACGCGATCAGTATAATAATGGCGCTTACCTCAGTGGCTATACCGATGTCTTGGTTTCCGCTTTGCTTCGCAGCTATGCCTAACAAAGCCCATATGATTACAAGCCCGTAGGCTATGTCCTTTCTTGTAGCTATTATAAGCAAAGTTATTACTAGGACGATGATAACCATCAAGAAAGCCCAAGTTTCTTGACTTATTCCAAAACCATCCCAGTTAAGCGAAACCAATGCGGCAGCAACGTTTGCTATGGAAGCAATAGTGATCCATCCGAGATAGACACTGAAAGGCGCATGAAACGCTATTTTTTCACGTAGTGAAACTGCGGGCTTTCCGACTTCTAGGCGGAGATAAATCGCTATTAAGGTGGCCAGAAGCAGAAACATAACAAAAACTGAAAAACAAGATATTCAAACTGCCAGAGAAAAAGCCAAACAACATTTAATATGCTGCTTGCTATAAACAGATAGCCAGCTTTTTCCCTAAATTCTTTTGCTTGCGGGCTTGGCAACGCTTGATAAAAAATGAAGATTGCAAGCAATATGTAAATTATTCCCCATATGGAGAAAACGTAGCCCGCTGGAGTTATCAAAGTGGGATTTGCATCAGAAATTTGAGCAGTATTTTTACCGCCAATAATTGTTGTGCTACCTGCCAACCCATTCACAATAACCGTAATAACAAAGGCTACAATGTTTAACCATTTAAAAGACTAGAATAAATTTCAGTCATCTAAATCACTCCAATTTAATTTAGCCATGTTTGAATATTTAAGACAAATTATCAGCCAACCCCCAGTTTATCCCTTTTTGCCTTTACAGTCTGTAATGATTTTAAGCAGCTTAGAGAATCTTGAAGAGAAAGGCTTTTTGTCATCTTATTTAAGCATAAAATATTTACGGGATTGCTCGATAACCCACTCTCTACCCTTTGTGTAGGCTGGAAGATCCCATCGCATTTCTTTAAGATTTTGTGTTATTATTGGTATCCAGTCGTATGGAATAGAAATTAGAATTAACCCTGCTGGGAATACATGTTTTGCCTTCATTCCAAAGGACATTCCCGTAATTAAATAATTAACTTGTCCAGTTTTATATGGGTAAATGAAGAGCCACGCGCATGCTCCTACAATAGACTGCTTAGATTCCCATATTTTTCCAGTTGAGTAGCTCATTGCCCTCAATATTATTTCTGCTTGGTCTGGAGTAGCTTCAACGATGAGGAGATCCGGCTCAAATGTTAGTTTATTTAGGTTAGAGAAAACAACGTAATTTACAAGGCCTTTAGGAAGCGTTGGAATTTGTTCATGTATCCTCCTGTTAACGCGGGGTTCTTGAAAAATTTCAAAATCCACGCCAATGCGTGCCGCCAATCCGGGAGGAAGTGGAGAATCAACCATCCCAAGCAAAAATTTCCCCGCGCAGTTCTCATTTTCCTTATCTATATAAAACGGCTCTGTTCTAAAATGCATTTCCTTTAGGGCTTCACAGAGGGCTATCTGTTTGTCCAAACGTTGAATTCCTTCAGGCTTCTCAAAAAGAAATTTAACGCTTACAGGCTGCCAGACAAGGTCAAGTCTCTGAAATATGGATAGATCTGTTTTAAGTAGTCTCATCCAAACACCCTACTGACTTTACTGAGACTTTATCTAAATAATATTATAATATTATATATATCTTAATAATTATCTTAATAATATAACTGTAATGAGGTGAGGAGTGTTGCTGTCCGATATGTTGCGAGCAAACTACCCATCTTTAGAAGATTTTTTTAACGCCAAGGCCATGGAGTTTTTGGATAAATGTGTTTCTTGTGGTGAATGCTTGAGAAACTGCCCTATGCCCCCCGTGGTGCTGGGTGACGTGACCCCCGGGAAGATTATGGAGAAGACGGCGAGATTTTTGAAATATGGTGAGGACTCAAAAGAAGTTTACCTTAAAGCATTTGGCTGTACATTATGCGGAGAATGTTCTAGGTCATGCTTGCAGGGAATAGATGTGGTGGAAGTGTTTGGCAAAGTGAGAAGCGAATATTTTAAACGTGGTGAAATCCCTGACGCTATTAAGCAGAGAGAGACCGCGCCTACATATAACCCAAGGACTATCTCAGCTATGCTGATGAAACCCTCTGAGAGAAGGTGGATGGACGCATGGTCCATTAAACCAAGCCAGACTGAAAATCTAGTTTTTTTAGGGTGTACCCTTCTTTTTCACCCTCATTTTACCCTTCCTTGGCTAGACATTCTCGAGAACATGAAAGTGGACTTTATAGCCATCGGAGGAGGCCCCATAGAAAAAGGAAGAGGTTTGTGTTGCGGTTTTCCATATTATCTCAGCGGGAACACAAAGATGTTTGATAAAACCGCCGAGGATCTGATTTCCATCTTTAAAAGATTTAATCCAAAAAGAGTGATTTTGACATGTAGTGCGTGCTATCACTTTATTAACAAAATTTACAAAAAATTAGAGCCCCTCAAAATAGATTTTGAAGTAAAATACTGTGGTCAGTTTCTACTTGAAAACGTTGATAAACTAGAGTTTAAAAAATCTGTGAATAAAAAAGTGTATTTTCAGCCTTCCTGTGGGAATCGAAAAGCCAATGTGGATGATGTTTTGCATAAACTTTTGGGAAAAATACCTGGATTGACGGTGATTAAGGGTCCCTACCTCTGTTGTGGAGGAACCCCAAAAGTGGCGTTTCCAGAGGTCTTCGCAAAAACTGTGCCGGTCTTTAGGGAGTTTCTTACTAAAAGGGTTATTGAGAATGAATGTGATCTTTTAACAATGGGGTGTCAACAGTGCGCACTGGCTTTTTCACCATATTTGGTAGAGGGACAACCCTTTACAATAGAGTCTATTTTTGGAATTATTAACGAAGCCATGGGTGGAAAGAAATATGAAAACAGATGGCTGAAATATTGGAAATGTAAGAGCGAAGATGAAATTATAGAGGTTTCAAGAGAATACTTTAAGGCAAATGGGCTGACTGAGGAGGAAGCAAGAAAAACTCTAGCCTATATACTTTCTTGGAGATAGAAAACGCTCGCATAATTTGACTTCTTATGGGCGTAGTAATCATTTAGCATTGCGCCAAGCTTAAGTGAGTAATAATAAAGTGTTTGGCGGTGTTAAATTTATGTAAAGGTTTATTAATTCAGGAATGCAAATGCATTATAGATGGGTATGTATGAGCTGCTGGATATTCGTAAGAAGTATGTGGGCGCCATTGTTAAAAAGGAAGACTTTGAAATTGTGGCCACAGTGCATGAGTTCATAAATAGAGAGGTTATGCCCCGTCGTCTTGACCTCGAAGGCGGCTGGCATCATGACGAGGATTTAGCGAAGAAGACAATTGAAGAAATCCATAAGGGGCTTGTGGATTTAGGCGTTCAAAGGGCTTTTCTTCCAGAAGAGATTGGCGGGTTGGGAATAAAGTCTTTTATTACTCAACTTATGGTTCAGGAGGAACTTGCGAGGGGAGATGCCGGTCTGGCTACGCGTCTAGGCTGCCTTTGGGGCTGTCTAAATCTGGCTAAAATGGCTGGCAGGATGGATCTTTTAGAAATCTTTGGAAGGAAAGCTTGCGATGATAAACCACACACCGCATGCTGGGCTGTAACCGAGCCTCAAGGAGGCGCTAACGTTGAAGACCCAACTCAGCATGGTCGTGCAATACGTACAATAGCGGCTCTCGATGGAGACGAGTGGGTGATAAATGGAGTGAAAATATGGCCGGGCAGTGCGGGAGAGGCGGATATCGTTTATGTCACCGTGTGTACTACGGATCCAACGAAAGGTGAGGAAGGGATAGCCTATATTTATGTTCCTCCAGATGCCCCAGGGCTTTCGTTTGGCAAGCCTATACAAAAGATGGGTATGTGCTATACTGATGTGAACGCCGAGATTTTTTATGATAACGTAAGAGTACCCAAAGAGTATAGATTAGGGGGTCCGGGAAAGGATGCTGAAATTTTCCATAATAACATTGCAGCGGCAAGGCTTCCAAGCGCAGCTACCGCTGTAGGGGTTGCTCAAGCCTGTTTAGAGATAGTTTTAGAGTGGACAAAAGAAAGAAAGATTATGGGAAAACCTGTTAGGGAGCATTCGCTTTTTGCGAGTATTATTGGTGAAATGGCCTTAAAAATTGAAACAGCAAGGGCATACTACTTGCAAGCCGCATGGATGGCAGAGCATCCTGAAATATACGGTCCAGTAGGGTCGCCTGCTATGCATGCAAGGTGTTCTATAGCGAAGGCTTATGCCGCTGACGCCGCCGTGTGGGTTGCAAACAAAGCTATGGAGCTCATGGGCGCCTATGGGTGCGCCTATGAATATTGCCTGGAAAAGTGCCTACGAGATGTAAAAATTATACAATTATGGGAAGGGGGGCAACAACGCGCCCTTCTAGACATAGCGTTAGGCTTCTACCCATTTGAATGGTGAGAGCACTTAATAAATATGAATATATAAGACACGGGGATAACGCCAATCTATAGAGTTTTTCTTTTTTAGAGATAATTCAAATCCATATAAATTTTTGGGAGAGATTATCTGACAATAAAAAATTACAGAAATTAAGTGAAAAGATGAGAAAAGACATTTTCTGGCGCTTGCTGAAATTAAAGTTTACCATTTGAAACTGTAATGGCTTAATGCTACATCTAGCCGTTCTCGTTGTGGACCGCCTAACCATAATTGAGCAGTTTTAACGTCTCGAAGATACTTCTCTATATGTAGCTCAAATGAGTATCCGTAGGAGCCCATGAGCTCCATAGCTTTATTCGTTACCCCAACAGCCACATCGCACGCGTATGCTTTTGCTGCTGTAGCTCTGGCAAGATTGGCTGTCTCGCCAGGTCTTCCATAGATTTCTGGATGGTCAAACATCCATGAAACCTGCAGCCAGTAAGCTCTAGACGTTTCGACAGCAATCGTCATATCGCCTAAAATATGAGCAAACAAGGAGTACTCCCTAACAGGCTTCTTAATTATCCTTCTATCCTTAGTATAATCTAAGACTATCTCTAATACCGTTTCAGCAAGCGCTGTCACGTTAGCCGCAGTATTAAGGCGTGCATACGCTATCATATCACGCAATATTTTCGCGTCCTCGCCAGGCTCAGCAACCCTATACTCCTTTGGAACCCTCACGTTTTCCAAGAAAATCTCGGCGTTTATGCTTGTCCAGCTCATCCCCATTTTCTTGATGGGTTTGCCAAAGGACACTCCTTTAGCATCCGGGGGGACGTAAATTAAGGCTATACCCTCATCTCCTTTAGTTGGATCCACTGTACATATTATGACATAACATAAGTCTGCAACACCAGCGCCACTGGGCCATATCTTCGCACCATTTATCACCCACTCGTTCCCATCTAAACGGGCGGTGGTTGTTATCGCTTTACCCTGCTGTACTAGATCCTCAATATTAGCCCCACCCACGTGCTCTGTGATGGCAACGCAGGCTGTACAAGGTTTATCCTCCAGAAGCTTGTCTCCAAATTTATAGAATAGATCTTTTCTTCTAGCCAGCATTGCTGGCATCATTGATAATGCAAGTATACCAAAGTGCATGGCAAGCCCCAAATCTCCACGCGCAATCTCCGCAGTTATCAAATTCCATGCAGTACCACTAATGCCATCACCACCCCACTCTCTTGGAAGAAAGCATTTTTGGCAACCTAATTTAACAAGTCCATGAGCAAGACTCTTGAAAGTTTCGCGCGCAAGTTTCTCATCGCGATGCCAACCACCCTCCAAATCTTTCCTTCGAGGCATGATTTCCTTATTAACAAACTCGCGTATAGCCTTCGCAATCTCTATTTCCTCATCACTAACGATAGCCTTAACATATTTCTTTTTTAAATCAAACAGCTCGTACAATATAACTTCCCTCTCTATAATTATCATTACCTAAGGACTAAAAGCATATTAATTTTAGTTCTCATTTATCGCTGTATACTTTAGCAGCATCTTTTGCCCTTATGCCTAGCGGTGAGTATTATTTCGCGCCATTTTCAGTTTTTAGATAGCTAAGGAACGGCGGCGGTCTCGACTGCTTCCATCCATTAAACGCTTATAGGTCCAAACGGCTCCACTCTTATCATGATCCATTAAATATTTTCATGTTTTTGTATCTAAGCAATTCTTTTATGAAAGATCATACTGAAGCGGAGTCTCCGACACCACAATGTAATATTATTTCTCTTGAGACATTCCAAAATTGTGAATTGTCAATTTGACTGAGCTTAGAGATAATTGAAAAATTAAAAGGTAAGCTTTGATCGCAAAAGCCGAAAGCATGACTTAAAAAATAAAAAAGTAAGAAGGTTTCCTATGCGCCTTTTCTGATCGGCATTTGCTTATTCTTCTAATCTAAGGTACTCATAACAGCTTACGTCATTGGGATCGAAGACTTTCTTGAATTTGGCCTGCCAACGATAGGTATCTGGATGCGTGCATTTCTTTAGTATCTCTCGCATCCTTGCAATAGCTTGCTCTTCAGAGAGCCCTAAAAGTAGTCCGGTGCCCACCATGGCATCTTGAGGTCCACCATTGTTCCCTGGGTACCCATGTTCTCTTTGCCACTCTAATGATTTTAATAAGAACTCCATGGCCGCTTTAGCCGACTCTGGATCTGCGATATCGAATAGGCAGAAGTTCTCAAAATACATATTTCCTCCGCCACCTATACATGAGAGTGGCCCCATTACGGCATCTGCTCCATCATCTACGATAAGTTTCTTCTCTATGTATTCCTTCTTGGCGCGAATGCTCTCTTCTATTGCCGGTATTAGGGCTCTTGGGGCCCCTGGAGGCGAGTATCCAGGTAAGTAGCCTCCAACATAGAAATTGTAGTTTTTGTAGCCTAGTCTATGCAGCCAGGCGAACATAAACTCCTTTACGGCCGGCTCTTCGCATGCCTGAACTATCCATCCACCTACCTTATTCAGTATTTGTTGTAAGGCTTTTTCCTGCCATTCAAGATGCTTTTTGGAGACTCCCATCAATATTATCTGGTAACTATATTTAAGCTCCTCGGTTATCTTTTGTACTTCTGGGTCGTTTAACACCTCTTCAAGTTGCCAATAGGTTTTCGTTGGATCCATAGCTATTTTAATCATAGCCCACTGCAGGTTTCCAAAGAAGCCGAATTGCTTGTGCACTACATACCCTATCTTCGCATTATAGAGTAAATAAGCGGATTCTAGCAAGTCTTTCATGGAATGAAACGCTACCGTGTGAATGTCCATGTTCTCAGGTATCTTATACCTATATGCTGGTAGTCTACCAGTAATTTCTAGTTTAGGTGGCCCATGCCATGGGTGAAGCTTGTAGCCGATCTTTGTAATTACACCAAAGGCTCCTTTAGTGCCCCAAATACCTCTAACGAGCCCCCTTACGCTTGGTCCTGGGCCTTCTGCACAAAACCAATTACCCGTACTGCCCAGCGAGCCCGTCCTTAGGATTTCTCCGTTCGGTAGAACCCACTCTACTGCGAGAAGGTTTTCCGCAGCATGCCCTGTGTAGATTCCCATGGGTGTTTCTCCATGGTAACATGCGGTGCAGGCAACAACTGAGCACGAGGCCCCCGCCCCAATCAAATGATTACATAGCCCCCTTTTCATAAGCTCTGCTTGAAGCTGCCCAGCGGTGACGTAGGGTTCTACTACCGCATACATCCTTTCCTCATTTATCTCTATGATCCTATTCATCCTTCTAAGATCAAGGAGGACTGTTCTTGGGAGGCTGACCCCACCCATTGGGTTCCATCCTGTAGAATGACACTTGACTCTTATCTTATATCTATTGCAAACCTTGATTATTGCCTGAACTTCCTCTGTACTCGCAGGCAATATAACCGCCTCTGGCCTTGTATGGAACCTTCCGCCCCAACAAGCGTATGAATCTAAAATCACTGGGTCTTCTGATATGTTCCGTGGCCCCACGATGTCTTCAAGGGCCTTATACTCCTCCTCTTTTAAAACCATATTCTCACCCCCCAACAGCTTGTTTAATAAGGTCTATTACGTCGTATACCTTGATTCCTCCCCCATGTTTCGTAATTGCGTCGAGGAAGTTCCTTTTACACCAACCATCTGCCACAACTATTGCTTCGGCTCCAACATACATGGCTTCTTCTATCCTAACCTTAGCCGTCCATAATGCAAACTCAAGGTCATATTCCCTTGCCCCGCCGCCTCCACCACAACACCAGGCGTATTCCCTAGTCCTGATCATCTCAACCAGATCCAAGCCTGGAATAGCCCTAAGTATCCTTCTTGGCTCCTCGTATACGCCCCGTATTCCAATTCTTCTCGGTTTAGGCGGATCCCATATAGGTACTTGGTTCCTAATTTTTTTCCTCCTTCCAGTCCATGGCTCAAATGGCTCCCCAAGTCTTCCAAGGTGACATGGGTCATGATAAGCGGCTTTCATAAAAACTGGTTTTGTAAACTTGATTTTTCCATTCCTTATTAGCCTGTCAAGGAATTGTGTTATGTGAAGCACTTCTATATCTAGTTTTTTATTCAATTTTTCTGGATAGCGATATATGAAGGCATGGTAACATTCAGCGCATGGTGTAACAATTGTTTTTACACCTTTTGCCCTCCATATTTCCATGTTGTTTTCGGCGCATTTATAGAATTCTTCGCGGAATCCGATCTCTAAGGCCCTGACCCCACAGCAAGTTTCCTCTGCTCCCATAATTCCTACATCGACACCTGCGTTCTTAAGCAGTTCAACAGATCCTCTAACAGTAGACCAAAGCTCCTTATCATAGGAATACCTGCATCCAGCGTAAAAGAGGATATCAGCTCTCTCTCTGGTCAAATCCTTCACACTCAACCCCTCAGCCCATTTGCCTCTATCCTTCTTAGGCTTTTGCATCACATTGTCTTCCTTACGAAGTCCCTCTATGATTAGTTTGTGCGGCTCGCTAATCAGACCCTTTTCGACAAGCCTCTCACGTAGCGCAATAATTATGTCTCGTAAGTCTAGGTGTACTTTGCATATCTGACATGATACGTGACAGAGTCCGCAGGTAAAGCACTCAAAGGCAACATCAAGCAGTGCGTCAGAGAGGGGTATTCTTCCCCTTAACAAGGCAAGGGCTGTCGCAACTTTGCCACCTCCGGAGTAGGAATGGAAGTTTCTGTAGCTTATGGCTGGACAACCATATGAATGCTCCTTATCTGAAACGATTACCCATGGAATGAACTTGCAATATGAGCAACGACTACATCTTTTTAAGTCATCTTCATAGTCCTCTAATTTAAGTGGCATTTTTCATAACTCCTCCTAAAAACATAGTTTTCCAGGGTTCATAATATTATTTGGGTCAAAGATCCTCTTTAACTCCCGTAATACCCATCGGTTTATGGCATCTTTGCTATAAACCATGTCCGCCCAAAGACCATAAGGTCTCGAAAAGTACGCCCCTCGCGCCATTAAGGCTTCGCTGGCTTTGATTAGAAGACCTTTAACCCTCTCGATATCCTTTGGGTTACCTGGTTCATACGGTATGTCAAACTCAACATGCCACACAATACCTTGCTGTTGAGGCTGTATATAGCCTCCAATCTCGGAAGTTGGGTAACCCAGCTCGCTAGCCACAGAATACATTGTAGCTTCCATTTCCGATACCCTATCAACGGGTGTTAAAAAGAATATTTCCTGGCAAGATCCCTTATATCTTATCTTCCAATATGGATCCTCTGATACACTATTCAACAGCTTATACATTTCCCTGTCGTTTACTCCCGGAATTGATTGTTTAAGCTCCAAGCCGAACTGTTTAGCGAGGTTGCATGTGTCTTCATCCTGATACTCGACCCTTTCTCTTGGAAGTATATCATACCCAGCAAGCGTGAGGATGAGAATCCATGAAGGGAGATCTTCCGCTATAGCCTTTATTTCTTCAGGTTGTTTTCCTATAATTGTGGCGAGGTTCCAGCGGTTTAATAGCAAGATCTCGTCCCCGTATCGGAACCTTATAAACCTGTTTACAAATCTAAGTAATTTATCAACCTTTTCAGAGGTGGCAAAGTAAAGCTTGTACTCCTGAGGTATCAATTCGCACCTAATGGATGACCATAACGCGATTCCCATTGTTCCCTGAGCTCCAGAAATAATTCTATAGGGATCCCATTGACCGGGACCCATATGCAATATTTGATCTTGGTTGTGTTTCCATTGCTCCTCAAGAGTTTTGTGTTGGAAGCCCGCTTCACCTGTCATCATCTCTTCGCCATTTGGCCAAAGGATATGAAGGCACTTCAACGGATCTGTTAGGTTCCATTGAACTAAGGGCATGGTCACAGGCTCTCTTTCTAAGAGAGCTGTTAATACAGATTTATTTGATCTTGGCAGAAGCGGCATCGGAATCTTTAGCCCAACCTCAGCCAGCTTCCTTTGAAGCTCACCAAAAGTAACTCCGGGCTCTACTATGCAATACCTGTTTAGCGTACTAATATGGAGAATTTTCTTCATTCCGCTTAAATCTAAAATAACGGCCCCACCTGTGCTTGGAACGGTATCGCCTCGAAAATGAGGCGGCCCGGAGCTAACTGGAACCAACGGAGTTTTTGTCTCATTTGCCCATTTCATAACTTCTCGTAAAGTATGGGCATCCTTGATTTTCACCACAGCCTTTGGCCTTCGCGGTGGGGCAAAGCTATAGTCCATAGAGAATTGCTCTAAGACTTCTTCATCAGCAATGTAATTGTCCACTCCACAAATATCTTTTAAATCCATCCCCACCACTCGCTAGCTTCTTTCCCAGTTACATTTTATATTTTTTAGCTAGGTCTCTTATGTTTTATGCATAGGTCTCTAGATCCCGCGAGAGGTGGGGCCCTCTTATCTTAAGTATCTCTAGTTTCCTTATGACTCTGGTATCCAGATCTATTCTCGCCGTACAGGGCTCTTTGCCCTTAAACTGTTGGTGCAGTCTTCTTTCTCATCTCTCATAGCCACGCAGTCTACCAGTAGATTATTAAGCTGCCTTTTGGGATCCTCAGCTAATAGCTTCGTCTGAGCCGCTTACTTCAGCTGGAACTTTACCGACTCTGCCGTTCACTCCATATTCACTTTCATATAATTTGGCCACTTTCTTTATAAGGGAGCGTATCTCCTCAATGGAGCTTTGGTCACCGTTACGCATAAGATCTAGGAAGTGTCCAGGGCTAATATTTAAGCCAAACTCACTATTAATTCTCGAGACCAAGAGTTTAATTAAAACTTCAGCGCCAACCCCAAAGACCCTTTCCATCCCACGGTAAAAGGCTCTAGGATCCTCCCAAAACACGTCGAATGGATCGCGGCTTAACCCTTTTTTCAGAAAGAACAAAACTGCCTCGCTAGCAGACCCTCCGAGGGTGGAATGAAGAGTCTTCTTAAAGATACTACGAAGGAACTCGATGAGGAAGTCTCTTTCCACAATGCTTACCATTCTCACAAAACCACCTCGATAAGTATATCAAAACCTAGTATGTTCATACCCCTCCATGAAACTGATTCCTCGTTATCAATTTTGCCTATAAATGCAAATATATAATGTTCTCCTTAAATACTTTTGCCTATAAAAGCAAAAAATTTAAATTGAAAACACGCTCATAAAAATATGTTGTGAGGTAATATGTTGAGAAAAAGCGTGGTTAGTAGTATAATGGCTGCTATTCTTCTCTCCGTGGTCCTCCTCAGCTCCTCCTCAATAGCATTAGCAAGTAAGCCCTCAATCAAGGTAAATGTACATGCAAAGGCCAAGGGCGATGATATAATAGCTAGCGGCAAAGTATTCCTAAGAGACTTAGAAAGTGGAAAAAATGTCACTATTAACATTACGATCATTCTTGAAAAACCGGATGATTCTAGTGAGAGAACAGAATTTAGCATTACTGGGCTAATCGATGGTAATGTCGTTACAATACTACCATATGAACATACGTTTAAAGGCTGCGTAAACAAAAAGGGAATTTATGAAATTACTGTTACGGCCAGATGCGACGAGGAACTAATGGATACGGCGTACTTCAAGTTTGATCCACCAACTGGTGGGACTCCCGGGGTACCATTCTAAACGCCAAAAATAACTAGGGAACACTAAAGTAGGTGCGTTAACATGGCTGAGATCGATACGCTGACGTTGAAGATTCTCTCTGTGCTAGGGAGGAAGCCAAAGGCTTCATTAAGATCCTTAAGCAAAGATATTGGCATCTCTTCGGTTTCACTAAGAAAAAAGATTGAAAAGATCCTGTCTGAGAAGCTGCTTTATGGAGTTTCTGCTAGGATAAATCCTTTCGCGTTAGGTCTAGAAATAGTGTTAGTTCTTGCCGAGGCTCCCGCTGACAAAGTAGTGCTGTTTGAGAGAACTTGTGATCTTCATCCTTATACCCATTATAGGATAAGATGTTTTGGTCCCATCAACGGCGCATTTGCAGCCTTCCAAATCCCTGCTGGAACAACTTACTTACTTGTGAACCTGCTTGAGGAGCTCTCAAAGAATAGTGTAATTGAAAGATGGATTTTAGAGATGCCTACATCTTTTCCAATAGGTTGTGAAGCAGATTATTCGTTCTACGAACCGGAGGTTGGATGGAAATTTAATTGGGACAAATGGGCTAAGAGCATAGATTATCTTGAACCATTCAAGCCTAAAGAAGAAAAGAATGTTCTAAACTTGCTTGATAGGATGGATATACAAATACTAAGAGAGCTCTCTAAGAATATTTTAAGGAGGAGGAGTGAGCTATCTGAAGCTGCTGGCGTTAAATTGTATCATTTGGACAAAAGGTGGAAGAGACTGGAAGATCTTGGCGTTATTGAGGGCTATAGAGTTCTTGTTGGAATGCATTTTCTGCAAATAACATCACATGTGCTCCTTAAGTGCAAGTGCTCTATGAGGGATTCCATGAAAATTGCCTCAGCAATAAGGAGTCTCCCCTTCCAAAGTACCTTTTTCTTCACATCAGACGGCTTCATCCTATATATTATGACAACATCACTTGATTATTCCCTTTTAATGTCCGTCCTACGAAAATATTGTGAGAGAATAGAAGTTTATTGGTGCGATTACCACTCAAGCCTAAGATACTACTTTTATGATGAAGCCTTCTCCAATGGTTCGTGGAGAAGCGACATAGATTTTATGGTCAACTCTATCTTAAGGAAAATCAGAGAAGAAGCAGAGCGATGATTAAAGCGAAGAGAACTTTTAAGGTAGACGAGCGTATTTTAAAGGTCGTTAGGAACTTGAGAAGCGAGATTTCATTCTTCTTACAATTGAAACTGTTAAAGGCATTGAGTTCTGGCTTAAAATGAAGAAATAACCATAAAGCTTTGCTCATTCAAAAAGGAAACTTTCTGTTTCACCGCTAGGAGGAGACGAAAATTACTTATCTCTTTAAGCACAGATGGTTGTTGAGAAATTAAAATGTAAAATAAAACTAACAGTAATCTAATGAATAAGATGCAACCTAATTTCCGCTAGCTGAAGGCTTCGGTGGAATATAAAAGAACATGAATTTTTCTGCTTAAGAGCGCTAAGGGCGTGCCAGCTCGCGGAAACCGAGTTCAAATATATTTGACAACGCTGAGGAACTTAATGCAGAAAGCACGAGTGCTAAATGGTGGACGGGAAGGGACTTGAACCATCAACAATTGGAGATATCTCCCGCAAACCCTCCTTTTCTTTTCATATTTTAAGCGTTTTAGGAATCCTTATAAGGAGGGATGCTCATTATTTAAGTGAGCTTATCACTTGTGAAGCGAGCGACAAAAGGGCTGCTTTCTTTACTTTTGGTGGGCTCGATTCCGACGCTGAAGTGTATAATAATGGTAAGGAGGTGAAAATAGAATGACTAAGTTTTATGTGAGGTGGTGGTTGGAGCCGACTAAGGTGCCCGTTGATGCTGAGCAGAGGATTAAGGGTTGGCTTTCAATGCTTGAAATGATTAAGGCAAGCTTGAAGGCGGGTGTAACGAAGGATTGGGGAATGGCTGCTGGGGGAGATTTCGGATACACGATTAGCGAGGCAGCAAATGAGGCGGAGCTATTCGCCCGCTTGCTTGCATGGATGCCATACGCCCACTTCGAAGTAATACCAATACTAACAGTTGATCAAGCCATAGAAGCGATCAAAAAAGCCACGCAAAAGTAAACCCTGAAGACATTTAATAGCCCACCTTTACCTCTTAAACAGAAGCCTTCAATTCCAACAGAAAGAATCTACGTTTATATGCGTGGCGAATCTGAGAATGGAAATTTGACATTATTTTTCTTAGTTACCTTTACATGGTCATGGTTTTTCTGGACACTGCAGATACTGGGCATCAACCTTTATGTTGCTCCGTTCGGTCCATTCATAGCAGCGTTTCTACTTACCTATCTGGAAGAGGGGGTTTGAGGAAGTTAAGAAATTGCTTATAAAAGGATTTGATCCAAGGATAAGAAAAGTCTGGTATATTCCTGCTTTTTTGTTATGGCCCATTATTGCAGGCTTTTCAATTTTAGGAGCGTCGTTGACTGGGGAGTCTATTCTTGAACCTGGTTACGCTGTCTCAGCCTTCGCTAATTCTTTGGAATTTTATCTACATATTGGCGGCCTTTTCAAGAGGAGTTCGGATGGAGGGGTTACGCGCTTCCACGTCTCCAGACGCGTTACTCAGCCCTTATCTCCAGCGTGGTTTTAGGAGTAGCATGGGCTATTTGGCATCTACCTTTGAACCTAATGTACTTGGTGGGCCCCAATATCAGGTTGGACTTGCGTGGTTATCCAGCACAGTTATTCTGTTCATTTTCGTATCAATGCTTTTTACTTGGATATACAACAATACTGGCAGCATCTTAACCGCTTTAATCTTCCACACCATGCTTAACCTTTCAACCTATGTTATCTTCTCAGTCTTTGAAACAGAAAACGGTCCAGCCTACTACTTTTTCTCAATAATTGTCGTTGCCTTAATCATCTTAGCAATATTTAGAGCAAAAAGAATGGTTCGAGATAAGAGCCGAGTTAAAACTGAAATCGATAGTCGTGATAATTTTGGATAGGTTCATTGCTTACTATTTCAGCCTTGGTTCTGTTAATTGGCAGTTTAGCCTATGCCCCATGGGTTTGGCTTCGTATGGCATGTTTCCTTCCGAGCCCGTTTTTGTGATTGTTGGTGGCGTCTCCCCAACGATTGCTGCGCTTATAGTGGCGAAACTTGAATTTGGGAGAGGTGGAGCGGAATATTTGTTCGGTCAGTTCGGTCGTAGGGGCTTTCAAAATTATGTTTTTTAGTGGCTATTTTTATTTCTTTAGCTCTTGCAGTCTGTGCTATCCTGTTGTGGTCTGCCGCTGGCGGAGCATATTTTCTGGACTTGGACTTGATAAGGTTTCGAGAGGAATTCCTAAAGCTTCTTGAGGGGGAGAGAAAGATAAGGAAGTGTTTTTGTCGGCTTTCACCTGCCAAGTATAACATTCTCTAAAGTCATTTAAATTTAGAGAGCTACGAGGATGCATTTTATGTCGCTTACAACGCGTTTGAATGCCATTTTATCCTCTTCCTCCAGCCTATTCCAGAACCTGTTTCTTCCGCTTAGATGTGGAGCAACCGCTAGGCTGAATGTTTCTCAATAGGAAATTGGACATTAGAGAAGTCTCTTTTAAGGGAAAACTCTGATCACGTCGATTCAGAGGGTGGCTTCGAAATATTTTATAGGAGAAATCTGCTTATGCATTTAAGTATATAGTCTCTCAATCTGAAAGAAGATGATGGATTAAATCTTCCTTATAAAAGGTTATCTGAGTGCTCTCTCCAAGAGATCCATAGAGCTATGATGAGAGAAGGAATTTTCTTCAAGTATGATTTAGGGCCTGAGGCTAACAAAGAGATCATGGAATTTTTTCAAGAAAGAATTGAGAGGGAAAACTTCTTCTTCCCTAACAACCTTAAAGAGTGGAAAAGAGAGGTGTGTGAAAATGTTGCGGATGCTGGCTTTTTAGTAGAGAGCATCGAAGACTATAAAGAGAAAGAATACTATCAAAGTATAGAAGAGCTGATGAATCTAATTGAAATGGTGCCGCTCGTTAAGAATTTTGACAGAGAAAAAGATAGGGTAGACTATAGAAAAACTCGCAAGGAAATACCACAGAAAACAAGGCATCCGGATAACTTGGCACTACTACATTTTAAAGGCAAAACGACTCTAATTAAAAATTAAAGGAGCAACGGATTAGCGACTTTAGTTTTTACAAGCTGAGGTTTAATATTTAGTTATTTTCCATCTAGTTCATCAAAACATTTATTTGAAGATGCCTAAAATAGGTTTCTTTTAGCCGATAATCCGGAGCTTAAATTCAATGCTGGATCAGACATACATGAGAGTAAAAGGAGGTGAGAACATGTTCAGTTTTAGAAGAAGCAAACTCTCAATTATACAACCATCTTTGACAAAAATTTTGTATTGAACAGTTTAAGGGGTTCTGCCATGATTTTAAGTAGGTCTTTCAGTCCTTTTTCTATTCGGTGGCTGAATTGAGGCTTGAGAATAAGACTGATGTTCCCCTTTCTCTGGGGGGATCTGCTTGATGGGGAGGATTGGGGATAGAATCCTCCTCCATAATGTATATTCCTTTAAGTTATAAAAAAATTGTGAAAGCATGAGGAGAGAAATGCTATTTCTTATTTTTAAACTTTGTAACATAAACTTTTTATGATGATCATTTATGTTTAAGGGGGATTAAGGACTCTGAAATTACTCCAATATTACAGGGAAGCCCGCCGCCAAACGGCTATATCCCAGTCATAAAGCCCCAGTATGCGTTTACGGACGATCCAAAGTATTGGGAGAGGAAGCCGTCCTATGCTGTGAAGCCTAAAACATACTATGCTCAGGGATGGTAACTTAACTGTTACTTGAGTAACAGAGACAGCCTCAGAGTGGCAGGAGGTAACCTGACCCTTAGGTATCTGCCCTGATACTTGAGTTATTAAGTTTTTGTACAAATAATGATTAAAATTTTGTCCATCTTTTCTATTTCAGTTCTGAATTCGATATCTTGTAAGTATTTAATTAATGATTCCCTTGATTGTGTTATGTTTTCTCCAGCAACCCCGAGAATCACCTCGTTTACTTTTCTCCCATATTTATAAATAATGAAGTATTGCGCGTAATCGTGGCAATTCTCCAATATCTCTGGTTCTATTAAAAGCATGAGTCCGTTCTTTTTTAAAACTCGATATGCTTCCTTTAATGCTCTAATCTTATTTATATCGCCGCTGATATAGGCAAGACCGACAAATGTGAATATAAGATCTATGGAATTAGGCTTTAAAGGTAAGTCTCGTGCGTCAGCGCAAATCCACTGTGCAAATGCTCCGTCCTTTAACACCGAGTTAATCTCTTCCCTTGAAATATCCAATGCAATAACATTCCTTCCAAAAACTTTTAGCCCTGTTCCACTGCCTCCTGCAGCTACATCTAATACATTCTTAATGCTTGACCCTAGATATTTGCTAAAGATTTTTCCTAAATCTAACTCGACAGGCTCCTTGACAACTTTTTTAAGTTTCCGATATGTTTCCTCATTAATTTTTCCAGATTCTCTAAGGCTCTCAATCTCTTTTAATATTGACTTCACGGTACTTTCTTTTTATGTTAAATATTTAAAATTTAAATCTCAAATCTCCTATGTTGTCTGAAAGGGAAGTGCTGAGTTTAATAAAACTAACTAAAAATACACTCCTAATTATTTTAGGAATAACCCTTCGTAAACGCTTTTTATTTTTTCGATAAATTTGATGCCGTTTTCAGTTGTTTTATATAATTCTCCCTCTTTAGTAAGTAAGTTCTTATTAATGAGTAGGTTAATATATTTCTCGGCGCTATTTGGGTTTAAATTGCATCCCTGAATAATTTGGGTTATTCTTTTCGGTTTAATACAATATTCAAGTATTTCCCAAACCATTTCGTAGCGTGTTCTTCTGGGCTTCAATAGGTTTCACCGAGAAAATCCCTTAAGATTTTTTCTTCACTTTCTATTCTTAGAAGCTTTTTACCCCATTTTTCACTTATAAACCGGTAGACTCCAACGGAAAATATTGTTGCGGCGACCCCTATCGACATGTTAAGACAGAACTCTCCAGTTGTAAATGCGCCTACATGGAGTAAATAAACTGCAAATATTATTATTGCTAGACCAGTGAATAATAGGAGCAGAAGCATCTTCTTAATTTCCCCATAGTATCCTCTATAGAACGCAATTAAATCCCTCAAAACCCTAAATATCTCTTCTTTTTCAGCCTTATGAAAAATAAACACGTATTTTCTTTTTCGCTTCATCTTTGCAAATTCCTTAAAGGCGCCTAATGTTAAGAATAGCCAGAAAATACCAACAGTAAATTCGATTATCCTCAGAATGGCGTGCGCGAACCCAAAACTAAAAATAACATTTGCACTAAATGTTCTTCCTGCATCCCCAATCATCGCCGAAGAAATGCCTAAAGAAATAGACAAAACTACCCAAAGAATACCAACCTCAACTTTAACTTTTCTAAAAACCTCCTCTCGCATAATAATCAATTAATAAAGGCTAATTCTTTATAGAAATCCCTTATGTATCTAAGATATATTCTACAATGTCAAAGACGGCAATCTACAATATGACCGAAATTGTTAACGTATTTTGTGGTTTAAAATGAGGTATAAAAATAAGGCAGCGATTTTTCTTTTGATTTTATCCATAGAAAGAATCTAGCTTATGGGGATGCTAACGAAGAGATTCCAACGGTTCTCATAGAGAAAATTACTATATGCGTTAATTGTACGACTGCTGAACTTGATGTTTTAAGCAGTGTAGGTTCTAATAATGCATCCTTGGTGCATCTGCCGCCACCAGCGGATACGGATATAAATAGGGAGGATCTGTCCAGCCTGCTCGGCATAGATGTTACATTCACCAGATCTTCTTCAGTGTTAATATTTGTCTTTAATGATACCGACGCTGAAAAATCTAAGTATCTTGCGGATTCTATAAAGGGTTCTTGTGGAAGAAGCCTTTAATACGAGCTTTACATGGAACTCCACGGGGATAGTGGAAGGGTACTCCTATGTATGATATGCTGGTCCCGGCAAGAGCGATTTAACAGGATATTTAGGTTGGCTTATGGAGAGGCGCTTAGCCCTGAATCTCGGCGGCTTTATATATATACATTTATCCCAATAAGCCGTGAAGAGAATGCTTTTATTATAGTTACGGCTAGTAGGATGGAACATACCTTTATATTCGTAGGCTACCCACTCATGTGCAGACTGGGGCGGGGTCCGCATGAAATAAATGTCTTAGACTTACTTAATGTTGAATCTCTCGCTCCATCACCATATTCAACGCTGGTTTACCAGGATTGGTTCACCTCACCGAAGGTTGAAATCGCAGTTTTCTCTAATTAAAGCGTTTCTTACGTTACCTCCGAACCTGGCGCCGCCGCTATCCTCCCCTCTGGCGAAGGCTAGTTTACCCGATGCCGAGAGGTTGGTATCTCACCCCGGTAAACCAGCTGCCCCCCCATCTTACCAACTACAAGCATTCTTCTGCTTTGGAGATGACCCCACACCAGTTGAAAAACTCACACTCACCTTTGAGGGCCTAATTATTCCGGAGTTCATTAATTTAACCCCAATAATTATTCTGATACTGATAGCGTCAATCATTATTTTGCCCTATAATCATTCATAAAGACCAGCCACTGCATTTGCTTCCAAATCCCTCCTTTCTATTTTCTTCTTTTAAGGGCGTAAAAAGGTTGGGTTGCAAAGCATTTACTTTATGGTGGACGGGGCTTATGAAAGTAAAAATGCTTAGTTTCAACAATTGATAGAATCGCAGCTTGCATGATAGGCTTGTGGTTTCTTTCAGTCTTAGCCGCGCCTTTTAGTTAGCATTACAATAACTAAGATTGCTGCGAAGATTATTATTAATACAACAATTATTAGCTGCGTGTAATCTTTCTTTTTATCTTCATAAAGTTTCGATTAAGTATTGTCTCATTTACCTTAAGCTGATCTCCGTGAGGAATGTTATGGGGAGCTCCCTTAGTTCCTCTATTTTGTTAAGCATCTCCTTCTCTGGTTTTAGGAAGAGCGCTTCTGCCTTAAGATTTATTGCAGCAGCTATTACATAGCAGTCTGACAAAGATATTCCAAGCTTTTTCTTGATCTCTCCGGCTTTAACAGTCATGTCTGGCGTTATCTCCGCTATCTTAACTCTTACGGTAAGCCATTCGACGAGGTTTAACGCCTCCTCATTGGGCTTCTCGACACCAGCTAACTCGTAGATTCTGGACGCCACATATATGATCTCTGAGACTGTGATAGGCGTAATGTATAGCTCTACCACCTTCGCTAGCGTGCCATCAAGAATCTTCTCAACAGCTCCCCTATGAGGCGAACCCTTCACAACATACTCTGCTAGAACCCCAGCATCAACCACGTACCTCTCTAAGGATTCTCTTAAACTTCTCCTCCTCAAGCCCCCTCTCCTCGCTGAGCAGCTCCTTAATGATTTGGGGGTCTATATCGACGACCCTCGGTTTAAGCGGCCTTATCACTATCTCACCCTCCCTAGCTTCAGCAGATACCTCACCCTCACCTATACCAGCAGCCTCTCTTAAGGGCTTC
>Ga0105162_1000575_pt1 | contig 23636 bp, 26 predicted proteins | sample JNZ201metaG_FD_81532 | JGI IMG/M metagenome (GOLD analysis project Ga0105162, IMG submission 81532) | Hot spring microbial communities from Jinze hot spring, China to study Microbial Dark Matter (Phase II) - JNZ 20120812A | ecosystem: Environmental > Aquatic > Thermal springs > Hot (42-90C) >...
ATCTCTTAACTCTTCTAACAGCTAGTATACCTTTCTTAGCTAGAAAATGTTGAGCAACTTCGTCAATACCCTTCTGACATATAACAACATTAGCACCAGTCTCAGCAATCTTATCAACCATTTCTTTCAAAATCTTAGCCTCTTCGTCGAGAAAAGCTTTCATCAACTCTGGGCTTGTTATGTTTATTTTAGCAGATATCTCTGGTTTCTCAACTTCAAGTGGACAATCAAGCAATGCTATTTTAGCATTTTCAACTCTCCTAGGCATACCGGGATGAACTATTTCTTTATCTAAGACAATACCATATATCAACTGTGTATCAGCAACATGTCCACCTTTCTTTTTCTCCAGTTTAACGTCATCAACTTTGAAATCATATGTACCGTCTGGTCTTCTCTCTGCAACAGTTATTGCAGCATCTATTGTTAATTCAATGATCTTATCAGCTACACCTCCTCTACCAACGTATTTACTCGCTATCGCTGTATTAACAACTTTTCTCAAAATACTCCTATCATCTGGTTTAACAGTTGTAGCTATTTCATTAAGTATACGAATAGCTTCATTCATAGCTTTCGTATAGCCTTCAATAATAATAGTTGGATGAATATTCTGTTCAAGAAGTTCCTCAGCTTTCTCTAGTAAAACACCAGCTAATACAACAGCACTAGTTGTTCCATCACCAACTTCAGCATCCTGAGCTTTAGCTACTTCAACGAGAAGCTTAGCAGCAGGATGTTGAACCTCCATTTCTTTAACAATAGTTGCACCATCATTAGTAACAGTAATGTCTCCAAAACTATCTACAAGCATTTTATCTAAACCACGCGGACCCAAACTTGATTTCAAAACTTCAGCTAAAGCTCTAGCAGCCATTATATTAGCTCTTAAAGCATCTCTACCAACAGTTCTCTGAGTACCTTCTTTAAGAATCAATACAGGAACTCCATATAGAGCCATATAAATCACCTATTTATCTTCAATACAAATTCTACATTACATTACCATATCCAATAGATTAAACCACTTCTATATAAACTTTTCTAATCAAAAACTATATTCTATAATTAACATTGTTTTCTCTCAGAACAGATCTAATACTTCTTCTCAAAACAAATATATCGAGATCAAGGTCGCCGAATAAATCATATTGTTCAAAAACAAGTTTACCTCCAATAAATACTCTTATACATCGTTTATGCTGTAAATCGCTTACTAGTTCATTATAATTACTAGTATCAACATGAAGAACAAGTATTCGAGAATCAACGTATTTAGATAACTCTGTGAAAACTTTATTAAAAAACTTCCCCTCTTCAGAATCGAGATCGAAATATCCAATGATAACAATATCATTAGCTTTAATAGCTCTAATAAACTCCTCTCTACTGCTAATACTAAGCATTAGATTCTACACCAATCTCTTCAATATATTTATTTAAAACAGTAAGCGCTTTATAAGTTTCTTTGATAATATCTAGAAAAGCTTTGTTAACAACCTTATCGTTATTAAAAACCGTTCTATAGTATCCATTAATAGCACAGTACATGATTCTACCCAATCTCTTTCTAATAAACTGCATATCATTAAACTCATTAGACAATTCATTCACCCAGTGAATTCATATATCTAACTCTCTACTACTCAATTCTCTATTAATCAATACGTAATCACTACTTCTTAAATAAATCTGAAAATAAATCTTCTTCTCAAACACAAGTTTATGACCAAACCTCGGGTTAAAAACACCTTTATCAGTTATTAATACAAACCCTAGATTCATAACATCTCTCAATTCAGCAACACTAGCTTCTTCAACATATATTCTAAACTTGTTTTCAAAATCAAGCTCTCTCCTAACATAATCCTCGTTTACAACAAAACCACATACTTGGCAAGAATAATCAGACATAATTGATCTAAAGCCACATTTAGGACATTTAATCGGAGATACTAAACCATATTTCTCCCAAACATATTCTAAATAATTGATCAGATCAATCCTATTCTTCTTTAAAGCAATTCTATATAATTCACTTATATATTCAACAACAGCTCTACCACCATTTACTATAACAAATTCCAACTGCTGATCGTTCAAACTACCTGGATTCGTTAGCAGATGATAAGCTATAATACTATATACTTCACTAGAATACTTCTTAATTTTCTTAAAAACAGCGTCAAGCGTTGGAGTACTAGATGCATCACTATAAAATCTACTCAATATATCAGTAATTATCTTAACACTCTGTTCATCAGTTAAACCCAACGTATCTAAACCAAGTAAACTAGATAATTCACTATACCATTTATTAACAAGTTTATCAATATCTATTTTCCTATAACTAGATTTACTAGTCTTCTTACCAGCTTTTCCTCTAGAAACTCTTTTCTCCAAAACACTTTTTTCATCATCACTATCTTTCTTTCTTCTTCTCGGAATACTACCACCCATTACTATTTAAATAACAAAACTTAAAAGAAGCTTAGTTAATAATTACTGAGAATCAAGTATAACTATATTAGTTCAATATCTACATCATCGTCATCATCATCGATTTCAAAATAATCATCATCAAATTCATCCAGACTATAATTATCTTTCTTAAAGTTTTCATCAATATATTCTGATATCAAATAACTAACAACTAATTTACAAACCCCGGATTCTCTCACAACTTCTCTCAATACTCTTTTAAAATCTTCTTCACTATAAGAACTATTGTTTTCAACAAGCTTCTCAACAATAAATCTCAAAATATGATCATACTCTATTTCCAAATCTATACTGTTCTTATAATATCTCTCTACTATTTCTTCAATCAATGAACCCAAATGGTGATCTACGAGTTCAACTAATTTATTAAACAACGTCATTCTATAACTCAATTCATTCACCAAAACTTTCTCAGCAATTTATCAATAGTTTTAATAACATCCTTATAAACTGATTTTACACGATAGGAGTTAATAAGTATTTTAATCATGAAAAAGAAAAATATTTAAAAATTAATCGTAATCCAGTTAAGAATAGTTTCAGTTAACACTCTCTCCCCAGAAAATACTGTCAAAACACATTTGCGTTAACACATAGTATTGTTGAAGAAAAATCTCGAAAACAACTATATGTAAGATTTACAATATGATTAAAAAATTAGCGATTAATGAGACAACATGCTTTTAGATTAATACCTATCTATGTAGTTTAAAATATGTTTTGAATTCGAGCGTTAAATTAAGAAAATCGAATATAGTATTGAAATAATACATCTACTATTGACTTGTATTTAATACTTTCTAAAGCAATTGAATGCATTCAACAATATTTTTAAAACAATTATTACTACTCAATTTCAAAAACGATGCTTTACTGAAATAATATGGTTCTGCTTTAGCGTCGAATAACGTAACAACTCTATTACTATGATTAAGTTTATAACCATTTACAGCTTCATGTCCTCTTACAATATACTTAACATTAGCTAGTTTAATCGTAGCATCAGTAATAGCTTCACTAAACTGAACACCAGCTCCTCGAGGTGAATCGATAAAAGGCTTATCAACATACTCCACTGGATCATTCCAAAGTATCTCTTCTATAACTCTATCATCAACAAAGGGTCTACCTATACTAAAAGCTTCTTCAAAAGACTTGTTAACAAGAACTGTAGAAGGAGGACCACCGTGTACGAAAAGTATTTTTCCAGGTATTCTCGCTCCATAAGCTAGTTTCTGGAAAAACCTCAATGTGTAGACATATATTTGATCAGCTAATTCATTAAACTTTGAATATAAATGATTTAACAAATCGTGTGGATATGGTATTAGAAATGGAAGTGGCTCGTGATTCCCCCTTAACAATATTACGTTATTAGGATAATTATTCTTCAACAATAGTATTGTCGTAAACAATTCGATTTGCTTACTACCGCGGTCAACATAGTCTCCTAGAAAAAGTATTTTAAAACCACTATTATTCGTTAATCTACCTAGTATTCTATTCTTATCAAGAAATTCGATAAACGTATCGAGATCACCGTGTAAATCTCCTAAAACATATAGTTCATTATAATCAATAATTTCGTAGAAACCTGGTGGTCTATACTTCACACCAGCAATATTATGAAGTTTCTTCTCAGTCTCAATTATTATATTTAAAAAATTTTGAGGCTTATTCGCATACTCGTTAACTCTATTTATTAAATCACTTAAATCCAATAATTAAACACCTAAATTATTTGTTTAATCAAATATATATCATACCTCGTTTCACTAAAATATTCATGATTAACTTCGTGTCTCCAATACTTATCTCTATTTATCCAACTATGAATTAATGCTATAACAGGCTCTGTACTTATAAAATTAACCTGATCCACTCCACCAATTATTTCCCTATTGTGCAAAGTATATATAATGTCAATTAATTTACTTAAACTATTTGTATAAACTAATAGAATACTATATTCTAATTTAGTGAGATCTCTAACTATAATTCTCTTCTTAACTAATTTATTACGTAAATGCCTATAGTAGTGATTTCTATACAAACTATCTCTCATCATACTAGTAAGTTCTTTGGAGATAACAACGGATCCTTTTACAGAAATTGGTGGATTATAGTATTTAAACAATGTTTCAGCTAGATATTGATCATACTCATCTATAATATAACTAGAATTAATACAAGAATCATCATTGTAATTAAGCTCTATTTTCGAATTAACGTATTCTTCACGAGGGATCAATGTTTTCTCAACAACACTACATAAGATCACTCTATAAACATCTTTGTAATTATTTTTATAGAAAGAATAATTCATGTAATGGTCTTCGAAATAAATCCTTCTATAGATAAAATACGTTGGTTTAGGTATAGGGGAAAAATAAACTGTTAAAGGATGTTTCTTGTAAATTACTGATTCAATAGAAATTCTTTGATTAAACACTAGAATACATACTTCTATCGGATACATTAGTTTATCTAGATAAACGTTATAGTAATCTAGTAACAATCCATTTCGAAACCACGTTGAGATCTTTTTAGATAACGTAGATTGAGGAATACCTATTTCCATAGCTATTTCTCTATTACTATACCCGTAATTTCTTAGATCTGCATATAGCTCCGGGGTAATGTTTATAATCAATTCTAATCCCGTAACATGTAGAGAAAACTTCATATAATAATCTATTGGATCAGGTATTTTAGTTAAACTAATACTGGAAAATTTATTTAAAATAACTATTGATCAGAACGCTCGTGTTTAATCATCTATCATCAGAGGGTTATTCATCACATATTGCTCTGTTAAATGCCTTTCAATCACCGTAATTCTCATTTCCGGGAGTACTCTTCATCGCTAATTAAAATTATTACCCAAAATACTCATATAGTTTTTTCCTCACTATATCGGCAACTATCTTCCCATCAACTCTACCTCTAGCTATTTTCATCACTTCACCCATAACTATATTGAATGCTCTATCTCTTTTCTCTAATAACCTCTCTTTACTTTCTTCAATAATCTTAGCTACGATTTTCTCTAAATCATCTATACTAATACTTATTAAATTCTTCTCTCTAGCGATCTCGATCGCTTTCTTATCAGGGTTTTTAGCTAACTCAGCTAGTATTTCAGGTATTGCTTCTTTAGCTACTTTATTCTCGGCAACGAGTTGAATTGTTTCTTCAATATGGTGATCATCTATATTCTCGACCGGAATGTTTTCTTTTCTAAGCATTCTCAAAGTATTCGTTATCGTAGATGCTATTATAGATGGAGATACTTTATCTCTATATTTTACAACAAGTTTTTCGAATAAATCTAATCTAATATCGTTTAAAACAGTACTAGCTAACTCAGGGCTTAAACCATATTCTTCTACAAATCTCTTATACTTTATATCAAAGGATTCGGGAACGTATTTATCAGCCTCTATTAATAAATCATTCGTAATCTCTAATGGAGGAATATCTGTTTCAGGATACATTCTAGCACCACTAGGTCTAGGTCTCATATACTTAGTTGTCCCATCTGGATTAGCTGCTCTCGTTTCCTCCGGAACACCGTAAAATGCTTGACGAATTCTATCAACAATTACTTTAAATGCTTCTAAAGCTTTCTCATATTGCTCTGCGACTATTATTATAGCATCTCTCTCAGGATCTCCTCCTAGTTCTCTATATAGTTCATTAACTTCATCCTGTGTAATCCCATAACTCGGTAATTCATCAGTATGGAATAAACCACTAATACCACTCCATACTCTCGCATAGTCAGCTAATTCCGTTCCAAACCTACGATTAGGCTGTAGTTCTAAACCAAGTAATCCTTTAAAACCAGTTAGGAGAATCGCGTAGACATTTTTTGACTCATCGATAGCTTTACGTAATATCTTAGACTTAGTGTTTAAAAAGATCTTGGTCACATCTCTAATATCAAGTCTAATATCACTTGGTTTAAGACCTCTTCTATACAACTCGTTTTTAATCCAAATTAATCTCTCTTGTCTCATTACTTCATATTCAATAACTTTAGATATCAAGTATAGATGTTGAACACCTTTAATCTCTACTTTAGCACCATTTTTAATAGAAACATTTAAATCCTGTCTAATAGTACCTAATCCTCTCTTAGCTCTACCCGTCAATCTAACTAACTGCCCGATTTTATAAGCAACTCTTTCAGCTTGTTCAGGACTAGTTATATCAGGCGAAGTAGTTATTTCGAGTAAAGGTATACCTAATCTATCTAGTTTATACTCAACAACATTTCCACTCTCACTAATCTTTCTAGCAGCATCCTCTTCGAGACATAGCGTTTCAATACCTATTCTCTTATCACCATCTATTAAATATCCATTCATAGCAATAATTGCTGTTCTCTGAAAACCAGTTGTATTACTACCGTCAATAACTATTTTCCTCATAACATGTATTTCATCTGGAATACTCATATTAAGAGCTTTAGCAATAGCTAAAGCAATAACAAGAGCTTCTCTATTAATTTCGTGAGGAGGCTCTTCATCAGATTCAACAAGACAAGTTGATTGAAGAGGCGCTTTATATAGAAAACTTCTTTTACGTTTCCACTCGAAAAGAGCTGCAACATCTACTTCACCTAATTCGCTCTGAGCCGGTCTTAACTCTCTTTCAAAAACCGCTTCAACACCTGTATCATCTAATTTCGCTGGACAATTACAGAATAGTTTATGAACAGTATCTAGTTGAATATGGATTTCTAACCCAACTCTAAGACCTAATTCACTATAATCATTTTTCACTTAAAACACCCATTTCGGATATAGATCTATTGTTAAACGAGTATTTATTTCACCAACAATATTACTCTGTATTAAATAAGCTACTTCACGTAGATCTCTTGTTCTAGAACCTAGAATCCACGATAGTTTTACAAATGCAGCCTCGGGTAACATATCTTGACCAGGTATAACACCTGCTTCAATTAGTCTTCTACCAGTACTATATACATTCATATTTACTCTACCGAATAAACACTGAGTAGTCATTACAACAGGTATTTCTTCTTCAACAGCTCTTTTAACAGTATTTATTAATCTTTCACTAACATGACCTAAACCAGACCCGGCTATAACTAAACCATGATATTTCTTATCAATAAAGTATTCTATTAAATCAGTATCTAAACCAGGGTAGAAGTATATTAATGCAACACGGTTGTCAAACTTGTTTTCCAATACGGGTTCTTTATCTTTATTTCTGAATTCATAAATATTGTTATTAATCACTTTAATCTCTCTCTTATACGGATATATTATTGCTAAAGGTCTATCATTTATTGATTGAAAAGCGTCTCTTCTACTACTATGCATTTTCCTCGATTTAACACCACGATGTGCTAAAGCATATGTATCACTAGTTTCACCATGCATGACAATAACTGATTCAGAAAAAGGCGATTTAGATGCCGCTATGAAAGCTGATAATAGGTTTAAAGCTGAATCAGTACTAGGTCTATCACTACTTCTCTGAGAACCTACGAAAACAACCGGTACCGGTTTGTTTCTAATAGCGAAAGCTATAGCTGAAGCTGTATAAGCCATGAAATCAGTACCGTGAGCGACAACTACTCCATCAACACCATTAACCATCTCTTCATAGATTTCTCGAGAAATATATTCCCAGTGACTACTCTCAATATTCTCTGAGAAAACATTCATTATTTCACGCGCATTAATGTAAGCTATATCTCCAATCTCCGGTATCCACTCTAGTATTTCATCAACACTGAGTGCTGGCTTAACAGCACCGGTTTCATAATCAACTTTAGATACAATTGTACCACCAGTACTCAGCAACGATACACGAGGCAGGTTTTTGTTTTGAAGTTTAACAATCGATTCTCCACGACGAGTTTTTTTAAAAGATTCTTTTGTTTTTTCAATTAATTCAATAGAAGTATTTTCATCAATTCTAATACCGATATTGTATCCATTGTCTAGTTTAATAACAATAATCGGTTTATCACTATATAATTCGCTTCTAGGCATTAATAATCCAGTATAAACAACATTATTCTTCTTGATAACTATTCTATCGCCAATACTTATATTCTTCTCTCTCAATATATCGGCGATCAGACCGCTATAACCATATACAGTATTGCTCAAATTGAACACCTAAATAAGTGTAGTGAATAGTGATATTATAAATTTATTAAAAAGATAATAATAGTTAGAGAAAGAAAACAAATGTTTAAACTAAAACTGCACTGCTGTTTGTTGCTCAACAGTTTTCATAACTCTACGTACGTACTCTAATCTATTTCTAACACGTGGTGGTTTATTCTTTTTCGGTTTAGGAGGTATTTTTGGAGTCTGACTCCTAACTTTACCGGCTTTAGTCAATGAACCATGACTAGGCATAATGTATCACTTTAGTAATCAATATATTCAATATTTATAAAATATTTTAGAGATATTTAAATAATTAGTGTATTGTTTAAACGGTGTATCGTGATGAAGAAAGCGTATTTGGCTGAATCAGTTGTAGGAATATTCGTTTTCAACGATAACGGAGATTTGATAACTAAATCGCTTGCACCTTTTGATCTAGATAATAATGTAGAATATTTACTAGCACTCGAAAGAGGAGATGAAACACAACAGATTAGAGAAATTTTAGAGTATTTGAAGAAAGAAGGTTATGATACAGTTGTAGTTGAAAGTGAGACTACTGGTAAAATCGTTTCTAACTATGGTTTGAAACCAATTATTGAACCTAATCATTTAGGTATGATTAAATTACGTGAAAAACTAGTTGAATTCGCTATTGAAAACAATTTCGCTAAAGATTCAAACGAATTCTATAGAAAACTACATGATATAATGCTTGAACTAACGAGAAGAAAATTGAGAAAAGAAGCTGCTAAGAGAGATCTACTAGCTGTTCAAGCTATTAGAGCTATTGATGATATTGATAAAACAATAAATCTATATATGGCTAGATTACGTGAATGGTATAGTATACATTTCCCAGAACTAGACGATCTCGTTAAAGAACACGAAGAATATGCTAAACTAGTTTACGAGATTGGACATAGAAGTAACTATACGGTAGATAAGATAGTAGAACTTGGTTTTTCAAGAGAATTAGCTGAGAAAATAGTTAATTCAGCGAACAATAGTATTGGAGCAGAACTTAGTGATTTTGATATCGAGTATATAAAAACGCTTGCAGGTATTATAATCGATCTTTATAATTTGAGGAGAACTCTTGACAACTACATAGATGCTGTTATGAAAGAAGTAGCTCCGAATGTTACAGCATTAGTTGGTTCTAAACTAGGAGCTAGACTACTGAGTTTAGCCGGAGACTTAGAGACTCTAGCTAAACTACCGGCAAGCACTATACAAGTACTGGGTGCTGAGAAAGCATTATTCAGAGCACTGAGAACAGGAGGTAAACCACCAAAACACGGTGTTATATTCCAGTATCCAGCTGTACATAAAAGTCCGAGATGGCAAAGAGGGAAGATCGCTAGAGCACTTGCTGCTAAACTAGCTATTGCTGCTAAAATTGATTTCTTTACAGGTAGGTTTACTGGTGATAAATTAGTTAAAGAACTCGAGAAGAGAATTGAAGAGATTAAACAACTTTATCCAAAACCACCGCCACGTAAGGAAACACCTAGGGAGTTTAAGAGGAAGGGGAAGAAGAGTGAAGGATAATAAATACTATGTATTGTTTAATTAATAGTTTGAAGGTGGTATTAATTGTCCCAAGTAATTAGTGTTAAGCCTCATGAAAAATACTATGGAGTCTACGTAGTTGAACTAGAAGATGGTAGTATTAGATTAGCTACAGTCAACCTTGTGCCGGGTCATAGAGTTTATGGTGAAAGATTGTTTAAATGGAGAGATGTAGAGTATAGAGAATGGAATATGTATAGGAGTAAATTAGCTGGAGCGTTAGCTAATGGTCTAGCAGATCAACCTATTAGAAGCGGAGATAGAGTACTATACCTAGGTGCAGCGACAGGTACTACGGCAAGCCATGTTTCAGATATCGTTGGATACAGCGGTAGAGTATATGCTGTAGAGTTTGCACCACGTGTTATGCGAGAATTTCTACTAGTAGCTGATATTAGGAAAAACTTGTATCCAATACTAGCTGATGCGCGTAAACCATATGACTATAGACATATCGTTGAAAACGTTGATGGAATATATGCCGATATTGCTCAACCGGATCAAGCATCAATAGTTGCTAGCAATGCTGAGTATTATTTGAAAGAAAACGGTTACTTACTATTAGCTATTAAAGCTAGAAGTATTGATGTTACTAAAGAACCTAGTGAAGTATATAAAAGGGAAATAGATACGTTGAAACAAAATGGTTTCGAAATAATAGACGTTGTTCATCTAGAGCCGTATGATAAAGACCATGCAATGGTCTACGCTAGATATAGTAGAAAGAAATAATTCTCAATATAAACATAAATAATTCTAACTAAACCATAGGGATTAATATGGGGGAAAGAGAGTCTTTAGATTATTTTTTAAACGAAGTATTTAAATTACTGAAGAAAGCGGGTTTCACAGTAAATGCAATCTCTTATCCTAAAGATAAGAGATCGGTTGATTTAATAGGATCTAGGAATAAAACAAAAGTTGTTTTAAAAATAACTCTAGATACTAAGAATCTGAGTAGAATAGAGTTTAGTGATTTAAAGAAAATATCTAAAGCATTTAGAGCATCGCCTCTGATAATATCTGAAAGAGATGAGAATGAAAAACTAGAGAAAGATCTCGTTGTTAAATCGAAAGGTATAAACGTTGTATCCATTGAACTGCTACAAAGCTATTTACTACGTGGCGAGAAACCTATTGTTTACAAACTACGTGGAAATTTACTTGTAAAAATAGATCCTGTTAAATTCCGTGAGATAAGGTTGCAACATGGTTATAGTTTAGGAGAGTTAGCTGAGAAGATAGGTGTTTCTAGAAAAGCTATCTATGAGTATGAACGTGGTCAAATAGCTATATCTGTAGATAGAGCTATTAGAATAACTGAAATACTAGGTGAAGATATTCTTAAACCAATAGAAATACTCGATTTCGATGAAGAAGAATATGATATAAATAGTGATATACGGAGTAAGAATATTGTCAGTAAGATTATCAGCGAAATATGTAGTGAGATAAATATTAGTGAATGTCTACTATACAAATTAGGGAAAACGCCGATCGATTATATATTGAAAATTGGAGGCAAAAACTATTCAATAATATTTGAAACAAATGATTTCAACGAGAAAATTGGTAATGCTTTGAAAATAACCACTATATTGAATTCAAGAGAGATCATTGTTAGACAGCCAAGTGAACTTCTTGAATTAAAGAAGGAGATTTCATAAACACAGGTATGTAGTTATGATAAAATACGTTATCACAGGGAAACCTGGTGTTGGTAAATCAACGTTATTTAACAATATTGTGAGAAAGCTTGTTGAGAATAAAGTAATTGTAGGCGGTATTAAAACACCAGAGGTAAGAGATGAACGTGGATTTAGGATTGGTTTTAAAATAGTCGATCTAATAACAGGTAGAGAAGCGTGGCTAGCTAGAGTTAATTACAATTCTAATATATATGTCGGCAAATACGGTATTGTCGTTAATGAAGCTCGAGATTTGATAGTAAATGCTTTGGAGAGAGCGATTAATGAATCAAATGTTATAGGTATTGATGAAATCGGGCCGATGGAGCTGAAAATAGGTGTTTTCAGAGATTATTTATTGAAAATCCTTGAATTAAATAAACCATTAATATTAGTTGTTCACTATAGATTAAACGATCCCGTTATATTGAGTAAACTCTCTAATAGTAAGAGATTCGAACTAACTTATAGTAATCGAGAAATTCTCAATAAAGAACTTCCGTATAAAATTCTTATTGAAATAACAAGTATGTTAAAATAAATTAAACGCGTTGTTTAAAACGGTGTTTACTCAAGTGTTCGTTAATGCTATATATGAATGGGAGGAAATTGTAACTGAAGGATTAGCTAAAATAATTATTCCTAAAAGAGAACTCTTTCAGAGACCAGACCAGACTTATGAACCTGCTTGGTCCCCCGTATTTTATAATCCATTAATGAAACCGTGTAGAGATTTAACAGTTTTAGTCAACTACAGCTATTTCGGCAATAAATCGTATTTCTTCATAGATTCACTAGCAGGAACAGGTGTTCGCGGAATTAGATTGGGGTTGGAAACAAACGGATATGGTATTATCAATGACGTTGATCCAATAGCTTATTACTACATGTTGAGAAATATTGAGTTGAATAACTTATCTCAACGCGTTCAACCATATATGTGTGAATCTAATGCTTTATTCAACAACTTCACTTTCTCAGGAGTAATTGTTGATTACATAGATATAGACCCATATGGTTCTCCCATACCTTTCATAGATTCGGCTGTAAAAACTCTCGGAAAGAATAGTTTACTCGGAGTTACAGCAACTGATACAGCTCCATTAGTTTGTAGTCATAGACATAAGACTCTTAGAAGATACAATATTGAGTGTATGAAAACTGATTTTGAAAAAGAACTTGGTTTAAGAATACTTATATATAATTTAATAATAAGAAGTGCTTCACAAGATGTTTGTCTTAAACCACTCATTAGTTACTATCATAAACACTATTACAGAGTTTTTTTCGAAACAACAAGAAGCGGTAGCAAAGCTTTTGAAAACGTATCGAAATGTAGAGGATATTTATGGTATTGCCCAAAGACGCTTGAAAGAGGATTTGTTAAAGAAATAAATACTATTGAAAACAATTGTTCAGACGGTGAACAAATAGTCGCGGGTCCACTGTGGATATGTAATTTAGGCGATACTGATTTTTTAAAAAAACTTATTGATAACGTTGAGAAATTTGCAAACTATATTGATTTAAATCTATTGAAACAATTAAAAATACTCTTATATGAATATCGAATTGAACAACCATATATAAGATACGATAAGTTTTTCAGTAAAATCGGTAGAAACATGATTCCAATAGAAGAATTTATAAATATTATTAAAAAACAAGGTTTTGAAGCAAGTAGATCACACTTCGATCCAAGAGGAGTTAGAACAAATGCTCCCGTTAAAATTCTAAGAGAAATTTTTAGTTAATTTTTATTACCAATATTAGATTTTATCCAATTGATTAACCATTGACAATTGCGTGGATCAAAGTATCCTCCTTCATAACAAATACTCGTTATATATGGACAGCTCATACAAGGTATATCTAAGAATCCATCAATTGATATCGGTGATTTTATAATTCTTTCTTTATCTTCAATTAATTCATCAAGTTTTTTCTTAATAACGATCACTCTATACGTCTTCCTATTGTTAATCATTATCGGTTCTCTTTTAATTAGTTTTAATTTCTCAAGTTTTTTCAAAGATCTCATCACACTTTGATTACTAATACCGAGCTCTTCACTAATAAGATCTTGTTGAATCCCATTACTCTGTTTTTTCAAGAGATATCTATAGATTTTTCTATCAGTCTCAGTTAGTTTCTCAACCAATATATTGGCACCACAGCAGAAACCACTAGAGTTTAATCCAATTATTTCTTAGTTATAAAGAATATTTATTTTTTTACTAAACAGTGTTTTAGAAATTAAAAACTTTCATAGAAATTTTAAAATATTTGTTTATTACGATAAGAATCACATGTAAATTGTAATATCCATGTTTGAAACCATATCACTATATCTATTCCTTATACTTACATCGGATACACCTACTGATTCCGCAACTTGTAGTTGTGTTTTCCTTTCGTTCAATAGAATCGATGATAGATAAACTGCTGCCGCTGCTAATCCAACACATGGTTTTCCAATATTTAATCCAATCTTCCTCGAATTATCAATTAACCTATTAGCAAGTATCTCTACATTATGTGATAAACCTAGTTTATTTACAATTGAAGCTACATAAGATTCGGGATATTCTTTTCTCGATCTCATGTTTAATTGATTAACAATATCGTTTATTTCACGAAGTGCTTTCCAGAAACTTGATGGCTGCAGATCTATTTTCTTAATAAATTGCTTAGAAGACATTGGTAATCCGTGTATTTTACAAGCCATGTAAATAGATGCTAAAGCTAAATTCCTCAACGTCTTAGTCTTGTAGTTTTTGCCTTCAACAGCTTTTCTTAGTAAATAAGCAGCAGTTTCTTCAATATAATTAGGTACTTCAAATGTTTTAGAATACTGATTCATCAATCTAAGAGCTTTTTCAACAATTTTCTGATCTCTACCGACTCTAATAACTTTCTGTACTCTACTAAGTTCACTCCATTTCCGTTTACTCCGATATGGAATACCTAATGTACCTAATTCTGTGCTACCAATACCTCTATCGTGAACTCTATTAGTGTATGAACCACTAGTTCTCGGTAATGTTTGTTCAAAAGACCTTGTTTCCAAACCATAAAAAACAACCCGTTCGAGAACGGAACCGCATTTACCACAGACGTATATTCCAGAATAACTATCGTATATTATTTCATTAGAATTACAGTATGGACAACAATATGAATCGGAATTCATATCATTAAACACCTATTTCTGTTTTCTAATAAACCCCCTCTCCGAGGCTTTTCCAAATCTCTTCTTCGAAATACGAAAATAAACTACTGAACCAGTATCTAATTGATCGATTACTTCGGGTGAAATCGGTTTAACAACTATATATGGATTAGAAATTTTACCAATAATATCTATCACGGAACCTATTCTTTTCAAATCACTACTGTAAACTTCAGCGCCAACTATGCTTTCTAATTTATCAAAACTTTTCAACAAGGGTTTGACAATTAGTAGCTTACTCCTAGTCTTCAAATATACGTTACCAAGCTTCTTCAAAGATAACAAGCCCCGGAGAGGAGGTCTATGATATGTGTTTTTATATTGAAAACTTGATAAATCATATCACAATTACAGCCTCTAGTTGATTTTTAAGAAATATTACTTATTTTATTTAACTAATTACTTAAAACAATCAATAATACAATTATTTAACAAAAACTAGGAAGTCTTCTGACGATACTCTTTAATCTTCAATGCTATTTCAACAAGCGTTTTCAATTTAGAACCCTTTTTATTAACAACAATTCTCTGAGAAGAACCCCACCATTCACGTGAATATTTCTTATTCTCAACAATGGGTTTTAATCCAATTAACTCCGCTGCTCTAATTATTTCATCAACTCTTGGATTAGGTACCGCGTATTTTAGCGAAACTCTTCTCCCTTCACTTCTTGATCTATTAGAGTCTATATATTGTGGATAAATAACAATTCTACTACCACGATATTCTCTACTCAAAAACATCACTTTTATCTAGTTTTCTCAACCAACACGCCGTTAACTACACCATCTTGACCAGGTCTCGAGGTAATTTTTACTAAACCAATTTCTGTTCTAACAATAGCTCCTTTAGTTAAAATACCCGACCTCTTATACTCAATATTAGCAGGATTATCGACAACTTCGAGAATACGAAGTTTTTTAACAACATTCTCGTTTGGAATATACGTGTTTACATACGCCGACGCAGTAACTCTCACTTTGTAATTACCACCACGAACTCTGATCCCTTCCCTTTCTTCAACACTAGAAACCTTAGTTAACGTAGGAGGTCTACCTAATTCGTGTTTCCTCTTGTCTCTATGTCTTCTCTTTAAACCACCACTAGGTTTTCTAAGATCATTTCCTTGATACCAAGACATTTTAAACACCATTTAATCACATGCTGTGAATAGATTATTAAATAACTTGTTCTTTTTAACATTTCTATTAATAAACTATTAGTTTAAAGAATAACCGTGTATCTTCAATAAAAACACTATTTATTTAATACTTCATTAGATTACAATAATAGATAATGATAATATAGATTAACAATAGTATCATATATAAAGTTGGGAAATCACATATACTGTGTTTTAAAGGTTTTAGATATGCGGTTCATTGAGAAAATTATTTTAATAACTGGTAGTAAACTATCTAAACCATTGTATAAGATATATGAGAAATGGCTATGGCTACAGATTAAAAATGGACCTATGCCTCAACACATAGGTATTATTCCTGACGGTAATCGTAGATGGGCTCGTAAACTAGGTTTACAACCTAGTTTAGGACATATATATGGATATGAGAAGTTAAAAGAAGTTCTTAAATGGATATGGAGTTTAAACATTAAATATGTAACTATTTACGCAATGTCTAGTGAGAACTGTAGATATAGAGATATCAATGAAAGAGAAAGATTATTTGAACTAGCACGCAGAGGTTTAAACGAATTACTGAATATGAAGGATATTCACGAGAAAGAAATTAGAATTAGGATCATTGGAAACTATAGTCTCATTCCAAAAGACATCGTAGAGTTAGCGAAGAAGGTTGAAGAAACAACTAAAAACTATAGTAAATATTATTTAAACATAGCATTATGCTACGGCGGTAGACAAGAGATCATAGATGCTGTTAAAAAAATAGTTAATGAAGTAAAAACTGGTAAGATAAGTATCGACGAAATAGGTGAGGAAACTTTTTCAAAATATCTCTATACAGATAACTGCCCTGATCCCGATTTAATCATTAGAACTAGTGGTGAAGAAAGGATTAGCAATTTCCTGTTATGGCAGTCAGCTTACAGTGAACTATACTTCTGTGAAGCATATTGGCCTGAATTCAGAAAAATAGATTTCTGGAGAGCTATCCGTAGTTATCAATTAAGACAGAGAAGGTTTGGTCGTTGATTTCTTCAATATAAAATGATCTAAGATAACGAATAATATTGAGAAGACGATTATCGAAATAATAGCTGAAATAAAAGGAATAAACACATCGTGTTTGAAAATAATCGTGATCAGTTCCTCGCTTTCTAAACTATTTTCTGAAATGACTAGTCTTTGATATAAATTCACAGTAAATATTATGAAAAACACTATCGGTATTAGAAGCAATGCATCTCTCCAAACTAGATATGCTCTATCTTCAATAACTTTATCGAATATTCTACAGACAATTAATAATATAAAACCAGCTATAAATGAGAATAAAGATGTATTCACGATTAGTTTAAACGTAGTAGTGGTTAAACCGAATATTATTGAAATTACAATACTCACACACATGCTGTAAGATATTAAAACAAGAGCTGAGCTATATATTAATCCAAGTATAATTGATTTTCTCGAATAATCAAATGCTTTATCTATGAATCCAAATCCTTTTACAAACAAAATGATACCTATTATCAAAACTATTATCTCCCATAAGTATCTAGTTAAACCTATTACGGTAGCTATAACATATAGAATCATGATTAAACCAGGTATGCCTAGAAAAAACTTCGTATATGGTTGTTCCATAAAAGCTTTCTTCAAATACCTACCAATAAGTAAATATGTTTCTTCAATACCTCTAGATTGTGTAACTATAACTCTATTAACACCAATTACTCTACTAACACTCTGTAGAATTGGAATTATTTGTTCATCATAAGCACCATCGCTGACGAAATATATGTATTCAAAACCGATAGAATTACGTAAGCGTTCTAATTCTTCATATACTTTAATAGCTGAAAAAGAAGTATCGCCATATTTCCCGGTGACAATAGCTATCTCAACATCTCTACCATTATTCTTGAAGTCATTGTAAATTTTAATAGCTTGAAATATAGCATTTAGATCAGGATTATTTGGATCATTGATTCCTAGGTGAATAGCCGTATTTAAAACATTTTCTATACCTATGATCGGTGTAGATATACCAATTCTACCGAGATCATCATCTAAATCCACGGTTAAAACAAGTATTTTACTACTTTTGTTCTTCAACGAGTTCATCGATATCACTATATAGCAATACTAATTCCTCATATGTTAATCTATCTACACCTTTCTTAACTTTCTCTTCAATTAGTTTACGTTTCTGCTCTACAATATTAGACAGTTTCCTTCTCTCAAATTCTTTAACTAATTTCTCTCTCTCACTGTAATAATTCTTAAGCTTACCGATAATTTCATCTTTCAACTTATTTATTTCATTTAACTTATTCACTCTATTGTTCACTTCATTTGTTAAATCATTTATTTGAGAACTCAATTGAGTAATCTTCTCTCTAATACTCTTTCTAGAATCATCGATACTGTTTATCTCTCTACTAATCTCTTCAATACTCTTCTTCAATTCATCAATTCTCAGTTTAAGACTAGTTAAATAAGCTCTAAGCTCTAAATACTCGTTCTGCTCTCTACGAGCTTTACGAGCTTTCTCAATGAGAGAATTGAGTCTCTGTATTCTCTTGATAATCTCGTTCTCCTGGTTTAGAGATAATGGTAATGTCTGTAACTTCCACTCAAGATTCTCTATCTCTTCTTCAACAAGTGATATGGGTATTCTGAGATCTCTATCCATTATCTTCAGTTGACTCTTCTTCTCACGTATCAAGTTAAGAATTTCTCTATATTCATTTATTTTCTCCAATCTCTCGTTTCTCAAACTCCTTATTTTTTCAATTAATTCATTTCTTTTATTGTTCAGAGCTCTAAGTTTTTCTCGTTGAATTCTAATTTCTTCTATCAATTTACGTCTACGTGTTTTAAAATCTCTTAACTCGCTTACAATGATCGTTTGCTCTCTATTCAATTCCTGAAGCCTTGTTCTCAACTTAGCTATTTCCTGAACAATTTCATCAATTCTCTTCTCTAGATCAGTGGTTTCTGCATTGTTACTTTCACTCAATTTTCCACCAGTGTTATTGTTTCATTTTAATAATAATTCTTGCATCAGCTACTATAGCTTTATCTGGAAAAGCCATTATTGGATTCAAATCAATAGATTCTATTATTGGTAGATCAATTAATAGTTTTCCAACATTAACTATTATATTAGCTATTGCTTCTTTAGAAACAGGTGGTTGATTTCGATAACCCTCTAGTATTCTCTTTGATTTAATTTCATTTATCATTTCTAAAGCATCTCTGTGATCAATAGGTGCTATTCTGAACGAAACATCTTTAAGAACTTCAACAAATATACCTCCTAAACCAAACATCACAACTGCTCCAAACACGCTGTCTCTCAATCCACCAACGATTACTTCTAAACCATATGGCACCATCTTCTGAACAAGAATGCCTGATATCCTAGCGTTAGGGGCTTTTTTAGAAACATTCTCAAATATCCTGTATGCAGCTTCAACGACAGATTTCTTATCATATAATTCTACGATAACTCCACCAACATCGCTTTTATGTGTAATATCTGGTGAAACTATTTTTAACACAACTGGGTAACCGATTTTCTCAGCAATTTCACCTGCTTCATCAGGTGTTTTAGCTAGATCAACTTCTGGAACAGGTATATTATAAGCTTTAATTAAAGCATACGCTTCGTGTTCTAATAGTTTATTTCTATTCTCACTAATAGCTTTAGCAACTATATCTTTAGGATTCAATCAACCCCACCTTCATATCTACGTGCTACTCCTCGAGTTAACGAATACTTGAATAAAGCACCTAATGCTCTAGCAGCTCTCTCAGGTGATTCAAATACTGGTATTTCATTATGTTCAAGCATATTTTTAAACTTCTCCGCCTCAGGTCCACCTATGATAACCGTTACTAGTGGTTTATCGTATTTTCTTTTAGCTTCAATTATGTAATTAAACAATTCCCCTCTAATACCAGGTACTTGTGGTAGAGCAACTACAACTACAGCATCAACATCTTCTCTAGGAATTACTTTCTCTAAAACATTAATATACCTCTGATCATCAGTATCGCCTGTTAAATCAATAGGATTGTCTACAATACAGTGTGGTGGCAATATTTTCCTCAATTCTTCTCTCAAATCCGGAGGTGTTCTAGGCATGTATAAGCCTTCACTAGTTAATGCATCTGTAAGCATGACACCAACGCCTCCGGCATCGGTTATAACATATACTCTATTACCCTTCATAACGGGCTGTGTTAACAATATTTTAGTTAAATCCATTATATCGTCAAAACTACGTGCTTCAATTAAATTAGCTTGTTTAATAGCTGCTTGATACAATTCATAGCTTCCAGCTAACGCAGCCGTATGACTTGATGCTGCTAAACTACCTCTTTCAGTCTTACCGGCTTTATATATGATGATCGGTTTATTACGAGAAACCTCTCTAGCTTTTTCTATAAATAATTTACCTCTATTCTCTTTCAAACCCTCAATATACATTATAATAACTTTTGTTTTATCATCATTACCTAGGAATTCTATTAGATCAACATCATCTATATCTATTTTATTTCCATAACTAATAGCTCTAGAAACACCAATCCCTCTATAAGCCATCCAATCAAGCAACGCCGATGCGAAAGCACCTGATTGACTAATAAAGCTAATGAAACCACGCGGAGGTCTTTTCATTTTAACATCGGGTAGGAAAAACGTGTCAACACCACTCCAGTTGTCAAAAATACCGATACAGTTTGGACCAATAATTCTGATACCATATTCTCTAGCAATATTTATCACTTCATCTTCAAGTCTAGCACCTTCTTCCGTACCCGTTTCCCTAAACCCTCCCGATATTATTATTACATTTTTAACATTCTTCTCGCCGAGTTCTCTCAAAACACTCGGTATAATTGGAGCAGGAATAGCTATCACTGCTAGATCTATTTCATCCTGAATATCTTTAACAGATTTATAACACTTCAAACCCATTATTTCATCGTAACTCGGATTAACTGGATAAATTTTTCCTTTAAATCTTTTAATAAAATTCTCTATCAACACTCTACCTACTTTACCTTCTTTAGGAGTAGCACCAATTATAGCAACCGATTTGGGGTTAAAGAAAGCCTCTATCAATAATAACACCGTCAGCTAGTTGTTAAGCAGTTTTCACAATATTTTCTAATAATACATGTGGATATAAAAACTGTGTGAAAAAACATTACAATCTAGGAGATGGTTCTTCGGTATAGTAATCTTCACCTCCAGCTACAATCCTATTAATATATCCAACAAGCTGGTCAATACCGATCATTTTATAAGCTGATACCGGAACGATATCTATATTAATCAATCTCTCGCTGAGAACTAGTACATCGTCTTCACTCCACAATGTACTAGTTGAAGAATCCTCAATAACCCTAGTAGCTAGTTTCTCGGGTTCATCGTGATAACTAATTATCTCCTCGACAACGCTCTCTGGAACAAGATCTATTTTAGTAAGTACATTTAACTGGGGTAAAGATAGTCTAAACTGAACACTAGCTGATAGAAGTAATGCTGAGAAATAAATAGAAGGTTTCACAGCTTGAACAGCATCTATTAAAAAAAGTATAGTAGACTTCATATCATTTATCAAACTCTTTAATACGAAAGGACCGGTTTCTCTAAAAGCAAATAACTCCATTTGACCAGGTGTATCAAATATAATATAATTTGCTTTATACGAATAGATCTCTTCTCTAATACTATCGATATTCAAAGATAACATATCTATAGCAGCTATTAAAGCACCATTAGGACCTAAACCATACTCCTCCATGAGATCCCTGGCGTTAACGTATTCTCTAACATCCACACTAGGCTTATATGGTAAATTTTCGACAGCTGGATCGAGGTTTACTATAATAACATCCATTTCATTATCAATTAAATAATCCGATAATGCTGCAGATAAAGTTGTTTTACCACTACCAGCAGTTCCCAGTATTACGATAACATACGGCATGGGCGATCACTGTTATTATTTAACTCATTTTATAGAAATTTAAAACCCCAAAATCTTCCTCTAAAATTCAATCTATATCCACATTTTAAACACTTAAAATCATCGCTTAACCTCCATTCAATAATATAGAAACCAGTTCGTTTAACAACAGGAGATCCACAGTTAGGACAATAGGTATTTTCTAATCTATGACCCCATACATTACCAATATACACGTGTTTTAAACCATGATCGATAGCTATTTTAGCCAATTTATCTAGCGTTGACACCGGCGTTGATTCTAAATCAGTTAATTTGTAATCTGGATGAAATCTTAGTAAATGAAAAGGTGTTTCTTCACCAATATTATCGATTATCCATTTAACTAGTTTTACAAAATCATTCTCCCGATCACCGTATTTGGGAATAACAAGATTTGTTATTTCAATCCACCAGTTATGTCTTTTCATTTCAACTATTGTTTCAAAAATTGGTTCAGGAGATAGTACTCCCATAAATTTCCTGTAGAAATCAATATTACCACATCCTTTGAAATCAACAGTAGCAGCATCAACATATTTAGATATTTCTCTAACAGCTTCGGGAGAAATATATCCATTGGTAACGATTGTGTTAAACAAATTTTTCTTCTTAGCTAATTTAGCCGTATCATACATGAATTCGTAGAAAACTGTTGGTTCATTGTAAGTATAGCTAATACCCTGACATCCCGTTTTTAAAGCATATTCAACCACTTCTTCAGGATCGAATAGTTCGCCGTATAATCTATCTCTCCTAGTTTGACTTAAAATCCAATTATCGCAGAATTTACAGTAGAAGTTACAGCCAACAGTTGATATAGAGTAAACTCTCGAACCTGGATTAAAATGCATTAAAGGCTTCTTTTCAATAGGATCCGGGTTTGCCGCAGTAAGCAATCCATATACAATAGTATATAATCTTCCACCATAATTATATCTAACACCACAAGCACCGTAAGCATTGTTTACAACTATACACCTCTTATGGCATAGATTACATTTAACTCTATCATCACCGATATTTACCCAGAACATTGCTAAACGACTACTAGGTCTATTAACAATTTCTTCTGGAGAAAACTTATTCAAACCCATTGACCCGTAGAATTATTAAATGAAACTATGTGTAAATCCCTTTAATTACAATTCTTACGTATTTATCACTAATAACGTTATCGATATATGTTTTCGAACGAGATTTTGTCGTAACTGGTTTGAGAATTAGTTTTAAGAAAATACCTGTCTCTAGAGATTCTCATTAAAGGTAGTAATCCCATGTTCTCCTCAAAATTCTCTCCA
>Ga0105162_1000576_pt1 | contig 23613 bp, 23 predicted proteins | sample JNZ201metaG_FD_81532 | JGI IMG/M metagenome (GOLD analysis project Ga0105162, IMG submission 81532) | Hot spring microbial communities from Jinze hot spring, China to study Microbial Dark Matter (Phase II) - JNZ 20120812A | ecosystem: Environmental > Aquatic > Thermal springs > Hot (42-90C) >...
GATAAAGACAATGACGGCGGCGGAGGCGCTTCTGAATCCGGGGAGGGTTGGAAATGAGCCGGTAATAATTGGTGGAGGAACGACTGGCTGTGAGACCGCGGTCTACCTCGCTAATCATGGAAAGAACGTGACGGTTATTGAGAAGATGATCGAGCTGATGCCGTTTGACGAGGTTGGATACAAGTATACCACGACTGTTCTCTGGGATATGCTGAAGAAGGCGGGCGTCAGGGCCATATGCAAATCAGAGGTCCTCGAGGCCAAGCCCTCATCACTAGTAATTAGGATAGGAGAGAGCAAGCCATTCGAGATAAGCGCAGATACAGTAATACTCTCAATCGGCCTAAGGACTGACCAGCAATTAGTAGATAGCTTCAAGGCTGCCTGCGCCGAGTCATACGTAATCGGAGACTCAAGAAGCCCGGGACGTATTAAAGAAGCAATCCACGACGGCGACAGGGTCGGAAGACTAATCTAAATAAATAATTATTTATTCACAAATCTATTTTTGCATCATCAGCAATATTATACTACGTGGTAGTGAAATGCAGATGGCTACTACTGAAAGATACCTCCGTGAGGAGGAAGGGGTGTTAAGCAATTTTGAGAAAAAATCCTAACACTTAACACTCAACCAATGAATAAAGACAGTTATGACTACTCCAGTCTCGGAGCTATGAGGTACTCAAGCCTCCCGGCTGGGAAGGGAAAATGAAGCTTAATTGGCTTATTTGTACTGAGCATCATAGTAACCTCTTCCGATATGTCCCTGCATGGCTTAACTATCTTCTCAAGATAGGTCAAACTAAAACTCGCAGATACCTCTTTATCGGTCTGAATCTCAAAGACGAGGGCGCCTTGCTTCGAGAGCTTATTCTGGACAGTACTTGTCTCGCCCCTAGCTGTGAGTATTATCATTTCGGGCTGAATAGTAATCTTCATCGCGTCGGCAATTATTCCCGCATCCTCGATGGCCTCCCAGAGCGCGTCAGTACTCAGCCTCGCCTTTGCCTCGAAGCTCAGCTTTGGACTCGACATCGCGGCCATGCCGGCGGGCTCAAGCGTACTGAGCTGAAAACTCCTCTCCCTAGAATATGCAGAGTCGCTAAGAGTCATCATAAGCTTCTTCTTCTCGGCATCGTAGGAAAGTGTGAGCGACTCGCCCTTCTTCGCCCTCTTAAGAAACTTGAGGAGGTCCTGCATGTTGACCGTAAGCTCCAACTCCTTAGCTACTGAATATTCCTCAGCGGCCTCTTTGCTGAGGAGGAAATCGACGAGGCTTATATGTGCTGGGTCCATCGAGACGAGCTTCAGACCCTCACTATCGATCTTAAAGGTCGCTTCATCCACTACTGCCGAGATAGCTCTCATCAGGTCGGTTAGGTATTCCGCATTTGGCAGCCTCATAACGAACGACAACTTACACTCTCCTGCATCAAATTGCAGAGAGGCCGCTTATAAAATTAAGCCTCATCGATCTGAAGATGGAGCATCCATCACTAAGCCAAGCATCGCCCCGGGCGTGACCGATACTCATAGGTCATGTCTTGGCCATTATGATGCTGACCTCAAGCGTGCCATAAATTATCCTTCTCTTATCGATGAGAGACCAGCCAGCATTATTCATCGACCTACCAACAATAACCGGCTTGTTCGTGAGAAAAGTAACGAGTGCACCAGGAGCGACCTTCGAGAGAGCTTTAAAGGCGGAGGTATAGAACTCCTCGGCTCTTCGAAGACCCATCCTCACGCCGAACGGAGGATTAGTCACTACTCTATCTATGGGCATGAATAGCCATTCATCAATCTTTCTCACATCTCCTTGGACAATCCTTAATTTGCCCTCCAGCCCCGCAGCCCTAGCATTCATCAATGCTCCATCAATGTATCTAGGAGAGGCATCAGAACCCAGAATTCTCAGCTCCCTCCAGCGCTCTTCAGAGGACACGAGTTTCTCCCTCACACTTCTCAGCAAGTCCTCGCTGAATATTCTTAGTCGATACATCGCCATATCGCTAGCCATAAGTCCGGGAGCTATCTTGAGACCCATAAGCCCAGCCTCGATTGGAATCGTCCCACTACCACAGAATGGATCTAACAGAGACTCGGATGACCGCCAACCACTAAGCCTAAGCATCGAGGCGGCAATGGTCGCGGAGAGCCCAGCCCTATGATGAAAGACTCGATAATACCTGTTGTGAAGGGAGCGCCCAGTCGTGTTCAAACCCAAGATGAATTCAGAATCCCTAAGCAGCGCGAAAAGCTCCACGTCAGGATTATCGAGGTCAACCCTGAGCCTCACACCCCTCGACCCCTTATACGACTCTATGACGCCACGACCGACGGCGGCACTCATATCCATGCTTGTAAATGGATGAGAACCATGCCTCTCGGACCTAACGGCAAAAGACTGATTCTCATCTATTATCTCCGAGTAATCGACCTCTCTCGCCGTCCTCTCAATCTCTGCGAGACTCTCAACTTCTCTTCTCGCGAGCATCACGAATATCCTATTACAGCACCTCGAGGCATAGTTCAGCAATGCCGCATCCATTACATCACCTCTGAAGATTACCTTTGCAATATCACTCAGAGCATCCCTACCAGTCAGTTCACGGACCTCCGCGGCAGCAACGTCCTCAAGACCGTAGATAGTCGTGGCGAAGAACTCCAAACCCAAACTAACCATCACCTGACCAGCTATAATAATATAAATATCAGGAAACAAAATCCTGAAGTGATGAGTAATAAATCCACCACAACAAGTATTAGTCGTCCGAAAATCTTCGTGACGCAGCCATTATTTCCCCAGCACATGGAGCTTCTAAGACAGTACTGCGACGTGGATGTCTATGATTCTGGAGGACCTCCTCCACGGTCATTACTGCTAGAGAGGGCGCGAAACAAGGACGGAATAATTTGCATGGTGGGAGATAAAATCGACGCCGAAGTCATGGACCTCTCGCCAAACCTAGTAGTCATAAGTACAAACTCAGTCGGATTCGACCACATAGACGTAGAGGAGGCTACTAGGAGGGGAATATACGTCACCAATACTCCCGGAGTCTTGACGGAAGCCACGGCCGACCTGACGTGGGCCCTTCTCCTCGCAGTTGCCCGAAGGATAGTCGAGGCGGATAACTACCTCAGGGCGGGAAAATGGAAGATAGTTTGGACCCCGACATTCTTCATTGGCGCAGATGTATATGGAAAGACTATAGGAATAATCGGGTTCGGAAGAATAGGCCAGGCAGTCGCTAAAAGAGCAAAAGGATTCGATATGAAGATTCTATACTACGACGTAGTCAGGGCGCCTCCTGAGAAAGAATCTGAGCTCGGAGCTAAGTTCGTCCCGCTTGAAGAACTTCTTAAGAACTCTGACTTCGTCTCAATACATGTAGCACTCACCAAAGAGACAAGACACATGATCGGCGAGAAAGAACTAAGAATGATGAAGCCCACCGCCTACTTGATAAACACCAGCAGGGGGCCAGTAGTTGATGAGGCAGTGCTAGTCAAGGCCCTTAGAGAAAAATGGATAGCAGGAGCCGCCCTCGACGTCTTCGAGCGAGAACCCATAAATCCAGACAACCCACTCATACAGTTCAGCAACGTCGTCCTGGTACCACACATAGGAAGCGCCTCGATAAGCTCAAGAACCAAGATGTCCGAGCTCGCCGCAACAAACCTAATCTCAGTCCTAAAAGGCGAAGAACCACCACACCTAGTAAACCCAGAAGTCAAAAAAATCAGACCCCTAAACACAATAAAACGAATATAAACCCCAAAAATTAATCAACCCCCAAGCCAAAAAGAAAACCAGAAAAACCCTTGAAAAAAACCACGAGGAGAAACCTACTAAAAACCAAACTACTCATACCAATAATAATCACAGGAGCCATCACAGCCACGCTAGGAATATTAACCCAAACACCAAAAAATAACAACATGAAAGAGAGACAAACAAGAACCACAACAAACACAATAAAACTACCACCACCAAGAACAGACGGCCCAATCTCCCTCGAACAAGCAATACTAAGAAGAAGATCAAGAAGAGAATACACAGACACACCCCTCCAACTAACCCAAGTCTCACAACTACTATGGACTGCCCAGGGAATAACAGAGCCAAGGGTCTGGATAGGGCTCAGAAGCGCACCATCAGCAGGCGGCCTATACCCACTCGAAATATACGTCGCAGTAAAGAAAGGCGGCGTCCAAGAACTAGAGCCAGGAATATACCACTACAAGCCCAGAGAACACGAATTAGAACTATTAATCAAAGGAGACTTCAGCGAACAACTCATGACCGCATGCGTCGAGCAAGAATGGGTAAGAGACGCAGCCATAAATCTAGTCTTCACCGCAGTCGTGGAGAGGACGAAGAGAAGATATGGCGAGAGAGGATGGCAATACATCCTACAAGAATCAGGACATGCTGCACAAAACGTATATCTCCAAGCAGAGACCCTTGGACTTGGATGCGTAGTAATAGGAGCCTTCTACGAGTCAGAGATCGAGAAGATCCTAGACCTACCAAGCGGAGAAATACCAATCTACGTAATGCCAGTAGGCTCCCTTAAGTAACCCAGAAACACTTATCAAAGAAACAAACTAAAAAATTACCAACATGATCTTCACAGAGCTCGGAAGAACCGGATTAAAAATCTCACAGATAGGAATAGGCTCATGGCAAATAGGCAGCAAGTACTGGGGATGGGGAAGGGAATACAGTGAGCAAGAAACAATCGATGCGATAAGGAGAGCAATAGAGCTGGGAATAAACTTCATAGACACCGCCGAGATGTATGGCGACGGAGAATCAGAAAGAATAATCGGAAAAGCGATCAAGAACATGAGGGATAATGTAGTAATCGCGACAAAGGTCTGGCCAACCCACCTGACCTATGACGGCGTCTTAAAGGCATGTGAAAGGAGCATTCAAAGACTAGGAGTAGACATAATTGATCTTTACCAGATTCATTGGCCTAATCCACTCATACCCCTGAGTCAAACAATGAGGGCGATGGAGAAACTCGTAAAGGAAGGAAAGATCAGATACATAGGCGTCAGCAACTTCTCACTGAAAAAGCTTATCCAAGCCCAAGAAGCACTCAGAAACAATGAGATAGTCTCGAACCAAGTAAAGTATAACATGATTGAAAGAGATGCAGAGAAAGAGCTTCTTCCCTTCGCGGAGAAAAACAAGATTACCATCATTGCCTATAGCCCTCTTGCGCAGGGACTTCTGACTGGAAAGTACGGCCCCGAGAATAGGCCTCAAGACAACATAAGAAAAATCAACATACTATTTGATAAAGAGAATCTAAAAAGACTACAGCCACTAATCAGCATACTTAGAGAGATTGCGTCAAGAAGGGGGAAGACACCAGCACAAGTTGCACTCAACTGGCTGATAAGGAAAAAGGAAGTCGTCGCCATTCCCGGAGTTAAAAGACAATCTCAAGCCGAGGAGAATGCCGGTGCAGCTGATTTTAGTCTATCAGAGGATGAATTAAGAATGATAGAGTCAGTTCTAAACAATATTAAGATCGAGAATATTATCAGTGCACTTAAGATCCCGCTACGCCTATTGATAGGATAAATACATATATAATTTTCCCTATAATAAGCTTGTAAATGAATGACATCAAGCTAAGAATAGCACACATCTCTGATACACACATCACTAGGTATGGTATGCATCTCTCGGAGATGCTTGATAGATGTATCTCGTTAATAACAGAGCTCGATCCTCGGCCTGACGTAATTGTCCATTCAGGAGACATCACCGATAATGGAGTGCTAGATGACTATGAGTTAGCCGCTGAGAAGCTTAAAGCAATGCCCTACGAAATATTATTTGCCCCGGGAAACCATGACGAGAGAAATAATGGCGATTCGCTCTTTAAGGAGATAATTGGTCCAGTCGACTTTGAGACAAGTATTGGGAAGGCCGTCTTTCTTTTGCTCGACAGTGCCGTCCCAGATTCTGATAATGGTAGGCTCGGAAGACATAGGCAGGGACTCATTACTAGCAAGTTTGGCACACTTCCTGAGGGTGTGCTGAAGATACTTGTGCTTCATCACCACATCATTCCTGTTCCGTTTGCTGGTAGAGAGAAGGATATTCTTGAGGATGCTGGAGATGTTTTAAAGGCAATTCTTGATGCTAAGGTAGATCTTGTATTGATGGGACATAGACATGTTAGAAACGCAATGCAGGTTAACGATACGATTTTCGTTAATGCTGGCACTGTCTCGTCAGTGAGGACTAGGGGAAGACTAGGAAACAGCTTTAATGTAATAGACATTACTAGGGAAGGACTCGTCAGTATAAAGGTCATCAATATAGGAAGCGAAAAAGAAGAGAATAGCTGGGTATTCAGGCTGGGGCATAAAAAATACAAATAAGGACAATTTTCAGTGGTGTATGGAATATGGCTGAAAATAGACAGTTCTTAAAACGTGAAAATACCTTGCTGCTCGGCGGCCCTGCTTCTGCCAGAGTAGTAGATGGAGAAGTCGAGGTCTTCGGACACAGGCCTAAAAAAGGAGAAACACTAATTTCCAGGCCTTGGAGAGTATTACCAATACACGCATTGACCGACACCGTCCTCGAGCTTTCTCTCGGCGCCGGTCACTCACTAAGAATCGTGGAGGAAGACACGATACCTGATTCTTGGCGTAGTCTCTCTGAGAGGATTGGAATAAATAGCAGAGTTATAGTAATTGGGGGAGTAGATTCTGGCAAGACGTCACTTGTGACATTTCTTCACAACCAGGCCGTTAAGAAAGGCATTCCGACAATTATCTTTGATCTTGATATCGGACAGTCAGATATCTGTCCACCAACCACTATAGCCAATTCTGGGCTATATTTTAAGACCGTTCCTTCCCTCCATTTGATTAGGCCTGACAAGATATATCCAGTTGGATATACTTCTCCGTCATATAATCCTAAGGAGGCACTGGACAAGGCTAGGCTCCTCCTAAAAGAGGGGGAAAAGAGATGCGTATTGATAAATACGGATGGGTGGGTCGGCGAGGGTGCTGCTGATTGGTACAAGGCTAGCCTCGTAGATTCAGCGATACCAAGCCACGTTGTACTTTTAGGAGCGGAGTCTGGACCATTGCTAAATGATGCGATTGCTAAGTCAGGAGCCGAGGTCATAAAGCTTGACGTCCCTAAGATGGTTTCTCCACGCAATCATGAAGCTAGACGACTTATAAGGGAGATGAATTACGCAAGGTTTCTCCGTGGAGCCTCGCTGAAAACCATTCCTCTCAGCTGGATTAGTTTCAAAATCCTAGAGCAAGAAGGGGAGAATTATCCAAGCATTACAGATTATCTGAATGATGTCGTATTGGACATCGAGAAGTGTGGATGTGCTGCTTCTAAAAAGATCATCGGGCATGAAGGTTATGACTTATCAGATATTGGAATAGGCCTAATCTCATACGTATTGAGCGAAAACGACACAGTCTCGAGCATCGCATTATTCATGGGAATAGACCCTAAGAAGCAAATCGCGAGAATATACACGCCATACAACGATACGATAAAGAGACTCGCGATAGGAGGGGTGATTCTATCTTCAACGTTTGAAGAACTGCATGTTTATCGCCAACGCGTATAGTTAAATTATCTCAAATGGCTCCTCTTCAAAAGTCCAAGTCAATTCATTAATTCTCCATGCAGCTATCTCAGCTACACCACCATTTCTCACCGATAATATAATATAGATGAACGTTGGGGCTGCGTATTCTTGGTCATACCTGCTTGGAGCCGCGGGAGCATCTGGATGGCTATGGAATACACCAAGTACCATGAGACCATTTCTATATGCTTCATCCTCTATTTTCATGTATTCTAATGGATCTATTGAGTATCTGTTTCTTCTTGAACCTTCATAGACGTTTGACATCGGTATGCATTTAACTATCTCTCTTATCCCGGAATTTATGACGCCGATCAGTAAGCCACATCCTTCCTCGGGATAAGCCCTTAAAGCGTGTCTCGACATCTCGTCCATTATCTTTCTTGGAATCTTTATGACCACTCTATATCCCCTCCCCGTGAACCAAAAATTATGTTTTACTCAGCCATGAGCAAATCTATGTACCTGCTAGCACCGTCAGGTAGCATCGTTACGACCACGCCCGTCTTTAGACTGCTCGCAACTCTAACAGCTGCAGCAACGTTAGCTCCTGATGAGAGTCCTGCAAGCACTCCAGAACTGGCTAGAAGCCTGCTATACTTTATGGCCTCCTCAGTCTTTATTCTGACTAAATCGTCAGCAAAGCCTGGCTTATAGATCGCGGGTCTGATCGCTTTTTCCATATATTTTAGTCCTTCTATGCCGTGAAGCGGTTCATCTGGCTGAACCTCTATTAACACTATTTCTGGATTATTTTTCCTCAATCTTTTACCGACACCCATTAGTGTTCCTGAGGTGCCTACTCCTGCTACGAAGTGCGTTATTCTGCCATTAGTCTGGTTCCATATCTCTGGGCCGGTGGTTTCGTAGTGAGCCCTAACATTGGCTGGGTTATCGTATTGATTTGCATAGAAATACTGGTCGGGATTATCTGAGTAAATTTCTCGTGCCTCCTTGATTGCGCCATCTATCCCTGTTAGTGGATCACTAATTATGAGCTCCGCTCCTAATAGTTTTAGGATTTTCTGCTTTTCTGCACTTATGTTTCCAGGCACTACAAGTTTGCAGGATATACCATATGCAGCGGCGACCAGTGCTAGGCCTATCCCCATATTGCCTGACGTAGCGTCTAGTATTGTCTTACCTGGACCGAGCAGACCTCTTTTAAGCGCGTCCCTCACTATGTAAAGTGCGGGTCTATCCTTGACGGAGCCTCCGGGATTCATGTACTCGGCTTTTCCAAACACCTTTACACCGCCTTGAGCCCTTATGACTTCTGTCAGATCTATAAGCGGGGTGTTTCCTATGGCAGACAAAACGTTATATCCTAGTCTTCCTTTAGGACTCGGCTTTTTCCCTGTTTTAAGCATTTGAGCGGTTTTTTTCTTACGCACCTTGATATAACACCGATATGTTAAAATCACTCAATTATTATTTAAAGATATAGATTTAGCCTAACCGACTAATCGCCGCCCAATAATATGATGGTAGATTTCCTCAAATCTTTCCAACGTGATGTTTGATTTGTATTGTCTTAAATCCTCTATAGATGGTTTTTCCATATCTAATATATCCACAACAACACGACGAACAGGGCCATAGAATAGATAGCTAATTATCGATGTCAGGTTTGATGGCTTTAACGTTATCTTAGCAGACCCAAAGTCAAGTATCACGACATTCCTACCCCTTCTCAACACGTGTTTACTTGCATCGCTCAACTCGTCATGATCTATCCCAGCCCTATCTAGACTGAAGCACTGGCTAAGCAGGTCAGAAATTACTTCTCTCGCCTCCTCAACCTCCTCGTCGGTAATCTTTAGGAGCCATGAGGATAGATCTTCTCCCTCGATTAATTCCATCAATATTACAGGCCCGCAATTCCCTAGCAGTCTTGGCCCGACCCCGACCTCATTAGCCATCCTATGGATAGTAGCCTCTCTAATAGTATCCTTGACGACGGAGTCAATTCGCCTAATCTTGGTGGCGACTAATTCTCCTCTCCAAATGCCAGCCAATACAACATTCCTGAATCCTTTTCCCATGAATGGTTCTAAACATATTGCATCGACACCAAGTTCACATAGTGACTGTAGTATTGTCGATGCATAATTCTGGTCCGGCACTGGATATGAGAGACGTATTAGTTTTGACTTATCTCGGCCAAGCTCATCCAAGGAGATAAGGGCAGAGGCATCTAAATTTATCTTATTCACGACCAAATTCAGTCCTTCCTAAGAATATGATCCATGAAGACTGGTCTAGATGTCAAGAACTTGTTAAGGAATGGTGCATGTATTCCAGTTCCAAGTATTTTTAGAACTTCCTTCCAACCGACTATCATTCTTGAGGAGCTAAAGGCCTTGTAGAGCTGCTTAGATATTGAGACTTCAGCCTGAGCTAACCATTTTTTCAGAAGCATGTCCACCATTGTTTCTTCACGCTTCTTTAGAACGTAGACTCTATCATCCTCTATCCATGGACCGGCCACTGTATCTGGGCTTGATAGATGTTTCTTAACGAATCTTAATGCATCATCCATCCAGACCGGTGGCCCTCTATGCACGAATCGAGCTGGAAGACTAAGCTTATCAAGTTCAAATATGATTGCGACTGAGCCCTCGTGCTCGTTTATGCCATAGCTATAAACATCAAAACCCGCCATCTCGAATCTCTTTTTTATTCCCTCTGCCGATCTTCGTAGCTCGCCCCAGATAACATCTGGAGGAATGTATTCCTCTAGGTTGAACACTATTGCGAAGAGCTCCCTACCCTCAGCGAGAGATTCAAGCTTATCTGGTACCAGCATTGGTTTATCCATGAAATAGCTTGTTGATGGATTTTTGAGAAAAATTTTAGATGCAAGTATGAATTCTGAGAGCTTTGTTAGGGTGACGGCAGAGGCTACATTTCTATTCTTATCTACTGGGTCAATCACTATTAAGGGCGATTTGGAGAAGAGGGTCAAGGCTTCCTTCTTATTCACTTTTCCTTCTATGTCTATTATTACTGGTGGTCTCCAATGAGAGGCGGATTTTAACAGTTCTAAAAACCCCCCATAATGAATTATTAAGAGTTCTGATAGATATCCACTGAATCCACCTACCTTGATCTCTGCGCCGTAAATCTCAGCGCTGGTCAAGAAGCTCTTCAGAATTCTGACGTCTCTTCTAAGTGTCGGAGTAAGCCGGGAGTTTACGTATTGGGTGTGGTAGGGAGTCCTATCTACGGCGCTTATCCACTTCCCAATGGACACTTCGTAGCAACCAACGATATTTACAGTGATATTGTCAATGAATCCTTCAACGTAGGGGTGCTCGGCATATCTAAGCCTGCTTTGCCCACCGATCCTTCTCATAACCTCTCCGCCAATCTTGATGACTGCCTCTTCCATCGCTTCGCGGCTAACCCCGGGCAAGAAATGAATGAATATATCTAACTCGGGCTTGCTCTTCAGCCATGTATCCTTTGCTGCTGAGCCCTCAATCGATGCAGATACAAATCCCTCAACCGTGTTAAACCTTGACCTACACTCCTCAAGAAGCAGTGAAGCAATTTCATTAAGCCTTTTTCTCTCCTCCTCGTTCGGCTCAACTAGAACAGCAACCTTCTCTAATACTTCCTCGACGACCGACATCTAACTAAAATCCCAGCATACTTACTTTTATCCTGAACGCCGTTCAATGATGTTTTTAAATATTTGTTCAGCGTTGAATTATGTGAGCGTATTTTGATTGCAAAGGATTTGAGAGATATACTTGTTTATTCATTGATAGCTACTTTGCTTGCTCTTATTGTCGATTACGTATTCTATTTCATTGGCAACCTCCAGAGCCAGACAAGCATCCTAGCTTGGGGATTTTTAAGGATGTATTCACCGACTGTGGCCGTACTAGTTTTATGCGGTCCATCCACCCTAAAAAAATATTTACGAATAAATGGCAGAGTTGCCATTACATATCTTGCTGCTCCATTTATAACATTCGCAGCACTATCCATATATTTGGCCATCCTCATCGTTACGGGAAACTTTACGCTGAGCCAAATAACGAGCCTTTTAGCCGTTTCATCAATTGATTTTCCTGCATTTATGGCACTTACGTTTTTTAATGCATATATCATATCTTTGACCCTTAACGCTATTTTTGCCTTAGGAGAAGAAATCGGATGGAGGGGATACTTACTGGATAAGTTTCAATCTACCGGTATGAGTCTCGTCAAGGCATCGATTTTAGTGGGTGCCATCTGGGGCATTTGGCATGCATCAGCAATAATTCTTCTAGGACATAATTATCCCGACAATAGGTTGGCAGGAGTACTTCTCTTTACAATATATACAATTTCAGCCACACTACCACATGTATTAGTGAGAAGAATATCCTCAAGTGTCTTACCAGCGGCGTCGCTTCACGGCTCGATAAATGCAGTATGGGGCTTGACAATTATAACCACTGAGTTACCCAGAGAGATTGCTGGGCTAGGACCGATAGCCTACACTTCTTGGATAACTATATCGATAATTCTTTACTCAGTATTACTCATGGGTAAAGTGCACGAAATGCACCGTCAAGATCACGGCTAGTCGGCAGATTTGTCTGCTCACCCCTAATAGATGCAACAAGAGACCAAGATATCATTGATTTTCGAAGAGATTCAAAGAGGCTTCGTCCCTCAATAAGGCATGATAAAAAGGTGCCAGCCAACGCCTCACCAGCACCCAATGGGTCCTCTATACTAATTGGTAAGGGCTCAGCCTCGGCCAGTTCAGACCCACGAGACGCAATAGCTCCACGTTCACCGAGTCTTAACACGACAACATCTACTCCTATACTCTTGAATACTTGGATAACCCTCTCTGGATTGCTCTCACCTATCAATATTTCAGCGTCTCCCAGATCTGTGAAGAGTATATTTGCAAACTCGACGAACTTCATGATTACTGATGCAGCGTCATCGAGGGACTCCCACAGCTGAGGCCTAATCTGAGTATCAAGTGAGACTAGGACGCCATTCTCTCCAGCCGTCACTATGGCCTTCAGGCATGCATCCGTCGCTGATTGACTAATAGCAGGCGTTACCCCAGATAGATGGACAACCCTCGCTCCAGAGATAAATTCCTTATCAATATCCTCAGGTGCAAGCCGGCTACCTGCAGAGCCCTTTCTGTAATATTGTACTTTGCTTCTCCCGGGTATTGGGTAGCCTCTCTGTACGAGACATATGGCAGTAGGGCCTGAAGAGTCAACCTTGACGTAAGAAGTATCAACGTCGACCCCCCTCAACCAACTCGTGATAAAATGGCCTAACTCGTCATCACCAACCCTTCCGATTAGGCCTGACGCATGCTCAAGCCTTCTAACACACACAGCGACCGTGGTCTCTGGGCCCCCAACATGTTTCTCAAATAGATTTACATACCTCAGTGGCCCAGGCGTTACTGCGTTAAACTGTACTATTGGTTCTCCAATGCATACAACCTCGACCACAGATTCTTTCACCCCATATATGGCGTGTCCTTTTCACCAAAAAACGCCTAGACCTATATAACATTTTGGAGTATTAGCCTGACCACTAGGGCCATAAGAAAGACTGAGAAAATACGCTCGAGGGTCCTACCCCTGACCCGCTGAGAGATTCTAGCACCCAGCTGAGCGCCTATTACTGCTCCTAGCCCAAGCGGAATAGCAGTGGATAAATCTATATTGCCGAGCTGTAAATGAACACCCAATCCAGAAAACGACGTAACCATCAATATAAAGTGAGAAGTCGCAGTCGCTACATGTGTAGGAACGCCAAAGAGAAGAATCATTGTTGGGACATGAATTATTCCGCCACCAATGCCAAACATATTCGCCAATATTCCGACAAAGAAGCTAATTACCGCTCCAATAGGTATATTAAACACATACGAATATTCATGCCCCGAATTATCAACTATTCTTCTCAGAGTGCTCCATTTTTTTATCCCTGATCCACCTTCAAATTTCGCAGGCCTAAACATCATGTATAGCGAGGCGGAGAGTAGCAATATTGCAAATGCCAATCTGAAACTCGAGGTGTCAAAGAGTCCCACAGCGATTCCTCCGATGATTGTTCCTGGAATGGTCGATAAGGCCATAGATATGCCGACCAGTAGGTCAACTCTTCTCTGCCTCAAGTATGCTATTGACCCCGAAAGAGAGTTAAAGAAGATCATTACCATGCTTGTGCCTGCAGCCATTCCTGGCTCGAAGTTAAATACCGTTAGAAGTATTGGGACGACGATGAATCCACCCCCTAAGCCGACTAGTGTTCCCGCCGCTCCGACTGCTACTCCGAGACCGACCAGCTCAAACGCGAGTAGAAGCCAATCCAAACTCAACACCATTTTCTCATTTTGAATTGTTATGCATGGTCTACGTTTCTTGGAAGACCATCTATGATATAAACCGGTACACTAAAGTCCACCATTCCATAAATGTATAAATTCATGGAGGAATAACATGAAGTAGTTATCAAAGTGGTGTATAAAGATTGGATAGTAAATCACGCATAGACATGCTTAAGCTTAGGCTAAATGCTATCGAGCTTTTAGGGCTACTTAAGAAGAAATATGATTATAAGTTACTCTCAGAGATGCTTGAGCTTCCACCATCAATACTTTGTAGATACGTAAAGGGCAGAGTATTGCCTAATAAGAGCAGGTCAGAACGAATAATATCCCTATTCAGCGAGAAGATGCTGACAGAGATGATAAAGGCCAAAATCACAAGAACAGAAGAGGGGTTCTACGACCTATATGAAGTAGTGAAGGATATAAGGCTACAAAAATTAATTGGGAAAGTCGCCTTTAACGAGTTTAGCTACGTGCCAGTAAATAAGCTCCTCACCGTCGCTGCGGATGGCATACCAATAGCCGTAGAAGTCGCAAACGAATTTAATGTAGATCTAATAATAGCGAAGCAACGTAAAGACCTAAGCGTCAGGGACTGCCTAGAGGAAAAAATAATACGCACTCCACCGATTATCGAATATCTATACATCCCTAGAAGAGCAATCAAGAGGGGTGAAAACGTATTAATAGTCGACGACTTGATAAGGAGTGGTAAGACTGTAATCACTCTTGCAAGACTAACTGAGAGAGCAGGAGGAAATATCGTGGGCGTCTTCTCAATAGCAATGATCGAGGGCATGGCTGAAAAACTCAGAGAAGAATTGGGAATGACATGCCAAATAAAATCCATAGTTACGCTTCCATAAATTATAAAAACTCCGCCTGAGAAAACTCTATTCATGAAAGCGACTACCGCTATTATAGTAATTATTGTATTTGTTACTGGCTTAATCTTTGGAAGCCTTGCCTCAGGCATAACGCCTAGGACTACTATCCTGACTGAGTATAGAACAACTACTATCCACGAGATAACCAGCAAAACCTTCACTATTCAAACAACAGTAACGACCACTCTGCGAGAGACATCAACAATTACTACCCCTCAGGAAGAGACTTCTAGAGCTGTCTCTTTTGTCTGCTTTTCCAGGCCTGAGAAGTGCGACACAATAATTATTGATATTTTAGATGAGGCTAAACGATACGTCTATGTGGCTGTTTACTCTTTTACGAGCGACCCGTTAGCAGACGTCTTGATAGAGCTAAAAAATCGTGGAGTAGATGTAAAAGTGGTATTAGAGGAGCAGCAGGCTAATGTTAGGGGATCCGAATATGAGAGACTAAAAAATGCAGGAGTAGATATTAGGATTGATGGAAATCCTGACTTGATGCATCACAAATTCGCCGTTATTGATGATGAGGTCGTGATTACTGGTAGCTATAACTGGTCGGCAGCCGCTGAGGATAAAAATGATGAAAATCTCGTCGTGTTAAGAGACGAAGAAGTAGCCCAGCTTTACAGAAAAGAGTTCGAGAGAGTCTGGAAAGAGGCGAAGTAAATGTCTATGAAAAATTCTTCTGGACAAACCCTATCTCTTATATTAGTCACGTATCCTGCAGACGCTAATTATCGAGCATGGTGCAGAAGCATAATTGAAAGAAATCTAGCAGCATGTGTAAATATAATTAATGTCAACTCTATTTATAGATGGAAAGAGACAATAGAAGAATCACAAGAAGTATTATTAATCTTTAAAACTAGAAGAGAGGTAGTTGAACTGCTTAAGGAAGTAATTATGAAAGAACATCCATACGAAGTACCTGAATTCATAGAGCTGCAAGCAAATAATGTAAATGCCTCATACCTAAAATGGATAATTGAATCAACTACACAACAGAAGAATAAGCACGGTTAAAAGTCGCTAAGTGGTTCCAGCTTTACGAGATCTCTGTTTTCTTCTTTCGCCCCCTTGCTTAAGATACACTGTGCGGATCGGGAAAGGAATCTCGATCCCCTCTTCACGTAATCTTCTAAAAATCCTCTTATACATCTCATGTCTAATTAGGAATTGATCTGTATATTCTCGAGCTCTACATATTATGGTGAAGTTCAGAGAGTATTCTCCGGGTCCTGGTAAGAATCTTACAAATGGTGCGGGGTCGTCAAGCATTCCAGGAATCTCCTTGGAGGCCTTCAAGGCCTCATCGAGCAGAATTTTCTCTACTCGTTCCGGATCTTCATTATAACTGACAGCTATGCTTATGGGTACAGAGACGGGCTTGTCAGGCATGTAGTAATTAGTTATGACAGAATCAGCGAGCTTCTTGTTAGGAATTACTATCACGTTGTTTTGAAGCGTCCTGATCTTCGTTGATCTCCATCCAATATCTATTACGTATCCCTCACCAGCACCCTCAACCATAATATAATCACCTATCCTGATTGGCTTGTCAGCCAAGACATAAAAGCCCGCAAAGACATTGGATAATGTGTCCTGCAATGCAAGTGCTACTGCCAAGGCGCCAATACCTAGCGATGCGATAAGTGGAGTAATCTCTATTCCAAGCTCTGCGAGAATGATAATTATGCCTATCGATATTATAGCAGCCTTTGCGAGAAACTGTCCTAATCCCGTGACCTGAAGCGTAATACCGAGCTTTACTCCATAGTACTTAATGATGCCACTTGTAATGCTCGCCAATGTGAAAGTTATTGAAAAGATAATTAATGCGAGAATCCCCTTCTCGATGTATTGTAAAACACTTTCTGGAATCATAACGAAATTAAGAGCACTGTAGATCCCAGCTAATAAAAACCAAATTATTATTGGGTTCTTAACTGCATTAATAATAACATCATCTAACTTTGTCTCAGTACGTTCCGCCCATTTCTTCAATAAGTATCTCAACGTTTGACGAATAGCAAGCCCAATTACTAGTGAGACAAGCAGTACTAAAATGGCTAAGAAGTATTGCTCAAATATGTTCACGAGTTTTCACCTTACTAGCAAATCAAATACTTACTTATAGAGATAACATATAGTTCTATGTCAAAATTGCCTCTACCATCTCAGTCATGACTCCCTTTTTGATTGGATAATTAATATCAATCAATGCCTTCTCAATAGCTGATATGGTAGATAGGACATAATCCCGCATGGCTGTTCTCCCCATGTGACCAATCCTAAAGCTGTCCTTAAAAATGGGCCAGGCCTCCCACTGGGCTGGCGGATTCCCAATCATAACATTATACTTCCTATATAATAGATTCCAAAACTTTCTATAATCATAGCCATCAGGCCATCTAACAGCTGTCACAGTATTAGATGAATATTTCTCGTCCATGACTAGTAATTTGAAACCTGCCGATTTTACGGCTTCCCTAACAGCCATCGCTGTCTTAGCATGCCTCTCATAAACATTGTTTAATCCTTCAGCCATAAGTTTTCTAAGCGATACCAGTAGTGCCTTTACTAAAGTCGGAGAAGTGGTAAAAGGCGTTGGATGCCAGCTTCCGTATTGCTCATGGGCTTCACGATAAGTCAGCAGGTTTAGGTACCTACTTGGTATTGGATTCTTTCTATTCATTATTTTTTCCCATGCATATCTGCTCACAGCAATAGGCACTAATCCAGGAGGAATAGATAATGCCTTCTGCGAGGCAGATGAACATATATCGATGCCCCAGTCATCGAATTTTATTGGTATTCCACCAAACGATGAGACAGCGTCAATAATTAATAAAACGCTATATTTCTTAGCGACCTCACTTATTTCATCTATTGGGTTAGTTAATCCCTGAGCAGTATCGTTATGGGCTACTGCAATAGCACATATGTCCTGTTCCCTCCGTAAAATCTTCTCAATCATATCTGCCGTAATTGCTTCTCCACGTCCTCTCTGGAGCATAATTGGTTTAGCACCTATTGCTTGTAGGAATTTTAAGTAGTATTCATCCGAAATAACTTTCTCTCCTGGTTCAATTAAACTGGTTATAGATGCTTCAAGCCCAGCCGAGCCAGAGCCAGTAATTAAAAATACGTCGCCTCTAGTTCCAAAGACTTGTTTAAGAAGTGTGATGACCTCGTCGTAGATTGCTACAAAATCGTCCATATAATGTGCGGGAGGCGGCTCAGACATGCTTGATAAGACTTCCTGAAAACACTCACTCGGACCCGGAATCATTAACAATTTTCTAGATATATTCGATTTTTCAGTAATACTCAAATAAGTACACCCACTAGGAAAACATCTACAAGAGATTCTTATAAAAATTTTTGACTACTATCTTTGATGTTAAGTGGATAGATAAGGTTAAAACTTGATGACTTTTACTTTCATATAACAGAGAATTGAAGCACATTATAGGTTTGATACAGATGTCAATGTCGGAGAGTGTGAGTGATAATTTACGTAAGGCAGTATCGATGATAAGAGAAGCTGCTGAGAGAGGCGCGAATATCATATGCCTACCAGAACTCTTTTTGACTCGATATTTTCCACAGATTGATTCTGGAAAACCACCACATTGGGAAAGAATTCCTGGAGAGGTTACTAGGACTCTTTCAGAGGTGGCTAGGAAGAGTGAAGTGATATTGATTTCCGGGTCGATCTGCGAGTATGTTGATAAGCGGTTCTATAATACATCGCTCATCTTCGATTCAAATGGCAGACTTCTCGGTAAGTATAGAAAGATGCATCTACCACAGGACGAGTGTTTTTACGAGAAGAACTATTTTTCTCCAGGAAATCTTGGATATAGAGTCTTTAAGACCAGAATCGGCAATATCGGAGTCTCAATATGCTATGACCAGTGGTTTCCTGAGGTGGCTAGGATAAATGCACTCATGGGCGCGGATATTATCTTCTATCCATCAGCGATAGGGACAGTAGATGGAATTGAGCAGGATGAGGGTGATTGGAAAGAAGCGTGGATTAATGTCCAGAGAGGGCACGCTATTGCAAATGCAACTATCGTGGCAGCAGTCAATCGGACTGGTAAAGAGGGGCGGATAAACTTCTGGGGAAGCTCATTCATCTGTGATGCATTTGGCAAAATACTCGCAATGGCTAAAGAAGATGAAGAAATACTTTTAGCAGAAGTTGATTTTGAGCATAATCGAAAAGTTAGGACTGGATGGGGCTTCTTAGAGAACAGGAGACCAAGTACCTACAAGAGGCTCTTGAAGAAATGAGAACTCGTACTCCGAGGCTTCTTAATTATCGACTACCAGCCGAGTGGGAGCCACACGTGGCCACGTGGATAGCTTGGCCAAAGAATATAGATACGTTTCCTGAAAAAATACTACCCAAAGTTGAGGAGACATACTGTAACATTGTTGAAGCATTAAGGAAGGACGAGAGAGTCAAGATAATGGTCGATAACGAGGATTGGGATAGCATTGTCGAAAACATCCTCAACATGCATGGAGTAGAAACAAAAGGAGTTGAATTCTATCACATAAAGACGAGGGATGTCTGGGTAAGAGACTATGGTCCAACATTCATAATTAGTCCAGAGAAGAAGCTTGGGGGCGTTAAGTGGATCTTCAACGCTTGGGGAGGAAAATACCCCGACCTGGCCGAAGATAATAATGCAGGCATAAAATTGCTGCTCCTCAGTGGGGCTGAGGTTTTTAGATCAGATACTGTCTTTGAGGGGGGAGCAATAGAGACTGACGGAGGGGGTCTAGCGATAATAACTGAGGAATCAATGCTTAACGATAATAGAAACCCCGGACTTACAAGAGAAAAAGCAGAATCTATTCTTAGAGATTATTTAGGCATTGAAGAGTTTTTATGGCTAGAAAGAGGCCTAATTGGAGACGATACCGATGGGCACATCGATGTTTTCTGTAGATTCGTAACGAATAATAAATTACTGCTAGTCTGGGATGGACGACATAATGTTCCAAATAAAGTAATAATGAGTGAAAATAAAGAAAAGATAGAAGCATGGATAAAGAAGAGTAATCGAGAGATTGATCTGTATTTCTTGCCACTACCACTAGGAGTAGAGGTACTAGGCGTGAAGGTGCCGGCAACGTATGCTAACTTTTACATCAGCAATAGGCATATTTTAGTCCCGGTATTTGATGTCAGAGAAGATGAAGAAGCAATAAACATAATACAAGACTTAGTCAGTGATAAAGAGATAATTCCTATTAATTGTCGTGAACTATTCTATGGACTTGGTGGGATACACTGTGTTACACTACAAGAACCTATGCATAAATAAAGACATTATATATAATCAATAAAAAAATAAATTATGTCTGAGTTTGGAAGTTTACTTTACTGCTCCGGCTACTAGTCCTCGTATCAAATATCTTCTGAAGAGAATTATTATGACCATTGCGGGAAGCATAGCAAGCACTCCCATCGCACATATCAGTCCCTTTACGACCCTCGGCTCAGACATGGCTGACCCAATAATCACCGGGATCGTTCTTGATGCTGCAGTCTTAGTTAATAGTAGTGCAAAGAAGAATTCACCATATGAAATCATGAAGGATGTTATGGCAATCGCGACGATTGCGGGTTTTATGATTGGGAATGTAACTTTTCTCAGTATCTCAAAGTAGGAGTATCCATCCACCCTTGCAGCATCCTCAATATCGGTGGGGATGCCTAAGAGATATGTATTCAGTATCCATATCGTGAAGGGCATTGTAAACATTATGTGGACCATGATTACTGAAACTAATGTATCTAGTAGGCCTATACTCCTAATTATTACGTAGTATGGAACAGCTATGACGACTGGTGGCAGTAGCCTACCGATTATTGAAAGATAGAATAACGGCATTGCGCCCTTGAACCTAATCCTAGTAAGGGCAAATGATCCAAGCATGCCTGCAATTAGGTTATAGCCCATTACTGTGGTAGCTATAATCACACTGTTGATTATTGCCCTTGGAAACTCCTTGATAGAGCCTGGAATGAATAGGAATAGAGACATCCCTTGCTCTAGGAAATACTTAACAGCCGCTTCAATATCAAAGATGAACCAGTAATTGTTTATGTTTGGATTAGGCGGGAAATAGTATGGAGGCACGCTGTATATCTCCTTCTCTGCCTGCAGGCTTAGATTCGTCATCCAATAAATCGGAAAGGCAATCCATATCACTAGTAAAAGTGCAGCGACGTACAAAATTATGTTAGATTTATTAGATTTCTTATCGTTCTGCGCCATCGTTCTCACACCCTTAATCTTACGCGTCCGAGCCTCAGGGCTCTAAAGTAGGCGTAGATCAATAAGCCAGTCAACCCTAAGACAAGGATTGTGATGGCTCCTGCTTGCCCAAAATTAAGATAGCTGAACATCTTTTCGTAGGTATAGAAGGTTATTAGTTTCGTGAAGTCAGCTGGTCCACCAGCTGTAATGACGTATATTGGGTCAAAACACCATAGAGCACTTAGCGAGGAATATACCAGCACTATCAACATGATTGGCCTAAGCCAGTTCCACGTAACCATTCTGAATCGAGCGAAGGTTTTTGCACCGTCTATTAATGCCGCCTCATAGAGTTCCTTTGGAATTGACTGTATACCTGCCAAGATAAGCAACGTAGGTAATGGAGTGTTCACCCAGACATGTGCCAGAGCAACAATGAATAAGGCTGGCCAAGGCATCGATAACCAAGATACATATTGATTAATTGCTCCTAATTTGACCATTAAGTCGTTAAAGAGACCAAAGTTAAAGTCAAAGAACAATCTATAAACTGATGAGCTTACGACGAGTGGTATCCCCCACGGAAGCAACGCGAGAACTTGAAAAACTTTCACTCCTCTAAACTGACTAGCCAGCAGAAGCGCCTGTCCGAGCGATATTAATGTAATAAGTGGTACGGTTATCAATGCAAATAGTCCTGTCGATTGTAGTGCCCTTATGAATACAGGATCATTTCCTAGGTCTGCGTAATTTCCCAGTCCATAAAAGTATGGCTCAACCGGTGATTTCAGATTAAAAAATGTAAAGCTGAGATAAAATGCATAAGCAAGTGGGTAAAAACCAAACAAAAAAAGAGGTGTTAAGGCAGGTATTAGGCAGATTAGTAATGTCACTGTCTTTGAAGCCACTCCTACATTCCAGCCTCCTTCTTAGCCCTCTTCCAGTCTTCCGCAATTTCTTTCAAGAAGTTCAAAATCTCGGCGTCGCTGTATGATCTGACACCCGTTAGGAATTCTTCAAATTTAGGCTTGACTCTTCCACCTGCCTCACTGCTAGGAGAGCTGAACCAGTCTGCCCACCATGGCGTCAGTACGGGGTCTCTCCACAGTATCGTAGTCAGTTTCTCGTATTGAGCCAGCAGGAGATCTGGGTCTATCTTTAGCTTCCTTAAAACTTCTTTATTCGTTGGGTCTTCCATTACTGGCCTGTAAGCAGACGTAACTCCGTACTGTCTAATTAGCCTGTTACATACAAAGTATTCACCTCTCTCAAAGTCTGGCCGAGCATTTGTAGTCTTACCTCCTAAGAATTGCATGACGCGCCACACAGCAATTTGGTTATCTTTACCTCTCTCCATACATCTGGTAGATATGCTATAGTTTGTTGGATGATACACAGCGTAGCCTGTTCCTGGGTTTAGACACATCGTTACATTTCCACTCTCTTTTAGTTCTGGCACATTGGCTCCAGCTATGTCATAATCGGGTAGGTTAAGACAGAACGTAACAGTGCCAGAACCTATCGCCGTCGTTATTCCTGACTCATCGTATTCTCTAATTCCCGGCGATATTGTTTTGTCTACCACAACTCTTTCTAATAGCCATTTAACGGCTTCATAGAATGGCGTACCTTTATCATCAAATATTGGATTCAAGTCTTCATCGAAGAGGAAACGCGTACCTGGTTTTGGTTCATGGTATCCTAGCATTATCATGTACCAGAGCGCCGGGAATCCCCAAGACCACAGTGCTCCGATCGGATACTCACATATTCCCTTCTGTTTAATTATCTTAGCTTGTTCTGCTACCTCATCGTAGTCTTTAGGCGGAGCACCTATTCCTGCCTCGGTTAGATGTCTCTTATTATATGCGAAAACGTATGGACCGGCCCAGTAGCAGAGTCCATGAACCTTTCCAGTAAATGGATTGATATAGAACTCCCTCATTCCTGGATATATATCATCTAGATACCTCCTAGCCTCTGGGAAATAGTCCTCAATATCTGCAGCCCACTTTCTATACTGAACTACATAAGCTATGTCAGGAGTAGCGTAATATATGTCCGGAGGATCTCCAGCAGCGTATCTCGCAAAGAGATTCGCCATATAGTTAGCTCCTAAGTCGGTAACGTGGAGCTTCATATCTGTATTATTTTCATTGAAAATCCTCGCATTGTCGTTACAGAGCTCGACTCCCCAGCTCCAGATACCCCATTCTATGTCAACAAACTTGCTAAGTGGTGGCAGAGTGGTAGTAGTTACAGGCGGAGTAGTAGTGACACCTACCGTCTGCGTAACCGTCTGTGTGACTGTCTGCGTCTGTGTAATGGTTCTGACCACTTCTCTTGGGGGTTGAGCTGCATAATAGCCGGCAAGCCCCCATCCAACAACTGTTGCTGCGGCC
>Ga0105162_1000577_pt1 | contig 23552 bp, 20 predicted proteins | sample JNZ201metaG_FD_81532 | JGI IMG/M metagenome (GOLD analysis project Ga0105162, IMG submission 81532) | Hot spring microbial communities from Jinze hot spring, China to study Microbial Dark Matter (Phase II) - JNZ 20120812A | ecosystem: Environmental > Aquatic > Thermal springs > Hot (42-90C) >...
ACCAATAGCTTTAGACCTTCTATGCCTATGTTTATCAAGTTTGTTGAATCATTCCACGGAGTTACCCTAAGCTTTCTTATTACATCATCCATTTTCTCATTGGACCATCTCATGTAATTTCCCCAAGGTGCATTTTCTCCTATATTGGCTTTATAATCAGAGAGGAACGGTTCCAGAACTCTGAACAAATCTGGATGTCCACCCCAAGGCTCTGCAGCAGGCCAATCAGTTGTAACTTCGAACTGACCTTTTTGTCCCAAAGTAGCCAGAGCATCTGTTGTCATTACTGTAACATCGATACCAAATTTCTTCCAAGCCTGAGATGCTGCAAAAGCGTTTCTGTAAGATGGATGAGCTGGGTTAGTGTTTGTTATAATCGTTATCTTCCAAGGTTTTCCATCAGGTAGGAGCCACTTGCCGTTTTTGTCCCTCTTGAATCCGTTCTTTGTCAAGAGTTGCTCAGCTATATCAGGTGCGTACTTCCACCAGCCAGGTCCGAAAATTCTTCGAATCTCCGCATTATCTTCTGGGATTTTATAACCTCTCTTCTTCGCATATTCCGCCAATCGTAGTCCTGCATTTGGATCGTAGGGTTTGAATTTCTTACCACCACCAAGATCGAGCTCAAAATTCCGCAGCCACGAATCCATCCTTAGATAATACCAGTCATAGTATGCTTTAGTCAGAGGAAGATGAATAGGACTAAGTGTCACAGCACCGTCAAAAGCATTTATAGCGTACTCCACAATATCGATAGCCAAAGTAAGAGCCCAGCGTACATCTTTATTGTTGAATGGTGCCACCATTGTATTGAATCCCAAACCAGTAATAGCAGGATCGATATTCACTGTCCACGGAAATTCCTTTCTCCAAGCTCTAGAGAAACTATCGCGGGACAAGACTACTTTCATTGCTTCGATCGTAAGGTCTGCTGCATCTAACTCATGTTGAACCATAGAAATAATTTGTTGTTCTGCGGTTCCGCTTGCTATGAATAGGACGTATTTAGGTTGTGGCATACCAAAAAGCATTCCTGTTGGAGTTCTGTTCCAATCACTTCTCCTTTCCCACAAAGTCCAGTATCCACCCGGATCAACATCCTTAAGTACATAAGGACCGGTACCAACCGGAGGATAAAAGTTGAAAGTTAGTGGATTCTTCACCTTTTCAAAAACATGTTTTGGGAGAGGTCTTAGTGCACCCCATCTATCAAGCCAGTAAGTATGAAATCTTCCATTCGGTTCCTTTAACTTGAATTTCACAGTGTAATCATCAATTTTTGTCATCTGAACAACCTGTTGCATCTGATCGTAATAATTCATTCCAGGTGTGTTTTTTACCACCTCAACTGTATAAATAACATCGTCAGCTGTGAATGGAACTCCATCGCTCCAATATACACCCTTGCGCAGTTTAAACGTTACTTCAGTTAAATCTTTACTATAAACCGGGTCTCCAGATGCGAGAGCGTTGATAATTTTCCCAGTTGCGTACTCAACACACCACAAAGGTTCTAAGAGTAAGTTCTGAATACCTCTGTCTTGCCACACCCAAGTCGCCCAAACGTTGAAATTTGTCGGGTTAGCAGCTCTTCCAGTAAGTGCGTTGGCTATGAATGTTTCACTTCTCTCAATTCCCGCAGGCAACGCTGAAAATCCCACAACCGCTAACACTATCAGTAAAATACCCAGAAGCCTCCTCTTCATCCACCCCACTCCTTTCCCAAACTGTAGTATACTAAACAAAATTCTCACGGACTATAGTTTGACTCGATCATGTAATGTTCTATGTCACAACCAATTGGTTACGTCAGTTCATTGGAGTAATTAATTATTTCCAGAGTGTAATCAATTTTCTTATAACATATTTGTAATTTTCTTCAAAATACGCAAAAATTTCTTATTTCAGAATAAGTCACAGTTAACTAATGAAATCTTTAAGTTTCTTTCAAAATCTGAAATTTTCTAATAAAATCTGTGATGGCTGGCTCAAATAATGGGTGACGGTTAGAGGGTGTGTACCATAGGAAGGAACGCAAGGGGTATTGAAATTCTTGCTCAGTATCTCGTGAGTAAGGTCCATCCATTATCTTTTAACCACATGCGACAGGTTTTATATTGAGGAAAACAACTTGCTAAAAAGCTCCAGAACGCTTTACTGTGGTTTGGATGAACAATATGCGCAAGCTCGTGGATCAAAACGTAGTCTATCACTTCAGCCGGCGCCATTATCAACCTCCAGTTCAAAGAAATCGTCCCCTTAGACGAACAGCTTCCCCACCGCGTTTTAACATCCCTTATCTGCACCTTCTTGTAGCTTATCCCCATGACATTGGAAATTTCCTTCAACCTTTTTGGAAGGTACTCTTCTGCCCGTTTTCGGAGCCAGTGCTTTGCCAAAATATCGATATCTTTGGCGTATCTTTCATTAACGACAAAATGCTCGGTGTCGAAAAGTATGGGAACGACAATTTTGCTACTGAGCACGACTTTAAAAGGTTTCCCAAAATACAAAATCACATCTTTCCCATTCTCCAGACTTCGTGAGCGATGTTTATCAAGAAGCAAGCGAATTTTATCGATATTTCTTGTCGCAAACTCCAGTGCTCTCTCTTTATCAAAATGCCACGGAGCGATTAAGACAATCGTGTTTTCATCTTCAAAATGCAGCTGAACCGTTCTCTTTCTTCGCCTGCTCCTTTCAACTTTGAAATTAACACCCGCTACTGAAAAACCGAAAATGTTTGTATTCCTATCCGAATGTGCCATATATTCATGCTCCCGCATTATCGAATTTGGATTTTACCTTATGATTATATACAACCACTCTTTTGTGATTAAAATATTATTCATATTCTCACCTCGAAAAATTGTCCTGCTTTTCCAAGTTCCATTTCTCGATAGCGCTCGAACAATATTATTAACACCAAATTTTGCATCTTTTCTCTTCTGTCCTGTTTCGTGCCAAATACCAGAAACCGGACAGATGGTTACATATTAGCAATTGTCTGTACAGTTTAGTTCAAATTAGAAACCACAACAACTTCAAATCTGGAACAACAACGAATCATAAATATTCTACCATATGCAGAAGTTAATGTTCAGTTTCTTTAAATAAGCAAGCCCTAGTTCGAACAATTACACAACATTTCCACCCAATAACCTGTCAAATCGTTCTGGGTGAGAACGATTTCAGCCATAAATCGTTCTATAATAGAACGATTTTTTAAAAAAGACTTAGTTTTCGTTCCATATTAGAACGTTTCTGTTGCATAATCGTTGTGTAACAGAATATATTAGAAGAGGGATGTGTGCGGAATGACGGTCGATAGGGCTCTTGAATTAAGAACAAAGAGGGCTATTTCTTTCTTACCCGAAAAGCAGAGACTGTACTTTGAGAAGCTAAAAGGGAGGTCGACGAGTAGAGGAATTTTACTGTTCGGACCGAGGGGAAGCGGGAAAACGACTTTCCTTCTTTCCACAGCGGAAAGCGAGGAGATGTTCTATGTCTCAGCTGATGATCCTTTAATAAATGCCGTGCCTTTTTTAGAATTAGCCCAACTCGTCCTTTTATCATACAACGGACTCATAGTCGATGAAGTACATTTCCTCAAAGACTGGGGACTACAAATCAAATCACTATACGATTCCTTTCCAAACAAAAAAATTTGGATTAGCGACAGTGGCTCGATAGCGCTGCATAAAAGTAGGGCCTAACTTTCGCCCAGGTTTGTAATTATCCAACCCACTTTGATGTCTGTCAATTCGCTGAGCGTAAATCACCTCGCAGTCATGAAAGCCATCGTTAGCCATTTGGCTTACTCGAAAATTCCCACGATAAACGTAGAGGCCATGTGTAGAGATTGGGGAATTGGCAAGGAGAAACTCTTTGAACTGCTCAACGCATTGAAAGAAGTGGGATTGGTAAATATAGTTCAAAAATCACTTATCGAAAGGCCGTATTCTAAAGGCGGAAAGATATTCTTTTTCGACCCCACGCTCTACAGTGTGTTGGAAGGGGAGATAGGAAACTTTCGCGAGGCGTTTGTTGTTTTTGCTCTCAAAGACAGAGGAAGGTTGTTAGTACAAAAAGATGAACCGAAAGGAGATTTTCTATTCGATGATATTAGTTTGGAGATAGGTGGTGAGAACAAGAAAAAGAAGGACTCTCAATAAGTGATTAGAGACGATATCGACGTACCTGTGAGAAACGCCATCCCAATGTGGGCGCTCGGGATGGGCTGGTAAGGTCACTTAAACCTAACCTGCCATACGTAGAAATCCTTATCGCCATACGTGAAAAGATAAAAATGCGAATAGTCGTAACTTACGCTTTTCACATTCGCGTTGTACAGCGCTTCTTCAACTGCTTTTGACAAATACTTTGAAACAAAATTAGTATGTCCGACAAAAACAACCTCGCTTCTATCTCTTAGTCCCTTTGTCAAATAAGCGACCAAATCATCGTATTTATCTGCCAAATTACCGTACAGCGAGTTAAAAAGGCCCGCTGACTGTTTATTTCCACTGAGTATTTCTTCATACAACTTTTCTGCAAAACCTTTAGTCGATATGGTAACTGGAATTTTCGTCTTTGCATAGTGCGAATACCTTGCTTGATTTTTACCAAAGAGAAAGTAAGTGTTCATACCTAGACTGTCGTTCCATGTTGTATCGATGTAGTACCAGTTTCCCGCTATCTTCACAATGTTCCACGCATGTGGGACAAGTTTTTCTGCTGATTCGTATGGAGACTTTGCCTCACCACTGACAAGTAGCACATCTATCCCTGCTGCTTTCGCAAGTCTATAAAACAAGAGCGCATACCCTTGGCATACACCTTTTCTGTCTTTCAAAGTTGAATAAACATTCTTGTGGGAATAAGACTCATCGTACTGAATGTATGATTTTATCCATTCGTTAAGCGCGTAGACCTTTTCTAAATCCGTACGTGCATTCTTAAGAATCGAAGGCAAATTCTTTGATATGAACTCATCAACCGCCTTGCGCTCTGCCTCGGATTCTAAATACACGTACGTTATCGTTGTTTCAACACTTCCTGCCTGCTCGATTGAATCAGCGCTCCATCTTTGTATAAACAACTGCTCAGGGATAATTTCAATAATCGTCCCCACCAACTTAAGCATCGTCGCGTTGTTTGTCCCATTTGCTTTTAGAACTGTCTTTTGTTCATAGCTGTGAATATCACTGACGATTGCTCTCTCAACATCATCAGCTGAATAGACCTGGTACACCTTGGCAAAGGCCATGGTGCAAAGTAGCGATAGAACAATCAATGTGAGGATTGAAGTTCTTTTCATAACAACTATCCCCTTTCAAAGCCGATATTACCTCTCACCCGCTCGACACCGTCGACAAGCTCGACAAATTTCGGACAGGCTCGACAGCATTCAGAAGTCAACGAACTTGAATTTTCCAGAGATCCTGTAATTACCTTCGCGGATTATTAAAAATCTCTTCTCAATCAGCTGATCAAGAACAGAATATGCGGTTGTTCGTTTAAAACCGCTCTTTTGGAGTATTTCCAGTATTCCATCTCTGGGGCCGAAATAATCTTTCAATAAACTAATTGCTCTCCTCTGGTTCTCCGTTAAGCCTGCAATTGAAACATATTCTTTAACGAACCTATTTATCGTTCTCACCACGTGCTCTTTCTTAAGTTTAGATTCGCCAATGTTATCGTAGATACTTTTGGACAATATCCACAACCCGTCCCTTGGATTTCCATCCGTAAAGTCGGCAACGACATCTAACACCTCTGGTTCAAGAAGGTCCAAATGCTCTTTCAACCTCTTAGCGACCATTTCTTTGATATCCAAAGCCTTTAGGGGCTCCAAGAAGACAATATCTTTAAAAACATTCTCCAAATTGCCCGCTTCGTTCCAACGCATCCTATCGGTTAGGTACTCTCTGTATATAGCAAACGGCAAAGAGAATATGACCACCAAGTTATCAAGAAGCATCTGATTTTTCAGGGCATCAATGACCTTCAGTACGTCTTCCTTTCTTTCCTTGTCCAATTCATCGATTATCAGCAAGAACTTACCTTTCGCTTTGATAGTTTTCTCCAGAAGCATCCCGAGCCGTTCACGTGCACCGAAAAAATTAAAGCGTGGGGCTTTCGCTTTTTCGAACTTTGCTTCAGCAGTTCCAAGCAACGTAATTGCGAGTGAAAATCCCTTCAATGTGGATACTTCTTTTGTAATCCATTCTTTGCACTCCCTTGCAACATCGCTGACGTCGTCGTCATTCTCCAACTTCGAAGCCAACGAATAGAGCAAATCGTACAGTATACTTTCCATCGTATCCCTGAGCGAAATGTTGACCATCTCAGCGTAGACACCTTTCGGTTTCACAAAGTTGAGCACTGTTGTCTTCCCAATACCAGTCTCGCCAGCTACCCCGAACACACCAAAAGGAAAGTGCAATGCAACGTTGCTGAGGTACCCGATCTCCCTTTCCCTGTTCACCAACCAAATGGAGCCTGTCTCATCCAAAGGTCTATCAACCAAAAGTGGAATAAGAACAGAAACGTTCTCTCGCACTATTTCACCCCAATTCTTAGAAAATCCATTTCCAAGTTCTCCCAGCTCAATTATACCATACACTAAACTTGTTTCGCTCGACACCGTCGACAAGCTCGACAAATTTCGGACAGGCTCGACAGATGCACAAACTAACGAACCAACTAATCAGCGAACCTAAACTCAGAACTTATCGACTTGGCAATCTCAAGGACTTCTTCGTATTCTTTGTAAGTTATTCTCCTTGCGATTTCTGGATATATGTGTGCTTTGAACGTTGGATAATACTGAGCCATGATATTCAAATACGCTTTTGGTGATACTTCCTTTGCTACGAACTCCAGCACCTTTTTGCTTTCTGCGACGTTGTTGGGCATCACCAAATGCCTGATTATCAAACCTCTCATGGCTATCCCACGCTCATCGACAACCAAATCTCCAACCTGCCTTTGCATTTCGATAAGCGATTCTTTGGCATGTTTTGCGTAATTTACAACCATAGAATAGCACTTTGCTCTCTCATTATCACCGTACTTAAAATCGGGCATGTATATATCCACTATACCATCAAGCAGGGCTATAATCTCTCTCCTTTCATACCCACCGCAGTTGTAGACCAAAGGGATATTCAATCCATTCTCAGCAGCAATCACCAAAGCAGACACAATCTGCGGGATGTAATGCGTAGGAGTGACGAGGTTGATGTTGTGGCAACCCATTTTTTGAAGTGTTAACATAATTTCTGCAAGTTCTTCAACGCTAACCCTTCTTCCCTCTCCAAGCTGGCTTATGTGGTAGTTTTGGCAAAACACACACCGCATATTGCAGTGCGTGAAGAAGATGGTCCCAGAACCGTTCCTACCAACGAGCACGGACTCTTCCCCAAAGTGAGGACCAAAACTTGCAATTTCAACATCCGCACTCGCTCTGCAAAACCCCAGTTTGCCCTCAAATCTATTCACCTTGCACATATGAGGACACAAATCACACTCTTCAAGATGGCTCATGAGTTCTTTTGCCCTGAGTTCTAACGAACCGTCTGGGAGTTTTTCCGCATAGCCCGGTGTCATCAATCATTCACGCCTCCGCTGGAAAATCTCCGCAGGTCTAGACATGTCTTGTTCCACCTAGCTGTGTAGATTGCCTAATAAAAATTGTATCACACGATGAACTTATTTATTGTCCATCTTTCATGGAGGATTCTCATTTGCGCTATTTTACTTTTTCGCGACTGTCCCTTATTTCCAGAAAAAATCTCTATTTTCTTACTTCAGGATGTTTGAAAAGCCAAATTCTTTTGATTGATTAACGAGATGTCGTTATTCTTGAAGTTTCTATACTTGGTATTATCATTGGTGTGTGATAATATACCCTTGAAAACGTTTTCGAAAACGTTTTCAGAAGAAAGAACAAGGCAAGAGTTTTCAAAGTTGGTCAACCCATCATTGTTGTAGGAGGTGAAACATTTGAAGAAGGCAGGTATTTTCAATTCTCAAATCGCGAAGGTTATAGCTTCAATGGGGCACAAGGACATGATAGCCGTTGTTGACTTGGGTTTTCCAATACCTGATAGCGTTGAAAGAATAGATATTGTCTTGGATTACGGAAAACCCCTGTTTTCAGAAACCTTGGAAGTTGTTTTGAAAGAGCTTCAAGTCGAAAAAATAATCATAGCCAGTGAGTCGAAAGAATCTTTTATAGCCGACCTCCAAGAAAAGCTGCCTGGAGTAGAAATACAAAAGGTCACACACGAAGAACTGAAAGAAATAACGAAGAGATGCAAAGCTGTCATCAGAACTGGAGACACAACACCGTACTCTAACGCGATACTTGTATCTGGGGTGATCTTTTGAATGTCTGAGAAGATACTTGAAGTAAGAAACGTTAGCAAGACATTTCCCGGTGTCCAGGCGCTGAAAGATGTCAGCTTGGACGTTCACGAAAAAGAGGTCCTTGCACTTGTCGGAGAGAACGGTGCTGGCAAGAGTACGCTCATAAAAATCATAAGTGGTGTGCACAAAGCCGACTCAGGAGAAATATACTACCTAGGCAAGAAGGTCAACTTCAAAGATCCAACCGAGGCAATCGCTTCCGGAATCTCCACTATACACCAAGAATTGAACCTTTTCGAAGAACTCACCGTGGCTGAAAACATCTTCGTTGGAAACGTGAAAGGATTTTCTTTTTCAAAGAAAAAGGCGTTTAAGGTCGTCAGTGAATTACTTGACAGCCTTAAATTCAACATAAGAGCGGATGAGAAGGTGAAAAATCTAAATACATCAGAAAAGCAGTTGGTATCTATCGCAAAAGCTTTATTCTTGAATGCCCGCATAATAATCATGGACGAACCCACGGCAACAATCACAGAATATGAAGCCGAGAGGCTTTTCGAAATCGTAAAGGGCCTAAAAGCCAAAGGGGTTTCTGTAATCTTTATATCGCACAGGCTTGAGGAGATCTATCAGATTGCGGATCGAGTAGCGGTTCTTCGGGACGGCGAACTTATCGGAGTCAAGCATATAACCGAGGTTGACCGCGAAGAACTGATAAGAATGATGGTTGGTAGAAAAATCGAAGAGATGTACCCCAAGTTCAACCGTCCCGAAAAAGAGACTATATTCGCCGTAGAAAACCTTTCAGTAGGGACCTTCGTAAAAAACGTAACGTTTGATGTTCGGAAAGGTGAGATATTCGGTATAGCGGGTTTGGTCGGATCAGGAAAATCGGAAATCGCATTGGGGATTTTCGGGCATTTACCAGCGAATTGGTCAAAGATGGTGTTGAACAACAACGAGCTCCAGCCATCAAAAAACATGCTCGAGCATGGAATAGCTTTAGTTCCCGAAGATAGGAAAAAGATGGGATTGGTTCTTGAATTAGACGTAACAAAAAACATCGTTCTGCAAAACACGAACGAGGTCTCCAGAGGTCTGCATATTTCTTGGAAAAAGGCCAAGGTTTTAGCTTCTGAGGAAGTTAAGAAGTACTCCATCAAGGTAACTAGCATATATCAGAAAGTCAAGACACTTTCGGGAGGTAACCAGCAAAAGGTTGTTTTGGCCAAAGTACTGAGAAAAACTCCCAGATTGGTCATGCTTGTTGAACCAACAAGAGGGATAGACGTCGCAACGAAGGTTGAGGTCTACAACATCGTCAACAGGTTGGCAAACGAAGGTGTCGGAGTGATATTTATATCCTCAGAACTTCCCGAAATACTTGGACTTTGCGACAGGGTCCTTGTGATGCACAGGGGCCGCTCTATGGGTATACTCGACCGTCACGAACTATCGGAAGAAAGAATCATAAAACTTGCTACGGGGGTTGACGACTGATGAGTTGGAGAAAAATTACTGCCAAGCTACGGGAATACCCTGCTGTGGTTGGTCTTGTAGGAGTGGTTGTGCTATTCAGCCTTCTATCGGACAGATTCTTCACGCTATCGAATTTTGTGAACGTGCTAAGGCAAGTTTCTATGCAAGCGATTATTGCTTTTGGAATGACCGTTGTAATAATCTCCGGAGGTATCGACCTATCGGTAGGTTCGGTCTTTGCACTATCTGCAGCGATTCTGGCGTCCACCATCGCAAAAGGTGGCTCCATATTACTGGGAATTCTCGCTGCTCTTTTGGTCGGTGCTGGGTTTGGATTTTTCAATGGATTTGTAATAGCGAAGGGAAGGCTCCAACCGTTCATTGTTACACTCGCAACGATGGCGATAGCCAGGAGCTTAACGTTAGCGTACATGGAAGGTATGCCCATAACGGGCTTCCCAAGTTCTTTCCGCTTTATTGGTGCAGGGGATATACTCGGCATACCCGTTCCCGTGATTATAATGTTCTCTTTACTCCTTCTCATGTTTTATCTAACTAGATACACCAAGTTCGGCCTCTATGCGTATTCAATCGGCGGAAACGAGCTTGCTTCAAAGCTCAGCGGTGTGAAAGTAGACCTATACAAAATCAGTTTTTACATCTTGAGCGGCGTGCTAACGGCCGTGAGTGCTGTTATCTTGACTTCAAGGTTGAACAGCGCACAACCAACTTTCGGTGTAGGGTACGAGCTTGATGCAATAGCAGCGGTTGTACTCGGCGGAGCAAGTTTATCTGGAGGCAAGGGCTCTGTGTTAGGGACATTTTTCGGAGCTTTGATCATGGGCATTCTCAACAATGGAATGAACATTCTAAACGTCTCTCCATTTTACCAAGACGCAGTGAAGGGCATCGTTATTCTCACGGCCGTACTGGTCGAACGTGAAGGGTAGCACACTTTTGGGAGGTGAAGGGTATGAAAAGGTTGGTTCTCGTTCTCGCGGTAGTGCTTTTGGCGGTCTATGCGTTTAGCTTCAAAGTAGGTCTTTCGCTCTCGACACTTAACAACCCATTCTTCGTCACACTTAGGGACGGAGCTATGGCAGCTGCTAAAGAGCTCGGCATCACATTGTTAGTTGTCGACGCTCAAGATAAACCAGCCAAACAACTCAACGACATTGAAGACCTAATACAAAAAAAAGTTGATCTCATAATAATCAACCCAACGGACAGTGCGGCGATTGTTCCAGCTATCGAGGCCGCAAACAAAGCAAAGATTCCGGTGATAACAGTTGACCGAGCAGCTGCGGGTGGTCAAGTTGTCGTCCACATAGCATCAGATAACGTCGCTGGTGGTGCCATGGCAGCTAAATTCATCGCCGAACAACTGAAAGGTAAAGGAAAAGTCGTTATGCTTGTAGGAATTCCGGGAACATCAGCAGCCAGGGACAGGGGCACAGGTTTCAAGACAGAGTTAAAGAAATACCCAGGCATACAACTGGTGGCCGAGCAGGTTGCTAACTTCAACAGAGCAGAAGGTATGAGGGTTATGGAAAATATCCTCCAGGCTTATCCAGACATCGATGCCGTTTTCGCTCAGAACGATGAAATGGCACTTGGTGCAATCGAAGCGATTAGAGCCGCTAAGAAACTTGGAAAGATAATCGTAGTTGGTTTCGATGCGATCCCAGACGCACTTGAGGCAGTTAAGAAGGGAGAAATGGCAGCCACAGTAGCACAGCAACCATATCTCATGGGACAGCTCGCTGTCCAAAAGGCTTACGAATATCTGAAAACAAAGACGATATTCATACCAGTTGAGTTGGAACTTGTGAAGAAATAAGGTAAAATTATTCTGGCGCCCGGGGGAAATCCCCTGGGCTTTGAATTTCGCAAACGGGGAGGACACAAATGAAAAAAATAAGCATTAAAGATGTTGCAAAGAAAGCTGGTGTTTCGATCTCTACGGTCTCAAGGGTGCTAACAAACTCTGCCCCAGTCTCGGAAGAACTAAGGGAAAAGGTTATCCAAGCTGTACAAGAGCTAGGGTATTCCCCCAGTAGCATAGCACGTAGTTTGAGAAACGGAGCTACAAAGACGATTGGTTTCATACTTCCGGATATAACGAACCCGTTCTTCGCAAACATCGTTCGAGGTGCTGAAGACTACCTCAGACAGCATGGTTACACTCTCATATTTGGAAGTTCCGATCAAGACACAAATGAAGAGAACCACATACTTGAAGCTTTACTCTCCAAACATATCGACGGCTTGCTTTTCACAGGCTCTGGAGATTCAAATCCCAAACTGCTTCGCAAAATTGAACAAGGATTAAAAGTGGTCTTTCTTGATAGAATCATTCGCGGTGTGAATTCCTCGTACGTCATTGTCGATAACAAAAGGGGAATAAGTCTTTTGGTTGATCATCTATTAGATGATGGCCACAAGAGTTTTCTTTTCATCAACGGCGATAAAAACACATTCAGCGCAAAACAACGTTACGAAGCGTTTTTGCAGAGAATGAAATCGGGAAAGTACAAGTACGAACATCATTTCACAAGCTTTTCGTACGAAGCGGGTTACAAATTCGCTTCGCAGTTAAGTAATCCTGTGGAATTTGACGCGATACTGTGCGGAAATGATCTGATTGCCTTTGGAGTCATAGATGCTCTCGAAGACAGAGGAATACGTGTTCCAGAACAGGTAAGTGTAACAGGCTTCGACGATATACCGTTCAGCAGACACTACAAGCCCGCCCTGACTACTGTACGTCAGCCGATGTACGAAATGGGTCAAAAAGCTTGTGAATTACTATTAAAAATGATAAAGGAGCAACTGATGACAACCGAGGGCATCATTTTAGAACCTGAGCTGGTAGTTCGTGAATCTACGAAAAGGAGGATATGAAAATTGATTACCGTTGTTGGCAGTTCAAATATGGACATAGTGCTTACAGTGGAGCACTTTACAAAGCCGGGTGAGACGCAGAAATTGATTAAACTTGAGTATTTTCCTGGTGGAAAAGGAGCAAACCAAGCTGTTGCAGTTGCGCGTTTATCCCAGCAGCCTGTGTACTTTCTTACGGTCGTAGGTGACGACCAATATGGTAAAACCTTGATTGAGAACTACGAACGTGAGAAAATACACGGATACAGGGTTGTCAGTGGAGTTTCAACAGGTATGGCGTTCATCGAAGTTACCATCTCTGGTGAGAACAGGATAATAATCAATCCTGGCGCAAACGATACCTTATCGAAAGAAATGGTACTAAATGCGAAAGATGAACTGCTGAAGGGTGATATTCTGCTTATCCAAAACGAAGTACCGTACGAGACCACTCTTGCAGCCGCCAGATTATTCAAAGAGGCGGGAAAAACTGTTATCTTCGACCCCGCACCTGCTCAGAGTATTCAACCTGAGATCTTTAACTATGTTGATTACCTAACACCAAACGAAGAGGAACTCAAAAGTATAAGCGAACAATTATTCGGTTCTTTTCATTCAATAGAAGAAAGCTTCAAGAGGATGAAAGAATTGAGTCTAAAAGCTATGATCGTCAAGTTGGGAGATAAATGTGCAACATACATCGATTCCAGCATGATTCATCATGTACCAACAATAAAAGTAACCGCCGTTGACACAACGGCGGCCGGCGATGTTTTTAACGGTGCGCTGGCTGTTTCATTAAGTGAAGGCAAAGATATCCTTGAAGCTATAAAGTTTGCCAACATTTCTGCAGCCATATCTGTTACAAGGAAAGGTGCTCAACCTTCAATTCCCACAAGACATGAGGTCGAAGATTTTAAAAACACTTACCCCTTGTAATACACCTGATTCTCCAACAATTGCTCAGATGGGACATCTTTGAATTCCTTTGCTGGCACGCCGAGGTATATTTTCCTTGGCATCGTGTCTTTAGTCACAACAGAACCAGCGGCAACCAGAGTATCTTCAGCTATGACTACACCCGGCAGTATTGTCGAATTCGCACCAATCCTTGCACCTTTCTTCAGTGTAGGTCCTTTGAAGTACTTCTTTCTTTCTTCCGTTCTTCCCAAGAAGTTATCATTTGTGAAAGTCACGTTCGGTGCGACGAAACAGTAATCTTCTATCGTCGAAATCGCAGTTATGTACGCATTCGTCTCTATCTTCACATACTTGCCTATCTTCGTCTTATTCTCAACAGCCACCCCTCTACCGATTATCGTATACTCCCCAATCTCTACATCTTCCCTAATGCTCGCCAAATCCCCGACGAATACGAAATCGTGCAACACAGCTCCTCTGTACACCACACACCCAGCACCGATGGTAACGTATTTACCAATTACAAGAGGCTCAAGTTCTTTCTCATCGGTGGTTGCCGATGCCGATGCCTTGAACGGTTTTTTCCCCAGAACGGTATTATCCCCAATAACGCTCCCTTCACCGATTACAGTATCTTTTCGTATCACTACGTTGTGCCCGATAACAACATTATCACCTATCACAACGTTCCCCTCAATCACAACATTCTCACCGAACATTACGTTTTTACCAATCTTAGCACTTGGTGAAATCATAGAACCCCTCCTTGAAATCATTTAACACACGTTTTGATATTCCTAACCAAGCAGATCTAAAAAAACATCAATCCCCAACTGTCTAAGCACATTCACTGGCATTCTGAACCTTGCTGTCACAAGTGGATCAACGATTTGTGAAATTTGAGTATCTCCAACGATGCTCATCAGCATCACGAGTTCTTCCAGCGGGATCTCAGAATAGCTTGTTATAACCTCCGCCATATTTTCCACTGCACACTTGACCGCCTCGTCCAAACTCTGAGCTGATGCGAGTGCAAACACACCTTCTTCACAAATCACCATTGGATTTTTCAACTTTAAACCCTTTCTCACTCTCACCTTAGCAACTACCTTTCCGGGCACTTCAATGCCAGTCCCGCAGATTTCCCCATCACCCATCAGTGCGTGCAAATCTCCAAGTGCAAGCAGCGCACCTTCGACAGAAACAGGCAACAGCACTTTCGCACCTTTCTTAATGTACTTTGTGTCGAGGTTACCACCGTGGTATCCCGGCGTTCCGCAGTTGACACAGCCCTCTTTTGGTGCAACACCAATGACGCCGATCATAGGTTCTATGGGTAACTTTAATCCATTAAAAATTGCCTTTCCATCTTTTATTTCCACAATCTTAGTGAAATACTCTTCAAACCTCTCTCCTAGTGGGCCCAAGCCCTTGCCAGTGACCATTACCCCTCTTTCAGCCACTTCAATGTCGATTATTTCAATTTCCAAGACATCCCCAGGCATTGAGCCATTGACAAAAACAGGTCCCGTTGCCGGATTAACTTCAGACCAATTCAAATTTTCCAGCTTATCTTCGCAGCTTCTAATCTGGTTGGAAAAACAATCCAGTGTTTCGAACTCTACCTCATCACCGCTCTCTACAAACAAAGCAGGCTTAACATCTGAGCAAAACGCATAAATCCTGTGTTCAGCCGATATACGATGTCTCGCATTCCCCATGCCTATCCCCCCAACACTATCGTAAGATTTTCAGCATTTCAGTAAAGTTCCATCTTCAAAACCTCTTCCAGTTTTTCCTTGAGCTTACCATATTCCGTCAAATGAATCACATTGAACCCGAGCCTGATAGCAGTTTCAATATTATCTGCCCTATCATCGATGAACAATGAAGTCGAGGGTTTCACACCGCATCGTTCCATCAGCTCGTAGAAGATGTCCTCGTTTGGCTTAATCTTCTTCACATGGCTTGAAATCACCATGCAGTCGAAGTATTTGAAAAACTCAAACGTGTTGTACACGTATTCAAAAGATTTATAACTGAAATTCGAAAGCACGCACAACCTGTATCCGTGTTTCTTCAAAGAAGGCAACAGGCTCACATTCTCTTCAATCGGCTTTAGCAAGCTCAACACTGCATTCTTCATGTGCCTGATGTACTGAGCATCTTCAGGATACCTTTCCTCCATGATCCTCCAAAGCTGCGCTTCAGAAATCTCACCTTTGTCCATTAAATTCCATTCCGGGACATTGAAAACCCTTTCCATCAACCGTTTTGCTACATCCTCGCCAAACTTCTCAACCATATACCCATATGGGTCCCAGTGTATGAGCACTCTCCCCAAATCGAAGACCACGGTGTCTATTTCTCTTTGAGCACTTCCTTGCATGTAATCACTCCCTTTCAAAAGTTTTCTCAGTTCAGCACTCCATCAAGATTTTACCACCACAGTTTTAAATTGTTAATAACTGATGGCTGAACGTATTCAAAAACACAAAACTTTGAGTTATACTATCAGTGCAAGATTGCGAAGTAAGTAAACAAATCCGTGCGGAGGTAGTCTAATGGACCAAAATAAATCACTCGTTTCGATAATTCTCCCTGTTTTAAACGAAGAACAGACCATATCTAAAACCATCGAAAGCCTTCTTGAAAGCGAATATGAAAATATCGAAATAATTGTCGTTGATGGAATGAGCACAGACAAAACAAGGCAGATAGTTGAACGATACATCGAAAAACATCCAGGAAAAATAAAACTCCTTGAAAACCCTAAACGCCACACACCAGCTGGGCTAAACATCGGTATTCAGAACGCATCTGGTGAATACATCATGATAGCAAGCGGACATGCCACGTACTCAAGTAATTACATATCTACTTGCGTGAATGTGCTTGAGCAGAACATGTGCGATGTAGCTGGCGGACTTATGGAGACACTTCCAAGAAGCAACACTCCAAAAGCTATTGCAATAGCTGAGGTATTGAAACATCCATTCGGAGTTGGTGGGGCAAAGTACAGAACAGGCGCTCAGAAGAATGAATACGTCGACACGGTGGCTTATGGAATTTACAAAAAAGAAATCTTTGAAAAGGTCGGACTGTTCGATGAAAGATTGACAAGAAATCAGGATATAGAATTCAACATAAGGCTCAAAGATGCAGGATATAAAATCATGCTTGTTCCGCAAGCAAAAGTGTACTACTTTGCCAGAGACACATTCAAAGGACTTTGGCAAAACAACTTTTCAAACGGATTTTGGGTTACCCACAGCCGAAAGTACGTGAAAAAAGCATACAAGCTAAGGCACTTAATTCCTTTGTTTTTTGTCATTTATCTACTCATTTTGGCTGTAACCCTCTCAATTCCGGTCATCCCAACTTTCTTTAAGCTACTTGGCTTGGTTCCTTTTTCACTTTACTTAGCAATGGTTACCATATTCTCGGCATCTGTAAGCACCAAACACAACGACAATAGCATATTTTTCTATACGTTAACTTCATTCTTGATTTTGCACATATCGTACGGAACAGGTTCACTTGTTGGACTTGTCAAAAAGGCAGAATAGAAAGGGAGGCATCACCGTTGGGCTCGTTTTTAAAAACTCTCTTGGCGATTCTACTCACAATATCAATCACCGGATTCATCCTGTGGATATATTTCGAGACAAAAATCTCGCATATTACTTTCACGGCAGAATTCAAACCTGAAGAGGTTAATGCTCATACTGAGGGCCAAACTGAAAAGTCAACATCATCGAAATTCGCAATCGCACTCTTCGGATTAGATGCAAGACAAGAAGGAGAACGTGCCCGCAGTGATACGATCATGATACTACTAATTGACCACGCAAAGAAGAAAATCAAACTTGCTTCGATAATGCGCGACCTTTATGTATATGTTCCAACCTACGGCAAGCGGAAAATCAACAGTGCGTACGAACTTGGAGGACCTAAATTGGCACTTTCAACACTAAACCGAACCTTCAAGCTCTCGCTAACAAAGTATGCTACCGTCGATTTCCGGGGATTTGAAAAGATAATCGATGCGGTTGGTGGGGTTGAAATAGACGTTAAGTACTATGAACTGGAGCATATAAACATAAACATGCGAGAAGTTAAAAACCTCATAGGCGGTGATGTACCTGAAGTAAAACGCCCCGGGTTACAACGACTTAATGGTAGACAAGCTCTCGGTTATGTAAGAATAAGGTACGTAGGCAATGGAGACTATGAAAGAGTCCAACGACAACAGCGGGTTCTCGAACAAGTATTCGAAAAGCTAAAGAACGCTTCCATTTCCACAAAGCTGCGTATAATTGACATGGTGTTGCCGTATATCGAAACAAACTTAACACGAAGCGAAATAATTTCACTTGCAACAAAAAATTACTCAAAATATACACTTGAACGCATCAGAATACCAATCAACGGTTCTTTCCGAGAAGGATACACTGTTATCGATGGTGTGAAGCAATGGATATTTGACACTGATATTGAAAAGAACATCCAGGCCTTACATGAGTTCTTTGAGACTGGTCTGCCTTCAAACCCCTGAAGAGGTTATACTCTCTGGCAGTGCTTCTGTGAGCAGCGTTAAGATAACCTTGGATTTTTAATCTTAAGCCTATTATACGCTTGTATTCGCGTGATTTTTCAATTTTGTTCACAAAGTTCTTTATATTAAAATACCTTCATACCAAAATAACTGGAGGTGAAAGAATGTTGAAAAAGTTACTGTTTGTATTACTTGTATTGTCTCTCCTTGTTACCAACGTGGCATTTTCGAAGAAGTTAATTGTCTATTCAAGTGTTGATGAAGCAAACGCACGAAAAATACTTAGTGCATTTACCAAAGACACTGGAATAGATGTTGATTTTGTCTTCCTTTCTTCAGGTCCTGCTTTAGCTCGAATCGAGGCAGAGAAGCAAAATCCGCAAGCAGATGTCTGGTTTGGTGCTCCAATGGAAAACCACATTATTGCCAAAGAAAGAGGATTAACACAACCATTCAAGATAACAGTTCCCAAAGAGATATCGACAAGATTTTACGACAAGGAAGGATACTACTATCCGATATACATGAACCCGCTCGGTATAGGTGTAAATATGACAATGCTGGAGAAGCTCAAGCTCCCACTACCTCAGAGCTGGAACGACCTGCTGAAGAGTGTGTATAAAAAAACAATACAGTATCCTAACCCACAGTCTTCCGGTACCGGGTATACTTTCGTAACTGGCCTAATAAAAATCTTGGGTGAGGATGCTGCTATGAAATTTCTGAAATTAATGGCTCCAAACGTCCAAACGTATACACAGAGCGGTACAGCTCCTTCCAAGGCAGTAGCAATTGGCGAAGCAGTCTTTGGAATCCAGTTCACACCTGCGTTCTTCCAATTCATGGATCAAGGTTACAATGTGAAGATTGTTTTCCCGAAAGAAGGAGTACCGTACGAAGTTGCGTGTATGTCGATTATAAAGGGTGCGAAAAATATTGAAGAAGCTCAAAAACTTGTTGAGTGGGTCATTTCAAAAAAGGGACAGCAGGAAATTATCAACCAAAAAACATACTTCTATCCGATTCGAACAGATGTTGATTTTGGAAATCTCCCTTCACTCTCATCGATAAAACTCATTCACGTAGATCCGAAGTGGGCTGCCGACAATAAAACAAGAATTGTGAACAGGTGGATAAACGAGGTTTTACCCTATTAAGCTCTTCCCCAATTGAAGAAAAAGGGGCCATGTGCCCCTTTTTCTGTTACTTGACTTGCACAAAGCTTGTTGTGAGGTGATCGTAATGAACTACTCTAAGGGTGAATTAAAATCGTACCTGCTTAAACTTTTGAAAGAACCTGCATTGCTTACAACAATATTTGTCGTTTTTGCACTTTTGGTAATTTTCATAATATTCCCACTGTATAAAATCTTCCAGATAAGCCTGACCGATAGCAATGGTAACTTCACGTTGGAAGTCTACAAAAACGCTTTACAAAACAACTACTTCAGACGCGGTTTTGTAAATAGTCTCTTAGTAGCGTTTCTCACTGCTTTACTCGGCACAGCTGTTGGTTATTTGTTTGCATACACGATTAACAGAACAGACATTCCGTTCAAATCATTCTTTAGAACAATTGCCATAATGCCAGTCATTTTTCCTCCATTTGTGGGTGCACTCTCACTCATTATGCTCTTTGGTGCAAATGGCCTCATAACATCAAAATTGCTTGGATTCTCAAACATCTACATTTATGGCCTACCCGGTCTGATGTTAGCGCAAGTACTTTGTTTTTTCCCTGTTGCTTTTATAACCCTTGATGGTGTACTTTCAACAATAAGCCCGACTTTAGAAGATGCAGCTTTCAACCTAGGAGCTAGCCGATGGCAAGTTTTCTACAAAGTCGTTTTGCCTCTATCTGTTCCTGGTATCGCAAGCACTATGCTTGTGCTCTTCATTGAGTCTCTTGCGGATTTTGGTAATCCGTTGATACTTGCAGGAAGCAAGTTCCCAATACTTTCTGTCCAGGCCTATCTTCAAATAACAGGGATGTACGACCTAAGAAGTGGTGCAACATTATCCGTTTGGTTATTAATTCCATCGCTGCTGGCTTTTATAATTCAAAAGTACTTTCTTGAGAAGAAAAAGTACTACACAGTAACTGGAAAGCCGACTATCTCTGTACTCAAGAGTGTGAGCGAACCTGTAAAATGGATACTTTTCAGCATATGTTTGTTTATCGTACTGTTTATACTTTTGGTTTACGGAATCATATTTTGGGGGGCGTTTACAAAAGCCTGGGGTGCAAACAATCAATTCACACTTGACAATTTCAAATACATCTTCGATGTCGGGCGAAGTGCGATTAGGGGAACTCTTACCATTGCATCGATTTCGACACCCATTTCAGCTGTTTTTGGTATGGTAATAGCATTCTTAGTTGTCCGAAAAATCTTTCCAGGCAAGAGAGTTATGGAGTTCATATCACTTCTTAGTTTTGCAGTACCGGGTACAGTCATTGGAATTGGGTACATTTTGGCTTTCAATAAGCCACCTTTACTTCTAACAGGCACGTTGACTATCTTGGTTCTGAATTTCGTATTTCGTTATATGCCTGTTGGAATTCAATCAGGTATCGCCTTGCTCAACCAAGTTGATCCTTCAATTGAGGAAGCAGCATTTACATTGCGGGCAAACAACAGGCAAGTATTTGCGAAGATTACCTTGCCATTGATAACCCCTGCTTTCTTCTCAGCTCTTGTCTTTGCATTTGTGAGAGCAATGACTGCGATAAGTGCTGCAATATTTTTGGTTTCGAGTCGGTGGAATCTTATCACCGTCCAAATTCTAAGTCAAACCGAATCGGGCAGACTTTCAGAGGCTTGTGCCTTCTCCACCTTGCTTACCTTAATTATAATGGTTTTTATCGGCGTTTTGAAAATATTCTTGAAGAATAAAGTTAGCATAAGTAACTATACTTCGGTAAGGGGTTGAGAAAATGAGTCTTGAATTAAAAGGATTAACAAAGGTATTCAGAAATTATGGAACTGAAACTGTAGCGGTTGAAGCGTTTGATTTAAGAGTTGAAAAGGGACAATTTGTTACTCTGCTGGGTCCATCAGGCTGTGGTAAAACTACAACTTTGAGGATGATTGCGGGTTTCGAGATACCCACTTCTGGAAAAATCATACTCGACGGTGCTGACGTCACAAATGAACCACCTAATAAGCGAAATATCTCCATGGTGTTTCAAAGTTACGCCCTTTTTCCTCATATGACGGTCGAAGAGAATATAGCCTTTGGACTCAGGATAAAAAAATTGCCAAACTTTGAAGTAAAGCAGAAAGTCAAATGGATAATGGAAATAGTAGGATTAATTGGTCTTGAAAAGCGGAGGCCTGAACAACTCTCAGGTGGACAGCAGCAGCGGGTTGCATTGGCAAGAAGCCTAGTTGTAGAACCGAGCGTATTACTTTTGGACGAACCTCTTTCAAATCTTGATGCTAAGCTCAGAGAACAGATGAGAATCGAGATAAAGAGAATCCAGAAAGAGCTTGATATAACCACTGTGTATGTTACACATGATCAAATCGAAGCAATGAGCATGTCAGACCTAGTTGTAGTCATGAATGGCGGAAGAATAATGCAAATCGGCAATCCGTTTGAGATATACTCAAAACCAAAAAATGAGTTCGTTGCAGACTTTATCGGTAAGGTAAATTTGTTTGACGGTTCTGTCGATAACGCAAACAATGAAATTGCCGATATTTTCTGCAGTGTATTTGAAAATAAGCGTATCTCGGTACCGAACATTTTTTCACTCACTCCGGGGCAAAAAGTTAAAATTGTCCTGAGACCTGAAGCTTTCAAACTCGTACCTTTCCAAGATGAAGAGAGGATAAATCTCATACGAGGGAAAATTATTTCTTCAATCTTTGTTGGAGCTGCTGTTGAATGCGAGATGGTAGCATCGGATGGAACAGTTTTTAAGACGACAATTTCTAACCCAGTTGAGAGTGGTATACCGCAACCAGGTTCTGAACTAAAGTTATATTTCTCCAACAAGAGTCTTTGGGTCATTCCTGAAGCTAATTAAATATGGACTCTTGAAAGCAGTCTTATCGACAAGTTTCTTGTCGCTTTGATGTTCGAGCACGGTAAATCAAAACTCTCGTTTTCATTAGTAACAAAAGTGTCGGAGGGTACTAAATAAACTTATGGTGAGGTGAAACACCCCCTACTACTCAGGGGTGGGAGGTGTTAAAGTGTTAAACTTCAATTAGATTGCTTTTTTAGGTGTCTTCCAATTCTTGGTGTTGACATTCCAGCCAAACATTTCGAAATCACATATTACTTACCTCGCCAAAATCTCCACTATCCTCTTGCCTGCATCGCCATTTCCATATACTTCTGTTGGATATGGCTTTTCTTCCGTGCTAAACACCGCATCGTATATCCCTTCACCATCAGCTAATATGTTCCATCCTGTTTCCACCAGTTCACGCCATCCAGAGTCTGGCATCACAACTACTGCACGCTTACCAGCAAAATACGCCTCCTTTTGCAACCCACCGCTGTCAGTTATCACTTTCCACGACTTTTCAACTAAGCCCATCAAATTCAGATAATCGATAGGTTCTATAACCAAGATGTCCTTCAAATATTCATCGAGTCCAAATTCTGAGATTCTCTTCCTTGTCCTTGGATGAACCGGAAACACAACTTTAACTTTTTCGGCAACCTTGGCAACTTCCTTCAAAATCTTTTCGAACTTCTCCTTGTTGTCCACATTAAAATCCCTGTGAAGGGTCATAACTATGTACTTTCCTTCCTCAAGCCCTGCCGCCTCATATACGTCGTACTTAAACAACGGTTTCATCATCAAAAACAAATCGTACATCACATCACCGACAAAATAAACTCCTTGCTCTATACCTTCTTTTTTCAAATTCTCAACAGCCAGTTTAGTCGGACAGAACAGGTACTTAGAAACTCTATCTGTGAGCACTCGGTTTATCTCTTCAGGCATATCTTTCGGCTCTTGCCTTAAGCCAGCTTCAACGTGTGCAACGGGTATCTTGAGCTTTGCTCCCACAATCGCCCCTGCAAGTGTTGTGTTTGTATCGCCGTAGACAAGTATCACATCAGGTTTCTCTTCAAGCACGATCTTCTCAAACTCGATCATAATCTTGCCGGTCATCTCACCGTGCAGTCCAGAACCCACGCTGAGGTAATAATCGGGCTTTCTAATTTCGAGCACTTGGAAAAACACATCGCTCATGTTGAAATCATAGTGCTGACCAGAGTGGACGAGAATTTCTTGAATGCCTGCTTTTTCAAACTCTTTGTGTAAAACAGCTTCCTTAATAAACTGCGGCCTTGCACCGACCAAGGA
>Ga0105162_1000581_pt1 | contig 23472 bp, 21 predicted proteins | sample JNZ201metaG_FD_81532 | JGI IMG/M metagenome (GOLD analysis project Ga0105162, IMG submission 81532) | Hot spring microbial communities from Jinze hot spring, China to study Microbial Dark Matter (Phase II) - JNZ 20120812A | ecosystem: Environmental > Aquatic > Thermal springs > Hot (42-90C) >...
GCTATGCGGAAGGTGGCAGGTAAATTGCGCCTGGAGTTGGCTCAGTTCCGAGAGCTGGCAGCTTTCGTCCAGTTTGCCTCGGAGCTTGATCCTGCTACCCGCAAAGTTATAGAGAGAGGGATGAGGCTACAGGAAATCTTGAAACAGCCTCAGTATGAACCTATGCCCGTTGAGCACCAGGTCATGATAATCTTTGCTGGAACTCAAGGCTACCTGGATGATGTACCGGTGCACAAAATCCAGAGGTGGGAGAAGGAATTCCACCGCTGGATGGATACTTACCACCCCGAGATAGGGAACCGCATCGCCGAAACTAAGGACCTGGATGAAGAAACAGAGAAAGCTTTAAGGGCAGCCATTGAAGAATTCAAGAGGACCGTGGTGATATAATGGAGACCCTCAGGGAAATCCGCCGTCACATAAGAAGTGTCCGCAACATTTCCCAGATTACCAGGGCCATGGAGATGGTTGCTGCGTCCAAGATGCACAGGGCGCAGCAGCAAGCCATGGCTTCCAAGGCCTATGCTCAGAAGGCCTGGGAAGTTTTAACTTACCTTGCTGGGCAACCCGGAGGTATTGAACACCCCCTTTATGAAGTCCGGCCCGTAAGGGCTACTGGAATAATCCTGATAACCAGCGACCGAGGCCTGTGCGGGCCTTACAACCACAACATTCTAAGGGAGACTTCCAAATTCATGCTTGAGCAGATGGACAAAGGGGTTGAGCTCCGATTGATAACGGTGGGGAGAAAAGGGCGGGATTTCATGCTCCGCTATGGCCACAACGTTATAGCTGAATTCACCAAGGTGCGCGACCGTCCCACTATTATGGAAATAGCCCCAATAGCCAGGATAGCTATGGAGGAGTTCACTTCGGGGCGGGTGGATGAAGTTTACATAGCTTACACCCGTTTCATTTCTACCATGAACCAGATACCAACCTTGAAGAAGCTTTTGCCTATAGAGAGGCCCGCCCCTGAAGAAAGGCTTGCTGCCCTCTATATCTTTGAGCCTGACCCCCAGACGGTCCTGGGAGAAGTGCTCCCTCGCTTCACCGAACTTCAGGTTTACCAAGCCATTTTAGAAGCACAAGCGAGTGAGCATTCTGCCAGGATGATAGCGATGCGCAATGCTACTGAAAACGCTCAGGAGCTCATAAATGAACTAACTATTCGCTTCAACAAAGTAAGGCAATGGAACATAACCCGCGAGATGATGGACATAGCCGGAGGAGCAGAAGCTCTGCGCAAAGCTAAGGCTATGAAGGCAGGAATCGTGTGGTAAATAAGGAGGTGAAAGGCATGGCAAAAGGAAGCAAGGGTCGAGTAGTACAGATAATGGGGCCGGTTGTGGACATAGAGTTTCCGGAGGGGGTTGAGCTTCCGGAAATTTACAACGCTATTGAGATACCCCTTGGTGATGGCAGGCGCCTTGTAGTGGAGGTGGAACAGCACCTGGGCAATAACTGGGTTCGCTGTGTGGCTATGGATACTACGGATGGACTGCGCCGGGGCATGGATGCTTACGATACCGGTGCCCCTATCATGGTGCCGGTGGGAAGAGGAACACTGGGCAGGATCTTCAACGTCCTTGGGGAGCCGATAGATGGCCTCGGCCCGGTCCAGGCCGATGAATACCGCCCCATCCACCAGCCCCCTCCACCCTTTGAGGAACAGGTTACGGAAGTGGAAGTGTTTGAAACCGGACTAAAAGTTATAGACTTAGTAGCTCCCTTCACCAAAGGAGGCAAAACTGGCGTCTTTGGTGGAGCTGGGGTTGGCAAGACTTTCATCATAATGGAGCTGATCCGCAACATCGCCATTGAGCACGGCGGTGTATCGGTTTTTGCCGGCGTTGGTGAGAGAAGCCGTGAGGGAAACGAGCTCTGGCTGGAAATGAAGAGGGCTGGGGTGCTGGATAAAACGGTTATGGTCTTCGGTCAGATGAATGAGCCGCCCGGGGTAAGGCTGAGGGTTGGGCTCACGGCCCTTACCATGGCGGAATGGTTCAGGGATCAAGGGATGGACGTGTTGCTCTTCATAGATAACATCTTCCGTTTTGTGATGTCGGGTTCGGAAGTTTCCGCCCTGCTGGGCAGGATGCCGAGCGCCGTAGGTTACCAGCCAACCCTTGCCACCGAGATGGGTGAACTTCAGGAGCGCATTACTTCCACTCGCAAGGGGTCCATCACCAGCTTCCAAGCCATCTACGTCCCTGCCGATGATTACTCCGACCCTGCCCCCGTATCAGTTTTCGCCCATTTAGATGCCACCATCGCCCTGGAACGCTCCCTGGCTGAACAAGGCCTTTATCCGGCTGTTGATCCCCTGGCCTCCACCTCCAGGATCCTGGACCCAAGAATTGTGGGAGAAGAGCACTACTACGTGGCCAGGGAAGTGCAGCGGGTTCTCCAGCGCTACAAAGACTTGCAAGATATAATTGCCATCCTCGGGATTGAAGAACTATCGGAGGAGGATAAGCTCATTGTAGCCAGGGCGCGCAAACTTCAACGTTTCCTGACCCAGCCCATGTTTGTGGCTGAAGCTTTCACTGGCAGGCCAGGCGTTTACGTCCCGATAAAGGAGACAGTCAGGGGGTGTAAAGAGATATTGGAAGGAAAGCATGATGACCTTCCAGAACAAGCCTTTTACATGATCGGAACAATAGATGAAGCAGTGGAGAAGGCCAAGACCTTAAGATAAGGAGAGGGCAATGCCCCTTCGTCTGGAGATAGTCACTGGAGAAAGGTTGGTTTTTGCCGATGAAGTGGATATAGTGTTAGCACCGGGGGTTGATGGGCAGCTTGGCATACTGCCGAAGCATGCCCCTCTTCTTACCGCTCTAAGCATTGGAGAGCTCAGGGCTCGTAAGGGGGAGGAGGAATTCTCCTTTGCTATAGGGGGCGGATTTATGCAGGTCTACAAAGACCGAGTTATAGTCCTGGCAGATACTGCTGAGAGGGCTGAGGAGATTGACATTGCTCGCGCTGAGGAAGCTCGCCGCAGGGCCCTGGAACTTCTCAAAGAAAGGGGCAGGCTAAGCAGGGAAGAGTTCGCCCAGGCAGAGGCGAGGCTTCGCAAAGCCATAACCAGAATAAAAATTGCACAGCGATATCGCCATCTCCAAATACCCAGGATTGAAGAGGAAGAGGAAAATGTTTGAGAAACTTATCGGCATTGACCTGGGCACCTATAATATCATAATCTACGTTAAGGGGAAGGGGATCGTAATCCAGGAGCCGTCCATAGTGGCCATATCCAGGAAAGAAAAGAAGATAGTAGCCATCGGCAAAGAGGCCATGACCATGCAAGGGCGGACCCCGGAAAGCATTGATGTGGTTCGGCCTCTTAAAGATGGGGTTATTGCCGATTATCTGGTAACAGAAGCCATGCTCCGTCATTTTCTGGAGAAAGTTTGTGGGCGTTTTAACCTCTTCAAGCCCAGAGTTATGATAAGTGCCCCTGTGGGAATAACCAGTGTGGAGACCAGAGCTGTGCATGATGCCGGAATCCAGGCCGGCAGCAAAGAAGTATACCTTATTCCTGAACCGCTGGCGGCTGCTCTGGGAGCCGGGATGCCCGTCCACACCCCCACCGGAAACATGGTGGTGGATATAGGTGGTGGGATAAGCGAAGCAGCCATAATCTCTATGAACGAAATTGTGGTAGCGGATGCCGTAAGGGTTGGAGGACTGAAGATTGACGAAGCTATAGCTTCTTACATCCGGAAGAAATACAACCTCCAGATAGGGGAAAGCACCGCTGAGGCGGTGAAGATAGAAATAGGTAGTGCCCTTCCTCTACAGGAGAAACTCCAAACTGAAGTAAAAGGTCGGGACCAGGTAACTGGTTTGCCCAAGACCGTGGTGATAAACTCTGATGAGGTTACTGAAGCTATAGCGGAGCCGCTTAAGGCTATCGTGGGCATGGTAAAAAGGGTATTGGAAAAAGCACCTCCGGAGCTGGCTTCGGACATAATTGACCGGGGGATGTTGCTTACAGGAGGGGGAGCCCTTCTCAGGAATATAGACCGGCTCTTCACCAAGGAGACTGGTGTCCCCTGCTACGTGGCTGATAATCCCATGGCTTGCGTAGCTATAGGGGCAGGAAAAGCTCTGGAGGATTTTGATCGATTGAGAAGAAGCCTTTTAACTTTTTAGTTAAAGAGGGCCTTCCTTAACTGGAGGTGAAAGGTGCAGCAGCCGGAAATAACCATTTTCACTTGCATATATTGTGGCTATATGGCCGCCGATACAGCAGGAGCTTTACGCATCCAGTATCCACCCACTACAAAACTAATCAGCTTCCCTTGCACTGGTAAGCTGGACGTGCGCTATATTCTTGAAGCTTTTGAAAAGGGCGCTGATGGGGTAATGGTAGTAGCCTGCCCAATTGGGAATTGCCACCATATCCATGGTAATATTCAAGCCACCAGACGAGTTCAATACGCTAAAAAACTTTTGGATGAAATTGGCCTTGGAGGTGAACGCGTGGAAATCTTCTACATGTCCGGTGGGCAGGGAGGAACTTTCGCTAATGCTGTTAATACAATGGTGGAAAGGCTCAGGAAATTAGGGCCTAACCCCCTTAGAAACGGTCGCAAAGGTTAGGCTACCGCCTTTAAAAAAGAGGAGGGAGCAACGGTGCCCCAGGTCAAGGGATCTGTCCTGGTAGTAGGAGGCGGCGTGGCTGGAATCCGAGCGGCTTCGGACCTGGCTGCCGCCGGATTTAAAGTTTACCTATTAGACAAAGAAAGCGCCATCGGGGGGAGGATGGCCCAGCTGGATAAAACTTTCCCCACCAACGATTGCGCCATGTGCATCCTTTCCCCCTGGCTGGTGGAAGTGGAACGCAACCTCAACATTGAGATAATCACTGGGGCAGAACTTGTTAATTTAGAAGGGGAACCGGGCCACTTCGTGGCTACCATATTCCGTAAGCCACGCTATGTAGATGAAAGCAAATGCACTTCCTGTGGCGATTGCGCCAGAGTCTGCCCCATCTCCTTGCCCGACGATTATGAAGGAGGGTTATCACAGCGCAAGGCTATCTACAAACGCTACCCCCAAGCTGTCCCCAATGCCTACGCCGTTGAAAAAGAAGGTGTTGCCCCCTGTAGAGATGCTTGCCCGGCAGGGCAAAGGGCTCAGGGCTATATCGCTTTAATACGGGAAGGCCGTTACCACGATGCCCTGCGGGTCATCAAGGAGGACAATCCATTCCCCAGCGTTTGCGGTCGCACCTGCCATCACCCCTGCGAGGGACACTGCAACCGCCGTTACATAGATGAGCCCATAAACATCATGGCCCTTAAGCGCTTTGTTGTGGATTATGTCTACACCCATGGGCCCTATGAACCCCCAAAACCTGTTCCGCGCACCAGGCCCCAGAAAGTGGCTATAGTGGGAGCTGGGCCTGCCGGCCTCACTGCTGCCAGGGACCTGGTCCTTATGGGCTATGGGGTAACGGTGTTTGAAGCCCTCCCCGTGGCTGGGGGCATGATGAGAGTAGCTATACCTGAGCACCGCCTGCCCAAAGCCATTCTGCAACGCGATATTGATGAGATAATGGCCCTTGGAGTTGAGCTCCGCCTTAATACTCCTATCCGCAATCCGGAAAAGCTGCTGCAGGAAGGTTATGATGCCGTTTTCCTGGCCGTTGGGGTGAGTGGTGATAGACGCCTGAACATAGAGGGAGAAGACCTGGAAGGAGTTATTCCGGCGCTCAAGTTTCTTAGAGAAGTAAACCTGGGCTGGCGCCATAAGGTTGGCCGCCGGGTGGCCGTTATCGGCGGGGGTATAACTGCCATTGATGCCGCCGCCGTTTCCGTAAGGCTGGGGAGCGAAAAAGTTTACCTTATGTACCGACGCACCAGGGAGGAGCTCCCAGCTTACCGCTGGGAACTGGAAGAAGTGGCAAAGGAAGGGGTTGAACTCCTGGAAGGCGTAGCCGTAACCAAAATCCTTGGTAAGGATGGAAAAGTTGCAGGGGTGGAGTGCGTCAGGGTTAGAACCGTAACCGAAGGAGGTCAGGAACGCCGCGTCCCCATCCCTGGCACAGAGTTTACCCTGGAAGTGGATGCAGTCATAAAAGCTATTGGGCAGCTCTCGGATCTTTCTTTCCTTGAACCACCCTACGATAAGCTTTACGGCGACCTTGAAACCCTCCAGACTCAGATTCCCGGGATATTTGCCGGAAGCGGTATAGTGCCCGGGACCAACTTTATTATCCACGCTGTAGCCCTGGGCCACAAAGCTGCCCGAATGATAGATCGCTACCTTCAGGGGTTGCCTCTTAAGGAAGAGCAAAAATCCCGGAAAGTGGTAAGATGGACAAAAGAGCAGGCCCTCAAACTCGTAGAAGAGGGCAAAGTCAGACCAGCCCCGAGGGCAGAGCCTCAGCTCATCCCCTTAGATGAGCGCAAGACCACTTTCAGGGAAATGGTCCTGCCCCTGAGCGAGGAGCAGGCGCGGGCTGAGGCCGAACGTTGTCTCCAGTGTGGCATTTGTTCTGAATGTCTGGAGTGTATTTATGCCTGCCAGGCCCAGGCTGTAACCAGGGAAACCCACGAGGAAAGGGAGCAAACTATTAAACTGGAAGTAGGTGCAGTGGTTCTGGCCCCGGGCTACAAACCCTTTGATCCATCAATCCTGGAAGAGTATGGCTATGGCCGTTTCCCCAACGTAGTGACCTCCATCCAGTTTGAAAGGCTCCTTTCTGCCTCCGGGCCCACTGAAGGCCATGTAATTCGCCCTTCCGATGGCCAAAAAGCCAAGCGTATAGCCTGGCTTCAGTGCATTGGTTCCAGGGATAAAGAGCGTGATTATTGTTCCTCAGCCTGCTGCATGTATGCCACTAAGCAAGCAGTAATGGCCAAAGAGCATGAACCTGATACTTTCTGCCAGATTTTCCTTATGGATATGCGAGCTTTCGGCAAGGGCTATATGGCCTATTTCAACCGGGCCAGGGAGGAATATGGCATTGTTTATACCCGCAGCCGGGTATCGGCCCTGGTTGAGGACCCGCGCACAAAGGACGTCTTGGTCCGCTACCAGGAAAACGGTGAACTTAAGGAAGACCGCTTTGACCTCGTGGTGCTTTCGGTGGGGATGGAGATACCTGAAGATGTGAAAGAGCTGGCCAAGAGGCTTGGGGTAAAAGTGAATGAATATGGCTTTGTGGAGAATTCTCTCTTTGACCCCCTCGGAACCGGGAGGGAAGGGGTTTTCGCCTCCGGGGTTTTTTCTGGCCCCAAAGATATACCCTCCTCCGTTGTGGAAGGAAGTGCCGCGGCTGGCTCTGTAGGGGAACTTTTAGCCCAGGCCCGAGGTAGTGAAGTAGCTATACCCGTTTACCCGCCCGAGATTGATGTGCGCGGTCAGGAACCACGCATTGGTGTATTCGTCTGCCACTGTGGTTCCAACATAGCTGGCTTCCTGGATGTGGAGGCAGTAACTGAATATGCCCGCACTTTGCCCGGCGTGGTATATGCCACCCATAACCTTTACACTTGCTCCCAGGACACCCAAGAACTTATCAAGCAAGCCATCAAAGAGTATAACCTGAACCGGGTGGTAGTGGCTTCGTGCACTCCTCGCACCCATGAACCCCTTTTCCAGGACACTATCCGGCAGGCAGGCCTTAACCCCTTCCTCTTTGAGATGGCCAACATCCGGGACCAGTGCTCTTGGGTCCATTCCCACAACTGGAAAGACGCTACGGAGAAAGCTAAGGACCTGGTGAGGATGTCTGTAGCCAGAGCTGCCCGGCTCGAACCCCTTTACACCATAGACGTTCCAGTCCGCAAATCTGCCCTGGTGATAGGTGGAGGGGTAGCAGGAATGACGGCAGCCCTTTCCCTTGCCCGCCAGGGGTTCCCGGTTCACCTGGTAGAAAGGGATAAAGAGCTGGGTGGCAACCTGCGCCGTATCTATTACACCCTTGAGGGGGATGATCCCCAGGCTTTCCTTAAGAAACTCGTAGCCGAAGTAACTTCTAATCCTCTCATAACCGTTCACCTCAATACCAGAGTGATTGAACACTCAGGATTTGCTGGAAACTTTTTCTCCCTCCTGGAAGGCCCGGATGGGCAGCGTTTCCACCTGGAGCACGGAGTAACCATAGTGGCCACAGGTGGGATGGAAAATAAGCCTAAGTCTTACCTCTACGGGCAGCATCCGGCTGTCTTTACTCAGCAGGAACTGGAAGAAAGGCTTGCCCGGGGAGAAATCTTTTCCGGGCCTGTGGTTATGATCCAATGCGCCGATGAGCTGGCTGATAAATATTGCTCGGGCATATGCTGCACCCAGGCTCTTAAGAACGCCCTTAAACTTAGAGAACTTTCCCCCGATTTGCCCATCTACATCCTGCACAGGGACATAAGGGTTTACGGGCTGAGGGAACGTTATTATACCCTGGCCCGGAATAAGGGGATTATCTTCGTCCGTTACGATGAAGTTTTGAAGCCTCAGGTGGAACCAGATGGGGAAGGAGCCCTCAAAGTCCGTGTGAGGGATGTGGAAATCGGTGAAGAGATGGAGTTGAAGGCGAACCCGCTGGTTCTGAGCACGGGGGTCGTGCCGGCAGAAGGAACGGAAGAGCTGGGCAAAATCCTCAAAGTTCCGGTCATGCCCGAAGGGTTCTTCTGGGAAGCCCACATAAAACTCCGCCCAGTGGATTTCGCCTCAGATGGGATATTCATGGCCGGGGTTGCCCACTGGCCCAAGCATCTGGATGAAACCATAGCTCAAGCCAAGGCTGCAGCCGCGCGTGCCGCTACAATCCTGGCTCAGGACACACTGAAAGTAGGTGGGGTTGTAGCAGTAGTCAGCCCCGAAAAGTGCACTGCTTGCCTCACCTGCGTACGGGTTTGCCCATATAATGTCCCACGGATTGACCACACATTAACGGGGGCCGGAGGGATAAAGGGCGCAGCTTACATTGAACCAGCCCAATGCCACGGTTGTGGCATCTGCGTCGCTGAATGCCCTGCCAAAGCTATCCAGCTTATGCATTATCGCGACGACCAAATTGAAGCCAAGGTGGAGGCTCTCTTTGAATTCGCAATACAATGAGGTAGAACTATGTCCGAATTTGAGCCCATAATCGTGACGTTTGCTTGCCATTACTGTGCTTACGGCGCTGCCGACCTGGCAGGGGTAATGCGCCTGCAATATCCTCCTTCCATTCGCATCGTAAAAGTCCCCTGCACTGGCCGGGTGGATGTTCACCACATCCTCACAGCCTTTGAAAAAGGAGCCGATGGGGTTATAGTGGCGGGCTGCAGGATAGGAGACTGCCACTTCAAGGATGGGAACATAAAAGCTACAAGGAGAGTTCAATACGTCAGGAAACTTTTGAAGGAAATTGGCCTTGACGAAGAACGCCTTAACATGTATTATATGTCTTCGGCCGAAGGAGCCCGTTTTGCTGAAGTGGCAAGCGAGATGACAGAGAAGATAAAGAGCCTCGGCCCCAATCCATTGCGAAAGGAGGCCAAAAGATGATAATTGCAAACCGCAAGCCTTTTGAAGAAATAAAAGCAATGGTAGCACCCTTCAACCGCATTCTGGTTTTAGGCTGTGGAACCTGTGTCACGGTGGACTTTTCTGGGGGGGAGAAACAGGTAGGAATACTGGCGTCAGAGCTCAGGATGGCCCGCCAGCTGGAAGGGAAACCCCTGGAAACGCTGGAATACACTGTCCAGCGGCAGTGCGAATGGGAGTTCATAGACCCCATCGCTGAAATGGTGCGTGGGGTGGATGCTGTGCTATCCATGGCCTGCGGTGTCGGTGTTCAGGCCATGGCTGAGCGTTACCCTGATAAGATTATCCTCCCGGCCCTCAACACCGTGATGATGGGAATGCCCATAGAAGCAGGGGTTTTCGTTGAGCGGTGTGCTGGATGCGGCAACTGCGTCCTGGCCATTACCGGGGGCATATGCCCCATCGCCCGATGCTCCAAAAACCTTCTCAATGGCCCTTGCGGCGGCTCTCAGAACGGCAAATGCGAAGTTAATCCTGAAATAGATTGTGCCTGGCACCTTATTTACGAGAAACTAAAAGCCATGGGCCGGCTTAACGTTCTTATGGAAATCATAGAACCAAAGGACTGGCGACCTGCCGGTGGTGGTGGCCCAAGGAAAATAATCAGGGAAGAAGTGAGACTTGAAGTTTAAGGAGGAGCTAGAAATATGAGCGAACATGCCCCTGTTAGCCGACTTGAAAAAATTTTGACCAAAGGGTATTTTGCTGTTACAGGCGAGTTAGGGCCACCCAGAGGGGCCGACCGCTCCGTTATTGAGCGCAAAGCTCAGCACCTTAAGGGAGTTGTGGACGCTGTCAACATCACCGATTGCCAGACAGCAGTGGTGCGCATGTGCTCCATGGCTGTAGCTAAAATCCTCCTGGAACTCGGCATAGAGCCCATTATGCAGATGACTTGCCGGGACCGCAACCGCATTGCCATCCAAAGCGACCTTCTGGGAGCTTATGCTTTGGGCATCCGCAACCTCCTGGCCCTCACTGGTGACCACCAGAGCTTCGGCAACCACCCTCAGGCCAAAGGAGTATTTGACCTTGATTCAATTCAGCTGCTCCAGATTGTCCACAAGATGGGGGAAGAAGGAGTATTTGCCAACGGGGAAGAAATTGAAGGGGGGCCAGTTCGGTTCTTCCTTGGCGCGGCCGAAAACCCCTTCGCCGACCCCTTTGATTTTCGCCCTTATAGACTGGCCAAGAAGGTCAAAGCCGGAGCCCAGTTCATCCAGACCCAGCTTATATACAATGTCCCGAAGTTTGCCCAATTCATGCACAGGGTCAGGGACCTGGGCCTTGACCAGAAAGTCTACATACTGGCTGGCGTTGGACCAATAAAAAGCTATGGAGCAGCCAAATACATGGCCACCAAGGTGCCAGGGATGGATGTTCCGGAAGAGATTGTAGAAAGGATGCGGAAAACCCCGAAAGAGCAACAGAAAGAAGAAGGGATAAAGATCTGCGTGGAAATAATCCAGCAGGTAAAAGAAATCCCAGGCGTAGCTGGGGTCCACATAATGGCTATAGAGTGGGAAGAAGCCGTGCCGCAGATCACAGAAATGGCTGGTCTCCTTCCCAGACCACAGGTATGAGCGGCAAATAAAATTGCCTTCATCCAATTTCGGGAGGTAAACAATGGGTGAACTTGCGCGGCTAATCAACAAGGAGCTTGGAACCAACGTTTATCTTTGCTATCAATGCAAAAAATGCACCAATGGCTGCCCCCTGGCCGATAAATTTGATCTTACACCCCATCAACTTATGCGCTACCTTCAATTGGGACGCGATGATATGGTTTTGCGCTCCCGGACCGCATGGCTCTGCGCCACTTGTTACACCTGCAGCACCCGTTGCCCTCAGGATTTAGACATAGCCAGGATAATGGATGTTGTGAAGGTGGAAGCTCAGAAACGGGGTATCCCATCACCTGTGCCGGAGATCTTTGCCTTCGCTAAAGCTGGAGTGAACAATATCCGTATCTTCGGCCGGATGTATGAACTGGGAATGATGGCAGAAATGTACCTCCGAATGCTCTTCAGCAGGAGCCTTGACTTCAAAGGTGTCCTTCAGCGGGATGTCCCGATGGGCTTAAAGATGTTTCTCAAAGGCAAGCTGAGGCTTATTCCTGCTCGCCCGGGCAGGGCCGAAAGCAAAGCCCCTGAAGGAGTGTTGGGATATTACCCTGGCTGCTCCCTTCACTCCACCTCGGCCGAATACGACCTGTCCGTCAGGGCTGTATTCCAGCACCTTGGCGTGCCCTTATACGAACCCGAAGGGTGGATATGCTGCGGCACTTCCCCTGCCCACTCCACGGACCACGTCCTTGCTGCAGCTTTGCCCATACAAAACATGGCGGTATTTGAAAAATCTGGCCTCAGCAAAGTGATGATGCCGTGCTCAGCCTGCTACTCTCGCTTTAAGGCAGCTGTTTACGATATCCAGCGCAATGAAGAGCTGGCCAAGGCCGTCAAGGAGCAAACAGGCTACGAATACAAAGGAGGTATCCAGGTCCTCCACCTCCTTGAAGCTCTTGAGGATGTTGGGCTGAGCAAGATCGCCGAAAAAGTTACCCGTCCATTAAGCGGCCTTAAAGTTGTCAGTTACTACGGGTGCCTAATCACACGGCCGCCCAAGATCGTGCGCGCACCCCATTACGAGTATCCGGTTATAATGGACCGGCTTGTGGAGGTCACCGGAGCCCAGAGCCTGGACTGGTCTTACAAAACCTATTGCTGTGGAGGTTCCGTTACTCTGAGCAAGACTGATGCAGTGCTGGATATGATCCGCCGCATTATTGAAGATGCCCACAAAGTAGGAGCTGAAGCTATAGTAGTAGCCTGTCCCCTCTGCCAGATAAACCTGGATACCCGTCAGGATCTTCTGGGCCTGGATTACCGGATGCCGGTCGTCTACATAACTCAGCTTCTGGGCCTGGCATTCGGCCTTAAGCCGTCAGAGTTAGGTTTCCAGAAACACTTTGTAGACGTGAGCCCGGTGCTAAAGGTGGTGGCAGTTTGAATATCCCTGAGGATTTGCGGAGGTGCCATGCTTTCTGAAAGGCCCATAATTCAATTTATGGATGAACTGGCCAGCTCAGCTCCCGCCCCTGGTGGCGGTAGTGTGGCTGCCCTGGCTGGAGCTATGGGTGCAGCCCTGGTAAGCATGGTTTGCAACCTTACTATCGGTAAAAAGAAATATGCGGATGTAGAAGAAGAGATAAAGGCCATCTTAGAGCAATCGGAAGCCCTGCGCCGGGAACTCCTCACCCTTCTGGAAGAAGACGTTACCGCTTATACCAGGGTATCAGAAGCCATGAAAATGCCCAGGGATACCGAGGAACAGAAAGCCATCCGCGAAGAAGCCCTGGACAAAGCCTTGAAAGAGGCCACAAAGGTTCCCCTGCGAGTGGCAGAAGCTTGCGTCAAAATCATGGAGCTGTGCCGTCCTGTGGCCGAAAAAGGCAACATAAATGCCGTAAGCGATGCAGGGGTAGCCGTTGTAATGGCTGAAGCAGGATTGCGTAGTGCTGCCCTTAATGTGCTCATCAACCTGGGATGGCTCAAGGACGAGACCTTCAAGAAGGAAGCACAGGACAGGCTTGAGAAACTTCTGGAGGGTAAATCCCAGCTTAAGGAAGAAATCTACGAACTTGTGAAGAGCAAGCTATGAGGAGGTGATAGATGCCTGCCCAGATCCTTGATGGACGTTCCATAGCCAAAGAAATTCAGGCCGAAGTGGCAGCAGAAGCGGCTGCTTTCAAGGAAAAATACGGCATTGTTCCTACCATAGCTGTAGTGAGAGCCGGGGAGGACCCCGCTTCTGTGAGCTACGCTAACGCCATAAAAAAGACCTTTGAAAGTAACGGCCTGGGTTTCAAGCTTTACGTCCTACCCGAAACAGCTTCTCAGGAAGAAATGGTGAGATTAGTGAAGGAACTGAGCGCTGACCCCACCATTCATGGAATAATCCTCCAGGAGCCATTCCCTAAAGGGTGGGACGAAGCGCTCATTAAAGAAAGCCTTGATCCTGCCAAGGATGTGGATGGGGTGCACCCAGTAAACGCTGGAAGACTGGCCCAGGTGGCTCCGGTGGGCCGTCCACCAGGGGTAATGGATTACTTTGTCCCCGCCACACCCCTGGGTGGTCTTGAACTCCTCAAACGTTATGGCATAACGATAAGCGGAAAAAGGGCGGTGGTCGTGGGCCGTTCCAACATCGTGGGCAAACCGATGGCTATGCTCCTTCTGCGGGAAGATGCCACAGTTACCATCTGTCATTCCCGTACTCCTGACCTCGGAGCTATTTGCCGGGAGGCTGAAATTCTATGTGTGGCCGTTGGCCGGGCTAAACTCATCACCGCTGATATGGTTAAGCCAGGAGCAGTGGTAGTGGATTTCGGCGTCAACTTTGTTGATGGCAAAATGGTCGGAGACGTAGACTTTGATGCGGTCAAAGAAGTGGCCGGAGCTATAACCCCTGTTCCCGGGGGAACGGGCCCAATGACCAACGCTATGCTGCTCAAGAATGTTTTGGAAGCAGCTAAAAGGCAGATGAAGTAAAGGTTATCCATGACCATAGCTGAGGCTCTGCGGCCTTCTATTGCCAGAAAGTATATCTACGATATAGCCCTCATTGTTGGCGGCAGTGCCTTTGTAGCCCTGGCGGCTCGTATTTCTGTGCCCCTTCCTTTTACCCCGGTCCCTATTACGGGCCAGACTTTAGCTGTCCTTCTGGTGGGAGCAGCCCTGGGCAGCAAAAGGGGGGCTTTAAGCCTGCTTTCTTACGTGCTTGAAGGTGCAATCGGGCTTCCGGTCTTTGCCGGGGGAACAAGCGGCCTCCATCGCCTTTTAGGGCCTACCGGAGGATACCTTTTAGGGTTTGTAGCTGCCGCTTATGTCACCGGTTGGTTGGCTGAACATCAGTGGGACAGGCGCTTCCGAAGCAATTTCCTGGCAATGCTTTTAGGGAATATCGTCATCTACCTTTTCGGTTTGCCCTGGCTTGCCCGGTTTGTAGGGATAGAAAAAGTGTTCCTCATGGGGCTTCTTCCCTTCATACCTGGCGACCTGGTCAAGCTTATCATAGCAACGCTTGCCCTGCCTTCGGTGTGGAGATTAATAAAAGCACACCCAGGACCCCTGTCCTAACGCCCCCGGGCAACCAAGTCAGGCCCGATGTCCAGCTCAGCCAGGACGTGAGGATAAGGCATGCCTGTGCGTGGATCCCACCCCATCATCCCATAGAAAAGCTCCAGAGCCTTCTGAAAGGCCTCGCGGTCTATGGCTTCTCCAGCCAGAGGACCATCGGGGAAAGGTTCAAAGAAGCGCTCCGGCAGACGATCATCAGAAGTAGAGAAGCCTGATTTGATGTTGAAAATCCTGGCCAGGGTATAGATGCGCTGGCCTGCCTTCATCATTTCCCATATGCTCACATCCCACCCTGTCACCGCTTGAAGTATATCCTCTACCTGATGCTTATCGTAGGGCAGGAAACGGCACAGGCCCCAGAGCTCGTAACTTACTTGCCACAGCAGTTCGTAAAAGAAAAGCCGGACTTTAGCTGGTCCAAGGTCATTGCGAGGCAGGGGTTCAAGGATCCCGAGAGCACGCGCCTTGCGGAATGAGCTCCTGGTCTCTTTTACATAGCCATCATCGTGGATATTGTGGTTATGGTCGGCTCCGGTGGGGCTGAGGGCATAGCCGAGGCCAAGGGCGTGCTTGAAACGTGGCTCATGCATTGGTATTTCTTGACCTTTAACCTCCATAGCTAAAGGATAAGCTTCCGGCCCTATTTTTTCCGCTGCCCTCCTGACCCCTTCAGCCAGCAAATCCCCTAAGCCCCGGCGGAATGCTATCATTTCCAGAAGCTTGAGCATTGTATCAGGATTTCCGAAGCGAAGCTCTACCTCGTCGCTCTTAAGCAATCCTTTTTCCCCACATTCCATAGCGAAAGCGATAGTAACCCCAGCGGATATAGTGTCAAGGCCATAAGCCCCGCAAAGCTGATTAGCCCTGGCTATTGCCCTCAGATCGCTTACCCCGCAGGACGAACCCAGAGCCCCTATTGTTTCATATTCAGGGCCACCGTACATAGGATCCACATGGTAGGGACCTTCTTTAACTTCCACGACACGTTTGCAACGGGCTATACAGGCATAGCAGCTTCCCCTATCCACAAGGATAGTCTCGGCCATTTTCTGGCCTGAGATTTCATCGGCTTTTTCAAAATGGCCATGGGTAAAGTTCCGGGTAGGAAGTCCTCCTACGGCATTGAGGTAAGGGACAATTCCAGCTGTCCCTGTGTGGCGGAAACCGGCTAAGAGAGCTTCATCGTTTTCGCTGAGCCATTGCCTTATAGCTGCAAGCCGATCGGGATCGGCTAATTCCACCCTCCCTTCGCCCTTTACGACTATAGCTCTGAGGTTTTTGGAGCCCATAACAGCTCCGAGGCCACACCGTCCGGCAAAATGACGCAGGTCGTGGGTAATACAGGCATAGCGGACGAGGTTTTCACCAGCGGGGCCGATTTGAGCGATTTTTACAGTTCGGTCTCCAAGCTCTTGATAGAGAAGCTCCTGAACTTCGCCCGTAGTTTTCCCCCAGAGGTGCGATGCATCCCTTATTTCTACTTCTCCATTGTGTATCCAGAGGTATACGGGCGAGGAAGCTTTGCCTTTTATGACAATGGCATCAAAACCTGCCCTCTTAAGTTCAACTCCCCAGAACCCACCAGCCTCTGAAGCCCCGAACCCTCCAGTAAGCGGGGATTTAGCACCCACTGCATGACGGCCGCTTCCGGATATAGGGGCGCCCGTAACAGGACCTGTAGCAAACACGAGCACATTATCCGGCCCAAGGGGATCCGCGGACGGGTCCATTTCCCGAAAGAGGTAGTAAAGGATAAATCCCCACCCGCCGAAAAAACGCCGCCGGAAGATTTCACTGGTCTCTTCTATTCTGGAAACCCCGGATGAAAGATCCACATGGAGGATTTTTCCCGTATAACCGTAAGGCATTTTGCCCTCCTTGTCCCTTTAGCCTCTTAACTTTATATCCCTGCGCTGGAAAACCAGAACCCCGACCGCAATCAGGATTATTGTAAGGCCTAAAAAGAGGGTCGCGTGACCCCAGTTAATTCCTTCCACTATGGGCCGACCGCCTCCGTAGTAATAGAAAAGAGAAAACTTGCGGTAAGGTTTAAACTTCTCCGAAGCAATTCCTATCGCTTCCAGCAGGTAAGAGGCGGTTGCTAAACCGCCGGATATTCCCCCCGCAACTCCTGGTCCCAGGCCAAAGCCTGTGATGGAAAAGGCTAAACTTCCGAAAACAAGGCTCAGGAGCAAATCATCCAGTATCGCCGGAGCAATGCGGAGATAATCGGCTTCCACTTTCATCGCTAAACCACCAACCCATAGCCCCAACCAGAAAACGATGTGGATTGCTAAAATAGCCACCAGAACCGCAGCAACCTTTTCAAGAGCTATCCTCCACCTGGATAAAGGCAAGGAAAGCAAAAGCTCAAGATTTCCCCTTTCCTCCTCGCGCCCAATGATTCCCGAAAAATAGACTATAGCCATGATGATAGAAAGAACCGGGAGCACAAAGCTGAAAAGCTCAATGGACAAATAACCCTCTATTGTGTTCAGGGTGGCAAAGTCCCTCATGAACACTTTGAAAAGAGGATTTTCAAGGTAAGGTGAAAGGTCTTCAAAAGTGCCTTTAACTGTTGGGAAAGCCGCAATAGTATAAAGAGCCGTCAAAAGCATGCCAACGCACCACCAAAAAATGGACCGCCTCATGTCCCTCAGCGTTTTGAGAAAAATTGAGCGGAACATAGATACCTCCTCATGAATAAAAAGCCAGGAAAATTTCTTCCAAGGATGGATCCTGAATTCGCAGGCTAACAATATTGTGGCGAGCCAAAACCCTGACGAAGGCATTTGGCTCCCCTTTGAGCAGGCAAGTTAAGGTTTTCCCATCAAAGCGCAAGTCACTGATGTTGGGCAAACCGGAAAATTCTTCCAGGCTAACCTCATCCGCAAATACCACTTCAGCTCGGCGCATTGCTTTGGCTTTTAAAGCCTGAATGCTCTCCACGGCCACCAGATGTCCTTCCTTAATTATGCCAACCCTGTCGCAAATTTTCTCCACCTCTGGCAAGATATGAGATGAAATGAAGATTGTTCGCCCTTCTTCTTTTATTTCTCGCACAATCTGGTAAAACTCTTGCTGAATAAGGGGGTCAAGCCCAAGGGTTGGTTCATCAAGGATAAGAAGGGCTGGTTTGTGCATTAAGGCCTGAATTATGCCCAATTTCTGACGGTTCCCATGGGAGTAAGTGCGAATTGTTTTGGAAAGATCTAAATCAAGGCGCTGGGCCAGAATTCTCACATAACCCCAATCAACACCACCCCTTAAGGAAGCAAAATAGCGAAGCAGCTCTTCCCCCTTTAAATCCCCGTATAAACTCAGCTCACCAGGTATATAGCCTATTTCCCTCTTCCAGGCGAAAGAATGAGGAGAAACCCTGTGACCCAGCACGAAAGCTTTGCCCTTTGTCGGGTTAAGGTTACCTATAAGAAGGCGGATGGTAGTCGTCTTGCCTGCTCCATTAGGGCCAAGGTAACCAAAAATTTCCCCCTTTTCCACCTCAAGGTTAAGGTCCTCAACCCCTTTAATCCGGCCGTAATATTTGGTAAGACCTTCTGTCAAAATTACTCCCACCCCTCACCTCCCCCTTAAATGAAAATTTTGGGCTTTTGGGATAAAATTTGACGCGTAGGCTTTACCGGTGTTATTATAAGTAAAACTTGAACGGGAGGCAAGAACATGATGGGTAAAATTGCCTTACTTATGGCCTTATCCTACTTTATCGGAGCAATCCCTTTTTCTTACCTTGTAGCCCGCATATTTGCTGGCAAAGATGTCCGTTATGAGGGCGAAGGTAATGTAGGGGCGAGAAATGTCTGGCACCTTGCCGGTCCCCTTCCCGGTATCCTGGCGGGTTTTCTGGACGTTTCCAAAGGTTTTATTGTTTACAGGTTGGCCCTCCATCTTACCAGCAGCGAAAATATCATCTATTTGGCTGGTCTGGCTGCAATCCTTGGCCATGGCTTCCCTATCTTCCTCAAGGGAAGAGGAGGGAAAGGCATCTCAGTAGCTCTGGGTTTCCTGCTAAATGTAATACCTCAGGCTATATTGCTGGGGGTAGGGCTTCTGATAATTGCCTGGCTTATAACCCGAAACTTTAACGTAAGTGCTGGAATAGGCCTTGGCTCCATGGTTTTACTGGCGCTCTTCTGGGTTTCTCCCTGGGAATGGCTAAAAATCGTGGGGCTGATGATGGTCCTGGCCTTCAAGAAAATTCTGGACCGCCCTTATGAAACTGCCATACGCCAGAAGAGCGGCTGGTTTGAGCCCAAAGGCATAATTCAACGCTGAAGGTTAAAGCCATGCTAACTTTATATCAAACTATAACGACGGTCTGCATCCTTCTGGTATTCCTCAATCTCCTCAACAACCTGCGCCTGCTCCGCAAGCCCCCGCTTGAAGGCCCATTGCCTCCAAATTTGCCGAAGGTATCAGTGCTGGTCCCGGCCAGAAATGAAGAACGCAACATTGAGAAATGCGTTTCATCCCTACTGGCTCAGGATTATCCTGCAAAGGAAATAATAGTCCTGGACGATAACTCTACCGACAGGACTGCCATGATAGTGGAAGCGATAGCCGCCAGAAGCCGGGATCTGAAACTTATAAGGGGTAAGCCCTTGCCTCCTGGCTGGATTGGCAAGAATTACGCTTGTTATCAGTTAGCAGAAGCAGCCCAGGGGGAATGGTTCCTTTTCACCGATGCAGATACTGTTCATTCTCCCTTTTCCGTTTCGGCCTCTCTAAAGGCAGCCCTTGAGGAAAAAGCGGATTTCCTGAGCTTGATACCTCATATTGAAACCGTCTCTTTCTGGGAGAAAGTCCTCCTGCCAGTAATACCTTTCGGTCTCCTGTGCTTCTGGCCCCTTGGCCTTATGAATTCAATCCCCTATTACCGGGCGGTGATGGCCCTCGGTCCGTTTATGATGGTGAGGAGGGAGGTTTACCGCAGAGCCGGAGGCTACGAAGCCATACGTAATAACATAGTGGATGATATAGCTCTGGCCAGAGAGGTAAAAAAGGCTGGGGGGCGGGTCACTATAATGGATGGGACAGACCTTGTTTCAGTGCGCTTTTACCGGAATTTCCGGGAAATATGGGATGGCCTTTCCAAAAGCATATTCGGTGCTTTGGATTATTCCCTGACAACCGCTGCCCTTTACATTATTGCCGGCTGGAGCCTGTTCATTTATCCTTACCTCCTGGTTTTCCAGAGTTTAGCCTTCCGGGAATTCCACCTTCTTAGCTTCTGGGTTCCCTCTTTCCACATCGCCCTGGCCTGGCTTATGTATTACAAAGTGGCGCGACGGTTTAAACTTTCTCCCTTTACTCCGGTTTTTAGCGCTTTGACGGTTGCATTAACTTTGCTTATGATTATTAACTCGGTGAGGTGCTCTTTCCTTGGGAAAGGATTGGCCTGGAAGGGGCGTTACTACAATGTTGGGGTGCGCAGATGACCAATAAGGAAGTGGCAGAAATTTTGAGACGCATAGCCGACATGCTGGAGATAAAGGGGGAAATAGTTTACAAAGCTCTGGCTTACCGCAGGGCCGCTGACAACATTGAGTACCTGGGCCGCGATATAGAAGATGTTTGGCGAGAAGGCAAACTGATGGAAATACCTGGGATCGGGAAATCTTTAGCGGAAAAGCTGGACGAGCTTTTTCGCACCGGGAAGATGAGTTACTACGAGGAGCTCAAAGAAGAGATTCCGCCGGGAGTAGTAAGTCTGCTCCAGGTTCCGGAGGTTGGGCCCAAGACGGCCAAGCTTGTATGGGAGAAATTGGGTATAACTTCCATCCCTGAGCTGGAAAGAGCAGCGCGGGAGGGGAAGCTCCGAACCTTACCTGGCCTTGGGGTAAAATCAGAGGCCAAAATCCTGGCGGGAATAGAAGCCCTCTATCGCCGTTCTGAACGCATACCACTGGCTACAGCTTTGCCGGTAGCCAGAGAAATAATCAATGCCCTCAAAGAGGCTACCCCTCATGCCCTGAAGGTTACGGCTGCCGGAAGCCTCCGGCGAATGAAAGCCACTATCGGAGATATTGACATCCTGGCTTCATCTTACAGGCCAGAGGACGTTATAGAAACTTTCACACGCCTACCTCAGGTGGCTGAAGTTTCTATGAAAGGTCCCACCAAATCCACCGTGTTTCTCCACAATGGTCTCCAGGTAGACCTCAGGGTTCTCCCGCCGGAAAGGTATGGGTCGCTCCTTCAATATTTTACGGGCTCTAAAGAGCATAATGTAGCCCTGAGGGAACTGGCACTGGAAAAGGGCTTAAGCTTGAGCGAATACGGCTTCAAAAGAGGGGAAGAGGAGATCCTCTGCCCTGAGGAAGAAGATGTCTATCACACCCTTGGATTGGCCTGGATTCCTCCGGAGCTGCGGGAAAACAGGGGGGAGATTAAAGCTGCAAGGGAAAATGCTCTCCCGCGTCTGGTAGAGCTTGGGGATATAAAGGGCGACCTCCACGTCCATACCAATTGGAGCGATGGCGCTTCCTCCATTGAAGAAATAGCTGAAGCTGCTCGTCGCCGCGGCTATAAGTACCTGGTTATATCCGACCATAGCCACGGGCTCGGAATAGCCAAGGGCCTTACCCCTGAAAGGTTGAAAGAGCAGAGAGCCATTATTGACGAACTCAACAGGCGCTGGACCGATTTCAGGCTTCTTCAGGGCGCCGAGGTGGAAATAAGAGCCGATGGCTCCCTTGATTACCCTGATGAGGTGCTGGCTTCTCTGGACCTGGTAATCGCCTCCATCCACACGGGGCTGAGGCAGGATAGGGAACGCATTACAGCCAGGGTAATAAACGCCATGCGCAACCCTTATGTTGATATAATAGGGCATCCTTCGGGCCGTATCCTGGGGCAGAGGGAGGAAAGCGCGGTAGACATGGATGAAGTTTTAAGAGTAGCCAGAGAAACTGGCACAATCCTTGAAGTGGATGGTACCCCTGACAGGCTTGACCTGGACGATGTTTATATCCGTAGAGCTGTGGAAATGGGTGTTAGGCTGGCCATAGACAGCGATGCTCATAACCTTTACGGCCTTGATGCGATGGAGTTTGGGGTAGCGATGGCCCGCCGTGGATGGGCCGAACCGAAGGATGTGGTCAATACACTCCCGCTGGAGGATTTCCTCAGAACGCTGAAGAGGAACCGACGCTGAAAAGCTATCGCTCACATCCTATCCCATCTTTGTCCATATCAAAGTTGTGGGGATCCGGGGGAAGAACTTTAAAGCGCCGGTAAGGTATATCCTTGCAATCCAGATCCGGGGGCGGAGGAGGGATACAAACATCCGGATAGGAGGGATCACAGCGAGGAGAAGGAGTGGGAGTTATAATTCCCCAGAGGCCAAGGTTTGCCTCACGGGCCTGCCTCTCGGCTTCAAGGAAGAGCTTAGAGCAGGAGACATCAGGTGGGTAAGTTAATGCTCTGGCATAGCCGTTCTTGACCAGAGCATAATTTACGAAAACATTATCAGCAAAAACGTAACGGAGCAACCGCCCATACTGATCCGTTTCGGAAACATCTTTAACCAGCACCAGTTCTCTGCCCAGAACCATGGAAGCGTTGGCCTCTGTTGCTTCCTGATAAAAGAGCTCATCCCGCTCAGGAGCATCAATACCTATGTAGCGAACCCTGTAGGTTTTGCCTTCAATGTCCACATCTATGGTATCACCATCCAGGACAGCAACCGCCTTACCTCTATGAATTGTAATTTTTGGCACGCAATCTCCTTCGGCAGGGAAAGGTAAGGCAATGGTAGGAAGTGGAACCGGGGTTGGGGTTGAAGTGGGAATCGGAGTGGGTACGAATAATAATCGTGAAGCGATTAAAAACATAAGAAAGCCGCAGGTAAAACCTATTCCCAATAGAGCTACGGCCCAGGCAATTAACGTTAAAAGTTCCTTTTGGTTTTGACTCCGCATGTTTCACCCCTCAAACGTTTGCATTGCCTCCGCTTTTGTGCTAAACTCCTGGCTCAGGAAAGGAGGGCTCATGATTGTGGAATGCTTAACAGTCGGCCCACTTCAGACCAATTGTTACGTTGTGGCCGATGAACTCAATGGAAGTGGGGTGATAATTGATCCGGGAGGAGATGCGGGCAAAATCCTCAAGGCAGTGGAGAAGTTGGGAATTAAGGTTTCTATGGTGATTAATACCCACGGCCATTTTGACCACATAATGGCTAACAGGGAGGTCGTTGAAGCTACGGGGGCAATTCTCGCTATTCACAAAGATGATGAACCTCTTTTGCGAAAGGGTGGTGGTCTGTTCTTTCTGGGTGCAATCGTTTCCAGTCCCCCTCCTAACTTGTTCCTCCAGGAAGGGGATGAAGTGAAGATTGGTAAAGCTTATCTCAAAGTTATTCACACTCCTGGCCATTCTCCCGGAAGCATTTCTCTTTATTCTCCGGAGGAAGGAATCCTTTTCTGTGGTGATGTGCTTTTCTGTATGGGGGTTGGGCGGTGGGATTTCCCTGGTGGCGATTACAGGGTTCTTATGGACTCTATATTGAATAAGCTCCTCGTTCTGCCCGATGAAACCACTGTTTACCCTGGGCATGGCCCTTCTACCACTATAGGTGGGGAAAAGTTGCACAATCCTTTCCTGACCATTTGAGGTTTACGATTTTCCCCGCCCTCGTGGGCTTGAGGTTTGCCATGGTTTTGGGTCCCACTCGTGGGCCAATCGCCAATGTTGGCAGTTTGCCCCTTCTTTGAAGAATTTTGGGGGCACATCCCCCAATCCCCCTGGTAGGGGGCTATGCCCCCTGCAC
>Ga0105162_1000582_pt1 | contig 23467 bp, 24 predicted proteins | sample JNZ201metaG_FD_81532 | JGI IMG/M metagenome (GOLD analysis project Ga0105162, IMG submission 81532) | Hot spring microbial communities from Jinze hot spring, China to study Microbial Dark Matter (Phase II) - JNZ 20120812A | ecosystem: Environmental > Aquatic > Thermal springs > Hot (42-90C) >...
GCACAAAAATTTGCGAACGGTTTTGGCTAAGGCTGGAGCCGTAGAAGGCGAATACCGTCTGAGAGAGTTTAAGGTAATCGCAGGACACGCCAAAACAGAAACCATCCTCGCAGAACACTGATGCCAGTTCTATGTTGATCTAGCGAAAGCCTACTTCTCGCCACGTCTATCCCACGAACACATGCGAGTAGCGTCCATGGTCAAGGAGGGCGAAATAGTCATAGACATGTTCACGGGAGTTGGACCATTCGCAATACTCATTGCAAAAACTCACACAAACGTCAAAGTTTACGCAATAGACAAAAACCCAGATGCTATCCAACTCCTAAGAAAAAATGTTACACTAAATCGAGTTGATGGGAAAGTCTACCCAATACATGGAGATGCAAGACAAGTTATAGAACAACAACTACGCGGAATAGCAGACCGTGTGATAATGAATCTGCCAGAAAAAGCCATAGAATTTGCAGACGCTGCATGCAAGGCTCTGAAGCCCGAAGGCGGGATCATACACTTCTATAGTTTCGTGAAAGGTTCAGACAATCTAGAAAACTTGAAAGCACTGTTTACGGCGGAAGTGGAAAAGTGCGGACGGGCTGTTAAGAAAATCCTCTTTTCAAGATTTGTCCGCGAAACAGCCCCCTATGAGTGGCAAGCAGTACTAGACGCTGAAATTCATTAAACCTCAACGGTTATAGTTACCCTTACTTTCTGCAGAGGATTCCGCAGTCTCGCTACAAACCTCCTTGAAAGGTCACACGCAGCCTTATCTGCCCTTATCGCTAAAGTCCTATCACAAACATAGTCACTTTTCCTAACAACCAAATCTGTGGGATGCGCTAAAACAAGCCTCGAACTTCCAAAAGCAGACACCGTTTCAACTATCTCACCAACATCTATCGCAACGGCTACTTTCGCACCATCCTTGCGCAAAAGCTCCCTAAACTCGGGTTTAAAATCCGGAAAACCCTTGTCAGCTGAAACCGCAACTATACAGTCACCCCTAACTGACAATTCCTTCTCCTTTGTAATCTCAAGCGTCGTTCTATGAGTAGCCCTGATATTTTTGTGGCCGAAAGCCGTTATGAACTCGGTTACTCGCATGATAGCTATTCTCCAGCTTTTACACTTCCATCACGGTAGCTTCTTGAATTTTCACAATTTTACTCTAAAACCTCTATTGAATCCACTTTACCATCACCGTCTAAATCGAGACCTTGAATGACAACAGCGAATGGCTCGCTACCCCTATACTTTTCAAGCGTCTTCTTCCAAAAGTTTGTTAACGCCAACACACACGCCTTTGTGCCAACAGCCTTATTTCCAGCTAAAACGACGATTCGCTTATTAGAATCCCACGGATTAACAATCTTCGCCACAAGCCCTATAGCGTCAGCTGTGTAAACCCGTCCAGTTTTTGAAGAAACAAGTCCACCAAACAAGAAGCCTTGCTCGGACGGACGCATATTAAACTTTATTGGCAAGTAATCGTTAAGCTCCTGCGTCAACAAATTTGTTCCTGGACCACCAACAAGAATCAGATTGTTTTTCTCTTCTTTTTCAGCCTTGACATCCACATCCAACTTGACAACAAACTCCTCAGGTACACGTGCTAACTGCTCTAGGAAGTAAGTTAAATGCGAAGCATAATGTCCGTCTCTAGCGCTTGTACTGAAAGGCCCGTGAGGTAACGGGCTGCCTACAACTATTTTCCCATCGAAAACCCCGTTTTCCAAAAGGAACTCACGGAAAAAACTTTGAAGAGGTTCCGCAACACCCGCTAGTGCAACATTTTGTTCCATGACTTTATATCCGTGAGGAGTTTCCACACCAAAGGCTGTTGAGGTTGCACGGTAATATTTGGCTATTGCACCTTTCCTGCTTTCCTGTCTCACAACAGTTATTGCTCCAGCCTTAGCAAGTTTCCTAATGTGATAGTAAACTTTCTGCTCGTGAACGCTAAGCTCTCGGGCTATCTGAAGCGGGTACATCTCCTTCTCAGAAAGCATAACCAAAATTTTCCAGCTAAGCTTACCCAGAACCAACTTCAACTTTTGAGGGTCCTCAAAAACCATAATTTCCTTAATCATGCGCCTTTTTCCATCATCATAAAGCAACAATTTTTTGATGGCCATACAGCTCACTAGCCATAAGGGACACTCCTCTATTAAAATCTTAATCACAATAGCCAAATAATGTCAAACTATTATAAAGATATTTTAAATATTCAAAGAAAACCAAAAACAAAAGCGAATTAAATCGCGCTGGAAAACGCGAAACACTTAATAAAAATTTTGAAGCTGGAAAAATTTTCATTTAAAAATCCTTATTAGAAGCTTGCGCTTCAGATACAGCTTGAAGCAAGCCAAAAACTAACGAGGCAAAATCATTGTGCGGGATATTTGGATGCATTGTTAAAGATGGAAACGCAGCGCCAATAATACATCAAGCATTGAAAAGGCTTGAATACAGAGGCTACGACTCAGTCGGCGAAGCAACAGTGCACGAGGGAAAGCTTTACATAAAAAAGGACAGCGGCAAAATAGACGAAGTCCACAGAATACACAACCTCGATGACTTGCCTGGAAAAGTAGGCATAGGTCATACAAGATGGGCAACGCATGGAGCCCCTTTACAGGTTAATGCGCATCCCCATCTCGACTGTATCGGACAGATAGCTGTTGTTCACAACGGCATCATCGAAAACTTTGCCGAACTGAGACTTGAACTTGAAAATAAGGGACACGTTTTCGTTTCAAAAACAGACACAGAAGTTATTGCTCACCTAATAGAAGAAGCCTTAAAAAACAATCCGTTCCTAGGCTTAGCGGATGCTGTCCTCGATGCTGTGCGAAGACTCGAGGGTTCTTATGCTATTGCAGTAATTTCTCCAAAAGAACCGGACAAAATTGTGTGCGCTAGAAACGAAAGCCCTCTTGTTCTAGGATTAGCGGACAACGCGATTTACTGCGCCTCGGATATTCCTGCATTCCTTCCATTAACCAACAGGACAGTCGTGATAAATGACGGTGAACTAGTGATCCTATCCCAAGAAGGTTTTGAAATAAAGAAAATTGCAGACGCAAGCCCTGTTATTCGAGAACCAAAAATAGTGGATTGGACTCCGGAAATGGCTGTTAAGCAAGGTTATCCTCACTTCATGCTAAAAGAGATCCATGAGCAACCCGCTTGTCTGCGGAACACCTTACGTCTCCAAGAACATTATCTGGATCTAATGGCGACATTCCTAGACCGCGCCAAAGAAGTTTTTCTAGTTGCATGTGGAACATCCTATCACGCGTGTCTTGCAGCTTCATACATGTTTTCTAAACTCGCTTATTTGGCCACATACCCAGTAATCGCGTCGGAATTTATAGAGCAACATGGCAAGTCCGTTAACATTGATAGTACAATTTTGGCGGTGAGCCAATCCGGCGAAACCGCAGACACGATAGCGGCGGTAAACGTCGCCCGTCAAAGAGCAGCCACCGTTCTTGGGCTAACGAACGTTATTGGTTCAACGTTAACAAGAATTTCACGGGTTTACATCTGCCAACAATCCGGACCAGAAATAGGCGTAGCTGCCACAAAAACTTTCACAGCGCAACTTTCAGTTCTCGCACAGCTAGCCTTAAGACTCGCCAAAAAGAGGGGAAAAATATCCCAAGATGAAATGGATTTCATAGATGCCAAACTGAAGAAGCTTCCAGACATGGTCGAAACAGTGATCGCAACTCAGGAGGAAAAAGTTAAAGCTATAGCGAAAAAATACAAGGACGCAAAAGTTTTCTTCTTTTTGGGACGTGGGATCAGTACAGCTACAGCCTACGAAGGCAGACTCAAGTTGATGGAAATAGCCTACATCCCCTCAATAGCGTTTCCAGCAGGTGAAAGCAAACATGGACCAATAAGTCTAGTAGATGAAGGCTTCCCAGTTGTCTTCATATGTCCAAAAGACGATACTCACAAGACAATTATGGGAAACATCATGGAAATGAAGGCACGAGGAGCATCCATAATAGCCTTAATAGAAGAAGGAGACGAAGAAGTAAAACGTCTCGCAGACGATTACGTGGAAATTCCAAAAGGGGTCCCGGATGTTTTGTCACCTATACCCTTTGTCGTTCCATTACAGCTTCTCGCCTATTATATGGCCATAGAGAAGGGACATGACCCAGACAAGCCAAGAAATTTAGCAAAATCGGTGACGGTAAAATAAAAACTATCAACTGACTACATATGTGTTTAAATTCTTTCTTCACCAATATTCTGCTTGGTGTACTACTTGGAAGCAGAATGGGAAAAACTCATTGAAAACCTGATAAGGGAAGGGATACTTCGAACTCCAAAGGTTATTAAAGCGTTACGCTCCGTGCCAAGGACAAAGTTTCTACCAGAAAACATGCGCCAATATGGTGCGGTAGACACCCCCCTTCCAATTGGTTTTGGGCAGACAGTTTCAGCGCCACATAGCTTCGGGCCTCAGCCCAGCTAGGCGATACATGGTAGCTATAATGAATGAAGCCCTCCAATTGGAAGTAGGTCACAAAGTCCTCGAAGTAGGAGCTGGCTCAGGATGGCATGCCGCCACAATAGCAGAAATAGTGGCACCAAGCGACGCTCCAAGAAGCGAATGGGGTCACGTCTACACGGTTGAAATAATCGAAGGCTTAGCTGAATTTGCAAGAAAAAACATCATGCGGGCAGGTTACGGAGACCGTGTAACAATAATATGTGCCGACGGTTCAATGGGATATCCTGAAAAAGCACCATACGACAGAATCCTAGTAACAGCAGCCGCGCCAGACATTCCTCAACCATTAATAGAACAACTAAAATCAGGCGGCATCATGCTCATTCCCGTTGGAAGCTTGCACTTTTTCCAAAGCTTAATAAAAGTAACAAAAAGTGCTGATGGGAAAATTAGCCGAGAAAATCTTGGTGGAGTTGCCTTCGTACCCCTAACTGGGCGTTATGGACACAAAATTTGATTTGTTTGTTAGCAATTCTTAGTCCTAGTTTTTCACCAACAAGTTGATGATAGCCACAACTGTTGCAAGTTCTAAAGTGGCGATGGCAAGAAAAACTATTAGAGCATACAAAATGTTTGAAAAACTAAGTGCGAGGCACACCATCATGGGTGCTAGGCACAGAATTACTCCGGGTATAAGCACTGTTACAAATGCGGATAAATTAGCGTAAATATTACTAGGCGACGGTTCTACGTTCAAAACTCCTTTGTGAGCAAAAGCAACTCAAATAAGCAGCCAGCAGCCACGAAACAGCTTGCACTAAACTGAATGCTACTGCAAAAGTAGCTCTCTTTTTCAAAGTATGATGTGAAGCGACATCAACGAAACTCCAGCTAGAAAAGCTAGAAAACCAAGAAACATCGGCAGTCTATTTTTCAAGACCTAAGGATACTAGGATTATCACTGCTTGTAGGATGGGCGCATCAGAATGCTTGCGTAGGAGGGAGACCTAGGTCGACACTTTACGTTTAGTACCCATGGAAAGTGTAGCAATGAGACATCAAAATATTCGGTAAGCTCAAAAGCTGAGACAAGTTTTAGAAAGTCTAAAATTGACTTCGTTGCCTAAACCTCTTACAGAAGCAACAAATTCAAAAACTCCCGCGGGTAAGCGACTCCAAAAGCACCTGTTTCTTCTGGGACATAGCCAATAAGCTTCTTAACTTCAACCTCTTCTGAAACAGATTTTCCAAAAATTTTCAACCATGCCATAACTTGGTTTTAGTATTCCAGCCAAAACTCGCTCATTCATTTTCCTCAAGAGTTCTTTAAGATCTGATTAACAAAATTTCGATTTTAGCCTTTCCATATCAAACAGTGTTTTATCCAAGCCATTTCTCTAATGTTGTTTTACCCTTAAGTTTCGCAAAACCCTTTTGTATCTTTTCAACAGCTTTCCTCACACGATCTTCGGAAAAATCTTTTTCACCACACAAAAAAGCTACAACACCTTCAACATCTGGTTCCTTCCACTCTATCCTATAGTTGTCAGTGACCTTGGGATGAAGGAAAATTTCCTTAATTTGACGAGGATCAACTGGGAATTCTGCGTCTTTAATATGGGGCAAAGCCCTTTCCAAGCTTCCGTACTCTTTTATAAGTTTTAGGGCGGTTTTAGGACCAAGACCCTTCACACCTTCAGGGTTGAAGTCTGTTCCTACCAATATTCCTATATCAATAAGCTGTTCGTGGGTGATACCACATTCCTTTAAAACACGATCGAGCTCAACAATTTCCGGCACAACCTCAACATAAACATTCTTACCCGGAAGCTTTCTTCGTCCAGAAATGGTAACGTTTCTTACAAGCTTTGGAGCGCCAAAAAGTAGACTATCGTAGTCTTGACTCGCACAATAATCTGCGTCCCCCCGCTTAACGATGTGGGCTGCTTGTGCTTCACCTTCGCTTGGAGCTTGAATCCACGGAATCCCCAACAAATCTAACAAGCGTTTACTATCTTCAGCCATATAGTCCTTGAGACTGGCTGTGGCTTGCGCGTACATTCGAGCCTCTTCAATTCGCCCTTCCCTTAGGGCTTGCTCATACTTTACTAAAGCCTCCTCCTTAGCTTTCATACGTCTCTTAATCTCAGCCTCCTTCAAGGCTGGTGGAGTGCCATCAAAAACGTAAATGGGTTTAATTCCTAATTCTACGAGGTTGCTTGTCCTGTAAAGCAGACCACTTAAATGGCTTGTGATGCGCCCACTACTGTCTTTCAGAGGGGTGCCATCGGGTTGCCGTATTATCGCCAAAAACTGGTAAAGCGCATTATAAGCATCGATTGCGATGGATTTACCGCTTAAATCTTCAAGCCTAATAGAAGTTTTAGGGACTAAATCACGAAGGTTGACACCCAAATCTAAACGCGCCCAATTTTTGAATGCAAAAATGACAATAAAAGTTTTTATACAACCATCTACGCGTTGAACACCTTCAAAAACCATATTTGACGTAAAATAATATAAGGAGGCTTAACAATTTACAAACACTTACTTAACCGGAGAGGTTGAGAATGACCGAAAAAACAACAACTATAACACTGGTCACATGCACAAGCTGTGGCAAGCCCATTCCACCTGGGGCGGAAGCCACAAAATTTCTCTGCCCAAACTGCGGGGAAATATTAATAAGACGATGCAAAAAGTGTCGAAAGTTTGGACGCTCTTACAAGTGTCCAAAATGTGGTTTCACAGGTCCCTAGTATTGAGAGGTGAAGCATACATGGGCAGTGTTGTAATTACGTATAAAATTTTTCCAACAGACATAAACGTGAATTTTGACGATTTAAAGAAGAAGATTGAGGCTTCTTTGCCCGAGTTTGCCACAATATACGGGTACAGTGAAGAACCCATAGCTTTTGGTTTAAAAGCCTTGCTTTGCGCCATCAAAATCCCAGAAGATAAAACGGGTGTTCTGGAAGAGCTTGAAAAAAGGCTGGAGCAAATAAGCAGTATAAGCCAAGTGCAAACAGTAATGGTTAGGAGAGTAAGCCGATAAAGGGTTAAACCTTTATATGGGAATTGTATTGTTTCGAAACAGAGCAGCCTATTTATGGAAGGGTTTTAAGTGAACGAGAAAGTAAATGAAGTTCAGCTGCGCGTCGGAGACGCGAGACAAAGAGATGTAGGCAGGGGTATAGCACGCATAGACCAAAGAACAATGCAGAAACTGGGCATAAGCGCGGGCGATGTTATAGAAATAGTTGGTAAAAGAACGACGTCAGCCATAGCGTGGCCGGCTTACAGCGAAGACCAAAACCGCGACATCATACGCATAGATGGGTTCACACGAAAAAACGCTGGAGTAGCCATCAATGAATATGTCATAGTTAGACCCGCAAAGGTCAAAGAAGCCTTAAGTGTTACATTAGCGCCTGTTGATATGCGTTTAAACGTAGACGAGGACTTCACAAACTTTGTTAAAAACCGTTTAATGGAGAGGACTCTTGTCGAAGGGGACACAACCCTCGTCATGATGCTTGGACACGCCATACCATTTGTTGTAACAAAAACTCGTCCCCACGGCATAGTCAAAGTCACAGCAGACACGAAACTAACAATATTAAGCGAACCTGCCCCCGAAGGGAAAGGTGTTCCTAGAACCACGTACGAGGATATAGGAGGCTTACATGAGGAGATTCAAAGGGTAAGGGAAATGGTGGAGCTCCCACTGAGGCACCCGGAGCTTTTTCAAAGACTTGGTATAGAACCGCCTAAAGGAGTGCTGCTCCACGGGCCTCCTGGATGTGGCAAAACACTATTAGCTAGAGCGGTAGCAAACGAGTCGGAGGCTAACTTCTTCAGCATAAACGGCCCAGAGATAATGAGCAAGTTCTACGGTGAATCTGAAGCGCGTCTTAGAGAAATCTTCCAGCAAGCCCAGCAAAACGCTCCAAGCATCATATTCATTGACGAGTTAGATGCAATAGCGCCCAAACGCGAAGAAGTAACTGGTGAAGTGGAAAGAAGAGTTGTAGCACAACTTCTCGCCTTAATGGACGGTTTATCTGGTAGAGGAAACGTCATAGTAATTGGGGCCACAAATAGACCGAATGCTTTGGACCCTGCCCTACGACGTCCCGGAAGGTTTGATAGGGAAATCGAGATAGGTGTTCCAGATAAGCAGGGTAGATATGAAATCTTGCAAATTCACACTCGGGGGATGCCTCTAGCTGAAGATGTAGATCTTAAAAAACTCGCTGAAATGACCCATGGATACACTGGCGCTGACTTGGCGGCGCTTTGCAGAGAAACAGCTATGAAAGCGTTGAGACGATACCTACCACAGATAAACCTTGAAGAAGAGCGTATACCACCTGAAGTTCTAGAAAAAATGGAAGTCAAAATGGAGGACTTCCTGAACGCCTACAAGGAAATTACACCAACAGCTATGAGAGAAGTGTACATTGAAGTGCCGACAGTCCACTGGGACGATATAGGAGGGCTAGAGGAAGTAAAACAGGAGCTCAAAGAAGCTGTCGAGTGGCCTCTAAAACATCCGGAAATCTTCAAGAGGATGGGAATAAAACCGCCAAAGGGAATACTGTTATATGGTCCTCCAGGATGCGGCAAGACTCTCTTGGCTAAGGCGGTTGCAACGGAAAGCGAAGCTAACTTCATAACGGTAAAGGGTCCAGAAGTGTTTTCAAAATGGGTTGGAGAATCAGAGAAAGCCATAAGGGAGGTTTTCAGAAAAGCCAGAATGGCAGCCCCAGCCGTAATATTCTTTGACGAAATAGACTCTCTTGTGCCCCGTAGAGGTCTGGGATTTACAGATAGCGGCGTAACGGAGAGGGTGATAAGTCAACTACTTACGGAAATGGATGGCATAGTAACATTGGAAGACGTCGTCGTAATAGCGGCAACAAATAGACCAGACATGGTTGACCCAGCAGTGCTCCGCCCCGGACGGTTTGACAGGTTGATATACGTACCAGAACCCGACGAGAAAGGACGTCTACAAATATTCAAGATTTACACAAAGAATATGCCACTAGCAAAAGATGTTAACCTAGAAGCCTTAGCAGCAGTGACGAAATATTACTCTGGCGCAGATATAGAAGCCGTATGCAGAGAAGCCGCTATGCAAGCGTTAAGGAGAGACATAAATGCAAAGGAAGTTACAATGAGGGACTTCGAGGAAGCGCTAAAAAGAATAGGCCCATCTATAACCCCAGATATGGAGAAGTGGTATAAAAGCTTCATGCAGCAAATCAGGCAAGTGCAAAGGCCAGCAACACCTGTGGCTTAGAAGGGAAGTTAATGCCCGTAAAAATTTGGAAACCCCACCCCCCACATTATGCGATACTGGAGATTCTTAGAAAAAAGGGCGCTATGACTGATACTGAGCTTTTCGAGTATATAGCATCGGAATACAAAGACATTGGTTTCAGAGATTTCAACCGGTTGCTGTTACGTCTCGAAATTGCTGGAAAAATACGTACAACTTCGCTTGCGCGTGGGAAAAAACGAATTGAACTAGCAACATAGTAACAGCAACGTGTTCAACGTATGGGAAATTTCTCTGACGTGGTAATCGTTGGAGGTGGGCCAACCGGTTCATTTTGTGCTTTGAACCTTGCGAAGAGAAACATCAACGTAACAGTTTTCGAAGAACATAGCGAAGTTGGTGTTCCATGTCACTGTGCAGGACACTTAAGCATTAACGGCTTGAAAACTCTTGGACTCTATCCGTTACCAAAGGATGTCGTAGAGAACACTTTCCGCGGCACGAGGATTTATTCACCAAAAGGCCTAGAATTTTCAATACGATTTCCCTCACCAATGACATGCGTTGTTGACCGTGTACTTTTCGATAGGCATATTGCGCAGTTAGCTGAAAAAGTCGGCGCTAATTTTCTTTTAAAGTCGAAGGTTGAACGTTTAACCAGTGAAAAAGGCAGCATAAAAGGCATAGAGGTAAACACGGGCGGAAATTTTCTCAAGATTCCATGTAAAATAGTTGTAGATGCAGAGGGAACGTCTTATAAAATTCTAAGGCAGGCAGGCTTATGTCCTCCACCAAAAAACAGTTTAATCACATGCATTAACACTGTGATCGAAAATGTAAAGGACGTTGAACCGGACACCGTTGAAGTTTTCCTCGGAAATACTTACGCCCCAGGGTTCTACGCTTGGCTTATCCCATTGGGGGAAGAAAAAGCAAAATTTGGGCTTGGTGTTAAAATGGGAAACCCCAAAACGTTTCTTCAAAAGTTGAAACATAAACATCCAGCTGCCTCAAAAAAATTGAGTAAAGCTAAAATTTTACGAGAAGCTTACCATCAAATCCCACTCTGTGGGCCGATAAGGGCTTATTGTAGCGGTTTTCTCGCCATTGGTGACGCTGCAGCTCAAGTGAAACCTACAACAGGTGGTGGAGTAATTTTTGGACTACACTGTGCAAAAATCGCAGCTGACGTCACAATAGAAGCCATAAAACGAGACGATTACTCGTCAAAAATTTTGAGTACATACCAAAGACGCTTTATGAAGCTTTTAGGTTTTGACATAAGAGTAATGAAAAAAATAAGAACGTTTCTTAACGAGATGCCAGATGAAAAGTTGGATGAAATAATCAGTTTTTGCAGAAAAACCCGCATGGACCTAGAGCTTTCGGACTTAGAAGAGGTGGACTTTCAGGGACGGGCGCTCCTTACCATGTGGCGAAAGCCTAGGATGCTAGCGATGCTTACATATTTCTTACTAAAAGGTTTAACTTGAAAACTTTAAAAATATGCGCAATCAAGTCAAATCAAGTACTTTACTGGCTGGGAGCCTGTGAACGGGTTTAGCTATAAACAGGTAATTGTCTTTCGAACAGACTTAAAAATGAGTAAGGGCAAAATTGCAGCTCAAGCTGGACATGCAGCCGTTTCAGCCGCCGAAGAGGCCCGAAAAAATTATAGAGACTGGTTTGAGAATTGGTTAAATGAAGGACAGTGCAAAGTAGTTCTAAAAGTCAAAAGTGAGAAAGAGCTTCTCGAATTAGAGAGGAAAGCAAAAGACTTAGGGCTCCCACATGCCTTGATAATTGATCAAGGGCTTACCGAGGTTCCTCCAGGAACAATAACGTGTCTAGGAATAGGGCCTGCTCCAGCCGAAAAGTTGGACAAAATAACTGGAAAACTCCCGCTTCTCTGAGAGAGGTTTACACTTGTTTGTTTCAAAGCTGGAAAAAAGTCTTGGAATCGAAGTCTACGTAACTCGCTCCAGAGGGATAGGAGGTGCTATAAAACGCTTTCCCGAAGACTTTTTAGTAGAAGAAATTTTGTTGAATGGCTCGCGAGCGGAAATAGAAGCGCCAAAGATAAAGCCATACACGCCGCACGGAGACAATGCGCAACAGCGATTCCTTCTATGTGTTTTGGTGAAAAGGAACTGGGACAACTTTCAAGCGATCAAAGCAATTGCACATAAACTGGGAATAAGCACGAATCGAATAAGCATTGCTGGAATAAAAGATGCAGAAGCAGTCACGGCGCAGCATATAACGATAGAAGATGTAAATACAAGTGACGTTGAAAAAATACAAATTAAGGGCTTAAAAGTTAGGCCTATAGGCTATTTCCATACAAAGCTTTCCCCTTATCATCTCTTGGGAAACTCTTTTACAATCACTGTGCGAGCTTTAAGCCATACAAAAAGGGAAATACTAGAGCGAATAACAAGCATAGTTGAAGAAATTAAGATGCTGGGAGGCATGCCAAACTTTTATGGACATCAGCGCTTCGGCACAATCCGTCCAATAACACATTTAGTTGGAAAAGCGTTAGTGAAAGGAAACTTCCGAAGAGCCGTTATGCTTTTCCTTGCAAAACCCAGCCCAAATGAGCACCCTAAATCCAGAGAAGCAAGGAAGGAACTCTGGAAAACCGGGGACTTCGAAAAAGCAATGAAAAACTTTCCAAAGAGCCTTTACTATGAACGGTTAATGCTTAGGCACTTGGCGAAAAAACCTAAAGATTTCGTAGGAGCCTTCAGACAACTACCAGCAAAACTGCGAACCCTTTTTCCACAAGCCTATCAAGCCTATATTTTCAACAAAGTATTAAGCAGGAGAATAATTCAAGGTTTGCCAATAAACAAGGCTGAAGTAGGAGATTACGTAATAGAAGTTGAGCCATCAGGATTGCCCAATCCCTTAAAATGGCATATCGTTAACCAAGAACTGAAAGATGAAATAAATAAAGCGGTAAGGTCTGGAAGAATGCTGTTGGCTATCCCGCTGGTTGGTTTTAGACAGGCGCTCTCCCAAGGGATTCAAGGAGAGATCGAAAATACTGTTTTAGAAGAAGAGAAAATTTCGTTAAAAAGCTTCAAAATGAAAAGAATGCCAGAGTTGAGCCTAAAAGGAGGATTGAGGCCAGCTCTTGCCTTTGTAGGAAAGTTTTCTTTACGAGAAATCTCTAAAGACGAGACCGCTAAAAGGAAGAAGAAGGTTGTTATGAGTTTCATGCTTTATAGAGGTTCATACGCTACAGTTTTCTTAAGAGAAATTATGAAGCCACGCAACCTTATCAAGGCCGGCTTTTAGACTTTATCCTTAAGTATATATTCAGCATTTTCTAGAAGCTCAAACTTTCTGGTAGCGGGTAAAACCACATTTGCAGCGTATTGGTGACCGTCGGCCATTCCAAAACCTTCGGATGCTTTTTCTAGAAGGTTGACGGCTCCGGGTAGTTTTCCTTGGTCAATCATTTTTTGCATTGGTTTTGGAACTCTGACAGAGGCTTTAACGAAGTTTTCCTTAAGTTTTCCCCATTTAGGTATCTCTGGAGGCACATTAATGAAACCAAGAATGTACTTATCCGGCTTTATTAGGCGTGTTTGATAGGACAGAAAAGAACAGAATTGCCCTATTACTTTTGTCCCCATGCCAGTATACATATCCCCAGCGTCAAACCACTGGATGTGTTTCGTCTCTTTAAGTCCTTCATGGTAGAGCCTTCCAAGAAGTTTTCGATTAACATTTTTTCGTTTTTCCTCTAAAATGTTTACTTTATCTTCTAAGGTAGCGTCAATTCCTTCGAGACACGCTTTTATGCCCATATCTGGACCATTTTCATAGTAGCCAACGGCTCCAAGAATTTGAAGCTTCGAAAAAAGAACATCAACCTTGACACGGAGGTGAGGAATTTCTAAACTTTTGCCTACTTTTTGAATAATTCCGTTTTCTAACATCTCCTGCAGAATCATATTGTTTATGGATTTAAATCCCTCTGGAATCTCGCTGCTTCCAACAAGGGCCAGATAGCCTAAATCGCTGTTCACACTGTTTAATTCCTTTGCAAAAAGATAACAACAAGTAGCCCCAGAAAAGTCCGTCTCGCCTCTAAATCCAAAATGTTCCAAGTTTAAATCCAACACCATGTTATCCATTGAAGGTTTTGGGTCGTGATGGTCGAGAATTATTGTCAGATTTCGACCATTGTTTAATTCCGAAATTAGATCAGCATGAGAAGACCCTATATCAACATAAAAGTAAACCATGCCCTCCTTTGAATGTAAATCAGCTATGACCTCACCGTAAACTTTCTCTATACAAAAAGTTTCTGTGGTTAGCCCTTCGCGTTCCAATGCCTTTTTCGTTATAGCAGCAGAACATAAACCATCAGCATCATCGTGGTGGATAATAAGAACCTTATTCGGCGCCCTTTTTCTAAGCATAATAATCGCATTATTGACCTTTTGTCTAAAACTTTGTAGGGACATGGATATTCATCCAATTGTCTTTAAGAGATCAGAACGGGTTATTATACCAACTATTTTCTTTCCTCTTGCAACTAAAACGCCTTGCCGTTTTTCTAGTAGAGGACGAATTGCGTTTATGCTAGTATCCTCAGACACGATTGGTAGAGGTGAATCCATAACATTTTCAACTTTTTCTTCCGCTACGTTCAACCCAAGTTTCCGTATTATACTCTCCTCCGTGACAGTGCCAACAACTTCAGAACCCTTAAGCACTGGCACTTGAGATATGGCATAACGCACCATTATTTCACTAACCTTCAAAATGCTATCGCTAGGTTTCACGAAAATCACCCCGCAGGTCATTATATCTTTGCATTTTTTCTCTCCGCTTCCCGTTAATACTTTCAAAATTTTGTTAACAGTCGAAAGCCTAGGGTCAACTTTCCCCTGTTCTATTTTTGCTATGTGCGCCTGCGAAACACCAACAAGTTCTGCGAGTTTTTTCTGAGTTAGTTTCGCTTCTAGCCTCAGTTTTTTGAGAGTGGAGCCAGTTATGATCAATTATAACCACCAGTTATTCTTGATATGAAAATGATACAGCAAAGCATATATTTGCTTTCCCATATACAACTCAAAAACTTACCTTGGTGAGGTTGAAGTGAGAAACATAATGGTTGAAAAGTTAAATCAGACACCTCTCGAGAAGCAAAGGCTTGAAATTGTTGAGAGGAAAGGCTTGGGACATCCCGACTATATTTGCGACGCAATAATGGAGGAGATTTCTCGCCGTCTAAGCAAGGAATACCTAGAGAAAACTGGCACAATATTACACCACAATGCAGACAAATCTCTTCTCGTGGCGGGACAAGCTGAAGTCAAGTTCGGTGGAGGTTCTATTAAACAGCCTATGCTATTCGTTTTCGGTGACAGAGCCACAACAGAATTTGATGATGTAAAGATAGATGTAAGAGAAATAGCAATAAACGCAGCAAAAGAATGGTTCAGAAAAAACATGCGCTTTGTAAATCCAGAGGAACATGTGAAATATCAAGTTGAACTGAAACCGGGCTCGACAGGTCTCGTTGACATTTTTAAACGTGGTGGGAAAGTGTTGCCTGCCAACGATACTTCAGCAGCCGTTGGCTATGCACCCATGACTAGAACAGAAAAAATAGTTTTAGAAACGGAGCAATTTCTGAATTCGAAGGAGTTTAAAAAGCGTTTTCCGGAGTCTGGTGAGGACATAAAAGTTATGGGATATCGAAACAACAATAATCTTAACCTCACAATCTCCATGGCTTTTGTTGACCGTTATGTATACAGTGAAGAAGACTATTTTGAGAAAAAAGCAAAGATCCTTGACGAAATTAACAAGTTTGTAAGATCAAATGCCGACTTTGAAAACATAAACATCCAATTAAACACACTAGACGCACGCGGTAGGGGAATTGATGGAGTATACTTGACCGTTCTGGGAACGAGCGCGGATAGCGGAGACTCAGGACAAGTTGGCAGAGGAAACAGAGTAAATGGGTTAATCTCACTAAATAGGCCCTTCTGCTCAGAAGCTGCTGCTGGCAAAAATCCGGTGAGCCACGTTGGAAAAATTTACAATGTTCTCACATTTAAGGTTGCCCAACATGTCTATGAGGAAATATCGGATTTGGAAGAAGTTTACATATGGCTTCTAAGCGAAATAGGAAGGCCTATAGACCAACCAGCAGTAGCGGCAGCTCAAGTTGTAATGAAAGATGATAACTCTATAGACAAAGTTAGAAACAAAATAGCCGCAATCTTGGAGTATGAGCTAGAGAACATCGATAAATTCTGCATGGAGCTGGTTCAAGGAAAAATATCTATCTGTTAATGTTAAAGAGCTTGTATAACGGCTGATTGTTGGCTGAGCGCATAAACTCTGAATTCGTATTCAGAATACTGATCTGAAATTGAATAGTTTTATTAATTCATTGCGTAACAAACAAAGAAAAGGGCGATTTGCATGGAAAGCGAGCTTGAAAAGACCCAGTTTAACGAGGCAGCACTAGAGGGAATAGAAAGCGAAGAAGAGCAGTCCACGGAAGAATACACGCAAACTGAGGAGGAAACAAGTGTTAAGGAAGAGGAGCAAGCAAATAATCATGAAGAGGATAGAAGCAGTTTTGTGCATGGTTTATCCGTTGGTCTAGGTATTGGATGTATTGCAACATTTGTGATTATGTGGATTGCCGTGTTCTTTTCTTCAATGCTACCACCGACCGTGACTTATGAATCGTTGCTATCGGTGTTTATATACCCACTGATATATTTATTAGCCGTGGGGCTTGTGGCATTAACGGCAGGCATTGTAAGAGAATATTACATGAGGAAGTGAAGCAGCGTCAAAAAAATACGCACATTAATCTCGCTCTAACTCGGCGTTTTTCGGCAATTTTTATAGCCGACAGATCTAATTTTCAATAGGAGAGCCATGCCTCCTAAAACTCCTAAAATTAAGCAACTTTTAGAGAAAATCGTGAAGGAAAAAGCATCTGGACCTGCTCCAACCTTTTCGGCACTACACCTGTTACGCGCCGTGGAACTTGTTGCAGAAAAGTCTGTTGGACGAGCAAAACTTTCAGAAGAGTTAAAGATAGGAGAGGGAGCAACACGCACTATTATTACTCGTTTAAAGGAAGCTGGATTGATTTCAACATCAAAGGCTGGATGTAGTCTCACAATGAAAGGGCGAAAACTTTGGGAAGAATACAAAAAAGTCATAGTTAAGGAAGTTGAGATCGAGAACTGTGAACTTATGAATGCAAAACATAATGTTGCCGCTTTGATAAAAAACTGTGGGCATAAAGTTAAAACTGGAATAGAGCAGCGCGATGCTGCCGTTAAAATTGGTGCGAAAGGAGCTGTAACTATAGTATTTAGGAACGGTCGCCTCATAATTCCCAGCGTAAGCGACGATTTTTTGAGGGATTATCCAAATGCTGCTGAACAAATTGCTAATCTCATGCAGCCCAAAGAAAATGACGTCATAATAATTAGTGGCGCTGACACTTTAGACTTAGCTAGAAATGGGGTCGCAGCTGCTGCTTGGACGCTTCTTGATAATCGCTGAACTTTAGTAGGTATACTTTTCTCCGCCAGCGAGCACACGTTCTAATGCCATGTTAAAGTTGATCATTCCTTCGTTGGTTTTTGCCGAAACGGGGATTAATAGAAATCTCAAGCCAAGCTGGTGAATGGCTTTCATCATGTTTCTGCTTAAAAGACGTTTTGTCCCTTCAAGCTTCTGCTCAATGGCATTTTCCAGTGCTTTGGGGTTTGCTGACCAATCCACAATCTTATTGACATCCTCCTCCGAAAGCAAATCACATTTGGAAAGCACGTGAATTTGTGGTAAAAGAAAGCGGTTGTATACAGCTGCCGACAAAAATAGATTTGACACATAATTCAACGGGTTAAGTGAGAAGACGGCATCAAAAAGGTAGACTATTGCCTTAGGTTCCTTCGTGAGCTCGTGGGCCATGTACGGACCGCTGGCCCTAAAGGCGAACAACTCCATCTGTCCCGGTGTGTCAACTAAAACTATGTCTGACTTTAAGTCTTCAATTTCTTTTGAAAGGTTTTCAACTTCTTCTGCCAACAAATCAGCAGCCATTATTAGAGCACCGTTGGGTCCTAGCCCGTACTGGTCCATAAGCTCTTCTACGTTTACATAATCTCTGGCGTCAACGTCAGGTGTGTACGGCAAGGTTAAAGCGCCTGGATCCAAGTTTACTATTGCAACATCTTGTTTTGAAAGCCTTAACCATTCACTAAAAGCCGCTGTGAGTAGAGATTTCCCAGATCCTGCAGTTCCGATGATAAACACGATAAACATCAACATTCCTCTTGATAAAATTTATACTGCGATATAAACAGCGAACAGTCCAAGGTAAAAGTTTTTCCTAACGCATGTCTCTCGGAAGTATCGGTTCTTCAGCCATGTAAGAGCTCTGAGAGGATGTAAGGAAAATGGCAACGCCAAAACAAACTAAAACTGCAGTGGCCACAAAGATTAGGAGGAGAAACGTGGAGATTACTGTTATCGCCACCGTGGGGCTATCAGCACATGAATAGTCATCGTCTCCAGACCAACTGGCCCTTAACAGGTATATGCCGGTTTCTCTTGGAACCCAATCATAAGAAAATCTTCCCTCACTATCTGTTTGGGTCGTGGCAAGCACGTTCCATGGAGAGTTGCCTACCTTGAAGTAAATTGTTATCGACTTGTTTTGCATTTTTGGAAGAAGTTGCCCTGAAATGGTAAATGAACTCAATTGTACGCCAAAGTTCGGAGAAACAGTTAAGGAAATTGTTGACGGAAGCAGACTTTTATAACTTGCAGAAACTTGCAATTGAGGGATTCTTTCCTCAAGCCCCTCAAGCGGGATAATCTGACACTCTGCCCCTAACAAGTCACGTGGACATTCGCCAACCCTCCAACCGTCCATCCAGTTATCTCCAGTGCATTCCGCCATATAGTAACGACGCCCATCGTAGATTACGTAATAGACAGACGTTCTAGCGTATCGCGGGGGAGTCGGAAGGTGAACCCCAACGTTCATATGTGCTTCGTTTGGATAGTATAAAAGTACGATGTCTAATCCTCCTGCCTTCATGATTGAGGCTGCAACATAGCTTAACAGGTCGCAGTCTCCAGCGTTCTCCACGATTGTTTCGATTGGATACTTAGCTGGTAAAGTTACGCTATAGGGTATCTGGTGTACAATCATTAAAACGCCGTTTGCAAAATCTTCGGGTGTTTTATATATTTCCCAGAGTTTATCCGCGATAGTTGTTAAAGGATAGGGAGTAACAAATTTTGCGAAGTCTTCAATAGAAACTTGTCTATGGTCCATCTCTTTGTAATAATCATAAAGCAAAAATGGAACGGCAACGTTTAGCTTATACTGCTTTGGGCTATTGAAGCTTTCAAGGAGGTAGTAAGACACGCTGTAACAGTTAGCAGGATAGCATGGAACTTGCATGATTGCGATTATGACCATCACAGCTGCAAAGGCTACGAGGGATTTTTGTTTCATACCTATCATAGATCGGATCAAGTAGTTTTTGACTCTTATGAACTAGTAATCATTAATCAAAAAGAAGAGTGAAAGGCTGCTCTGGACCCGAGTTTACAATCATCAAATGTCAGAGTCTAGCCTGTTCCTCATCGCAACCAGGGAAATCATGTTAATGGGGCTTTAAAAGTTTTAACTTTTCCACCTTTATCTTTTATAAGCTCAGAAAGCTGTATTATGGCTTTGCCCAAGCGATCCTTTGCAGTTTTAGAGTCTTTTGCTGTTGTCGATAAGTGTATTTCGATGTGAGGTTTTTTCTCTTCGCCTTTTGGATGCGATTTAATGTAAACGTATGGGTTGTCGCGCATGGTTAAATCAATCAGAGGAGCCAGCGTTGACTCCATGATGCTGTCTACATACATGCTTGCTTCAAAAAACATCAGGTCTCCGGCCTCTTTCTTAAGCATAGCAACAACTGATCCATCAAAAATGGCTTCCATCTCGACTGGAACACCTGGCAAAGCAATTATGTCCGTTCCGTTAACGTTTAAATGCACACCTGGTGCTGTGCCCACGGGGTTTGGTAGAGGCTCAGCGCCTTCCGGAAGTTTCGCCATTTTGATCCTGTGAGGCGTTAATTCAGCAGAATCTAATCTGCCAGCTCTGAGGTATTCTTCATATTTTTCCTTAACCATTTGTAAAGCCTTGCTATTAATCTCTAGTTTGCGATTCAAGGCTTCGGCTATCCCCTCAAGTGTTTTGTCGTCAAATGTGGGACCTAGGCCACCTGTAGTTATTATGAAACGAGGTTTCCGTTTTAGGGCTTCGCGTAGTGCTTTGGCTATTTCTTTCACATCATCACCAACAACAGTTATTCTTCGAACACTCAAGCCGAGAGATGTAGCCCTTCTAGCAAGCCATTGAGCGTTTGTGTTCAAAGTTTTGCCAATTAAAAGCTCGTTGCCAACACAAATTATCTCAATTTGTACGCCCATTTTTCCCGCCATGACCTAGTGGATATAAAATGACCTTTTATTTCTCTTTTGTTGTTGACTTGTCTATCTTTTGCGCTAATATTGTTGGTAATGTTTTGTGGTAATTTTGTTCTTAAGAGAACATTCAAACGTGTTGAATTTCAAACGTACATATTCAAACATGTTGGAAACCTTTCTCCAGAGCTATCTTTTCTTGCTACTCAGCCACCATTTCAAGTATTCCTTTCTTCGCCTTTCTTTTTCGTCCTCTTCACTTTCCACTGGAGATTTTAGCTTTTCCCGTAATTCGATGAGTTCTTGCTGAGTGATGGAAAGCCCGCAACTCTGGCAAACATAATGTTTGGTAGCTGCCATGTAAAGCATTTCTCCACCACATTCTGGACAATAGGGCATTTACAACCACCGCCAGCTTAGAAAGAGTAGTCCACTAAAAATAGCTTTCGATTTGTACAGATACTGTCACGTTATGAAGTTCACTAAGCCCTCTTCCCTCGCAAATTTAATAGCCTTATCCATTTCCTCTCTTGTCAGTCTACGTCGCAATTCTGGAACCTCGTAAGCCCGCCATTCTGGCCTATACTGAAACATCACATTCACCCGCGTTTCTTTGCCCAAATTTTCGGCTATCCAATTCAGAATTGGCTTTGTGCAACACTCAAGATGTCCCGGCAAGACTAAAACTCGGATTATAAGCTCACCAAAATTGCTAGCGGTCAAATGATTCACTGTACAAACTTCCCAATATCCTGGAGCTTCGGAAATCCTCTCAGCGCAGTCTCCTGGTCCATATTTAAAGTCTAAAAGATATACGTCGGCAAAACCAGCTAAAAGTTTCGCTGTCTCCGGGCTATAGTAGGCGTTTGAGTTCCAAACTACAGGTACGTTTACGTTAACATGTTTAAACGTTTCAAGCCACTGCTCAAGCCATGGAGTGGGTTCTCCACCTACAAGGTTTACATTTCGGCACCCGCTCCTACGCAAAGCCTCAACCTCGCACGCTAGTCTTTCCGGTGTGTAGATTTCGCCCTTTTCCACCCACTGCGATATCGTCCAATTTTGGCAGTGCTTACATCGCATCGTACAACCCATCGTGAAAATTGTTCCTGAAGGAACTAACTCAGGCTCTTCACCCACATGTTCAAATATGCTTGAAACCGTGATTTTGGCACCACACCCACAAAAACCTAGTCTGTCCTTTAGTCTATTTACTCCACATCTTCTAACACAGAAATGGCATTTCTCAAGTATGCGTTTGGCTATCTCAATCTTGAGGTCTAAATAGGACTTTTCGGGGGTTGGCAAACTTTCTAGGGTTTTCTCTTTCGCATCTAAGGCTTTTTCGAGTTTGCAGAATTCTTTTGTAAGCTCTTCATGCTTTTGCCATAACTCTTCAGCGGAATCTTCCTCCTCAAAATCTGCCGGGACTTTTTTGGCTATCCAAAACTTAGCAAGCTTTTCATTCTGCATCACAGCGAAATACCTAGCTAAACTTTTTCTAACCAGCTCATCCTCCAACACAGCCACAGCGTCTGGACGAAAAACTCTCCACATAAAGCCCACCCACCCGTCTTGTTATAAAAGAGTTAGAATAACGCGTAGGGATAGGCGTAACCGCTTGAGTGCAACTGCCCCTTTATCGGGATATCCCGCCCACAGACGGGACAACGCATGTCCTTTGTGAGGTTCCACTTAGTTATCGCAAAACTGAAGCGTTTAACCAAGAGTTCATTGCAGTTTGGGCAATAAGTGTTTTCTGCAGGGTGTCCAGGGACGTTCCCAATGTAAACAAAGTTTAAGCCAACGCTTTTGGCTGCCGCGTAAGCTTTCTCTAATGTTTGGATGGGGGTTGAAGGAATATCTGTAAGCTTATAATCTGGGTGGAAACGCAGCAAATGAAACGGTGTGTCTTCGCCAAGCGCCTCCCTAATCCACTTTGCAAGCTTTGTGATTTGATCTATTGAATCGCCTATTTTTGGCACCACAAGGTTCGTGATTTCTATATGGATCCCTTGACGCTTCATTTCCTTTAAACATTCGAAAATGGGCTCAACAGATGGAACAGAAGAAAAAGTCTTATAAAAGTCAGGGTCCCCGCCGCCTTTAAAATCCACGGTCGCCGCGTCAAGATAGGGGGCAATGGTTTTGACAGCTTCAGGTGTCATATATCCGTTCGTGACGAACGTGTTAAAGAAACCCACTTGATGGGCAAGTTTTGCCGTTTCATAAGCGTATTCGAAAAATATCGTTGGCTCAGTATATGTATAGCTAATTCCTTGACAACCGTTATCCCTAGCGGCTTTCACAACCTCTTCTGGGGGAAAGTCTTTCCCCGAGATTTGTTTTTCTTGACTTATCATCCAGTTATCACAAAATTGACAACGAAAATTACAGCCGATAGTAGCAATTGACATAACTGAAGCACCAGGGTGAAAATGTGAAAGTGGTTTTTTCTCTATCGGGTCTACACAGGCAGATATAGCCTTTCCATATACAAGGGAGTGAAGAACACCGCCCTCGTTTTTTCTTACGAGACAAAAACCTGTTCCACCATCCTTTATTACGCATCTTCTGCCGCACAAATTGCACTTAACCTTCTTGCCTTCAAGACGTTCGTAAAGCATAGCCTCACGCATACGCTACTCCTCCAAGACATGAAAACAGTCACTATTAAAACCTATTTTTGTTGCCATTCTAGAAGCTTTAAACCCTATCTTGATCCTTGTATGGTCGCTTAGGGCTTCGCATACGTTATGTCCGTTATATTTATTCCACATCTAACTCACTATTTTCACACAGTTTAGAAACAGAAGGAATGTTATAAGCTTTCTAAGCGTTCCTAAAGATTAATTCTCTACTATTATAAATATAATTATTTTATTGTGACTTGCTTGTCTTAATCTCAAAAACAAAGGGCGCCGCAAAAGTTTTAATGTCCAATTCTATGCCAAGCAAGCCCTCTAAGAAACCTCCCCATACTTCAGGTTCACCAATGAAAGGCGCTTTAATCAGGATGTACTTGTCCTTTAAATAAAAGTCTCCAAAACCTTGAACCCGCAAGCGCTTGAAAACTTCTGGCCATTTTTCTCTGTCGGTTGCTATAATGCCCAAGGTTGCCTCTATATACACCTTTACTGCCTCCCCCATTTTTCGCCCTATTTCCCACCACTTATCTTTCGGAATGTTTTGTATCAAGA
>Ga0105162_1000585_pt1 | contig 23367 bp, 24 predicted proteins | sample JNZ201metaG_FD_81532 | JGI IMG/M metagenome (GOLD analysis project Ga0105162, IMG submission 81532) | Hot spring microbial communities from Jinze hot spring, China to study Microbial Dark Matter (Phase II) - JNZ 20120812A | ecosystem: Environmental > Aquatic > Thermal springs > Hot (42-90C) >...
CCTCCGCCCTCCACGTACCTGGACCCGATCGCGACGTCCGCCTCTCCGGAGAGAACAGGCATCACGAGCCTCGGAAGGTCTTTTGGGTCGTGGCTTCCGTCGGCGTCCATCTCGACCAGCACCCGGACCGATTCGTCCTCCTCCAACGCCCTCCGGAAGCCCTCGAGGTAGGCGCTTCCGATCCCGGACTTGGCCGGCCTCACGATCAGCCTCACGCGCCTCTCGGTGGACATCAGCTGCCTCACCAGCTCCGCGGTACCGTCGGGGCTGCTGTCGTCCACCACCGTCACGGTGCCGTCGAGTCCAGCCCTATTCATCGCCTCCAGGACCTCGCCGAGGACCCTGAGGACGTTGCCCGCCTCGTTGTAGGTCGGGATGATCACCGCCACCCTTCGCGGCCCTGCACCCTCTCCACCCGTGCCGGATCCGCCCAAGTCGCCTCCCCGGATTCCCGAACTTTCCGCTCATACCTCCTCAAAACTTAAATCTGGGGCATGGGATCTGGTGGGCGAATAATGGTGGATTCGTGTCCCACGTGCGGCCTGCCGAGGAGCCTGTGCGTCTGCCAAACGATCGCCTACGAGAAGCAGAAGGTGAAGGTCAAGCTGGAGACGAAGAAGTGGAACAAGGTCACGACCGTGATCGAGGGGCTGGCCGACTCGGGGATAGACCTGGAGGACCTGACGTCGAAGCTGAAGACGAAGTGCGCCTGCGGTGGTGCGGTCAAGAACGGCGTCATCATGCTCCAGGGCGACCAGCGGGAGAAGGTCGTGAGGATCCTCTCGCAGGAGCTCGGGATCATGCCGGAGAACATAGAGGTCATCTGAGGTCGTTCGTCATAGGTATGGCTGGGAAGGAGAGGACGATAAAACGGAGAAGAAACGAAGCGAACGGCTACGCGCCTATCAGCCGGAGACCTCTGCGGGCTGCTTCCCCTCGAGGACCTCCTTCAAACCCTTGAACCTGTTCCTCACCGTTACCTCGGTGACGCCCGCGGCCCTCGCGATGTCCTTCTGGGTCACGTTCTGCATCGTCTCCTGGCAGGCCATGTAGAGCGCTGCGGCCGCTATGCCGACCGGGTCCTTCCCGATGGTGGCACCCCGCTTCGCGGCCTCCTTGAGCAGCCTGATCGCCTCCTGCACCGTCCGCTCGTCGACGTTGACCTTCGAGGCTATCTTGGAGACGTAGATCGACGGATCCGTGACGGGCACCTTCAGGTTCAGGTGCTTCAGCATCAACCGGTAACCCTGCGCGATCGTCTTCCTCTTCACGAGCGGGTACGCCTTCTCGAACTCCCTCAGGTCCCTCGGCACACCGCTGAGCCTGCAGGCAGCGTAGACCGCAGCCGCCATGATGCTCCTGATCGACCTGCCCCTGACGAGCCCTGCCTTGAGCGCCTTCCTGTAGATCAGCATCGCCTGCTCAGCGACTGACTGGGGAAGGTTCAGCTTGTCCATGTAGATGCCGAGGATGTTCGCCGCCTGCTGGAGGTTCCTGGTCTCGGACGCGTTGACCTGCGAGGTCTGGTCGAGCTTCTTCAGCCTCAGCATCTTCTCCTTCGCCTCCTTCGGGAGCTTCCTTCCTCCGGCGTCCTCGCTGGTCTGGTCGATCACCGTCGAGAGCCCGAAGTCCTTGTACATGATCGAGAGCGGAGCGCCGGCCCTGGCCTTGCTTCCCTCTCCCTCCTCGACGTTCCTCCACTCCGGTCCCCTGTTGACGCCGCGCTCTATGACGACCGCACCGCACTCCTGGCATGAGACCTCTCCCGTGACCGGATCGGTGACGAGCTTCGTGCTGCCGCACTCCGGGCACATCAGGTCCTCCCTCCAAGCCCTTACCTTACCGCTCATCTGGTCCACCTACCTCCGACAGGGTTTATGCGGAACCCCATCAACCACAAATAAGTTTTACCTTTAGATAAATGTTGCGGTAAATGGCGTGCCGGCGTTATTCCGGTATCACTTGAATTAGCTCCGATCGGCCCTCGGACCTGTAACGCGCCACCTCGGGCCCCTGGACGTGTCCTCAACGACGATGCCGAGCGCGGAGAGCCCTGACCTTATCGAGTCGGCGAGGTCGAACCGGCGTTCTCGCCTCAGGGTCTCCCTCACCTCCAGCAGGAGGCCGAGGACGCCCTCCAGTAGCCTGCTCTCGGAGGCCCGCTCCTCCGGCAGGATGCCGAGCAACCCGTCCGCAACGGCCATCAACCCCTCCGCCTCGACCAGAACGCTGCGGGAGACCTCCTCGCTGTCCTCGAGGTACCTCGCGAGAAGGCGGGTGCCCGCGTGGAGCGACGCGAGGGCCTCGGGCGTGTTCAGGTCGTCCTCCAGCTGTCCGACGAACGAGTCCCGAAGAGTCCTCAAACGTCCGGCGACCTCCGCGTCCCGCTCCGACTCCTCGTCCCTGACGTCCCTACGCCGCAGCTCGTCGACGACCGAGACTATGCCGTCAAGGGCCCTCGAGGCCGACTCGAGCTTCTCCCAGTCGAACTCGATGGGGCTCCTGTAGTGCGACGCCGCGTAGAAGTACCTGAGCTCCTCGGCCCTGAACCTCCTCAGCACTTCTCTTATCGTGACGATGTTCCCGAGCGACTTGGACATCTTCTCTCCTCCCACGGTTAGTAGGCCGGTGTGGACCCAGAACCTGCTGAAGGGAGCGACGCCGGAGTAGGCCTCTGCCTGGGCCCGTTCCGCCTCGTGGTGCGGGAAGATCAGCTCGATCGCGCCTCCGTGTATGTCCAGCTGGGGTCCGAAGTAGGTGAGGATGATCGCGGTGTCCTCTATGTGCCAACCCGGCCTCCCGTACCCCCACGGCGAGTCCCACCCCAGCTCCTCTTTGGGCCTCCGCTTCCAGAGCGCGAAGTCCTGGGGTCGCTTCTTGGTCGGATCGGGCTCGATCCTGTGGACGCTCAGCTCCTCCGGCTCCCTTCCCGACAGCTCTCCGTATGGCCCGAAGGCAGAGGTGTCGAAGTAGACGCCGGTCTCCGTGACGTACGCGAAACCCTTCCTAAGCAGCTCCTCGATGACCGAGATGATCTCGTCGATGTGTTCCGATGCCCTGGCGAAGAGGTTTACGCTGGAGATCCTCAGGTCCCTCAGGTCCTCCATGAAGTACCTCTCGAACTCCCTCGCGTGCTCGATCGGGTCTACACCACGCTCTGCTGCACGTTGGATGATCTTGTCGTCCACGTCGGTGATGTTCATCAGGTAGAAGAGCGAGTACCCCCGGAACCTCAGCAACCTCGCGAGGAAGTCGTAGGAGATGTAGGTCCTCGCGTGGCCGACGTGGGAGTAATCGTACACCGTGGGACCGCAAACGTACATCTTCACCCTGTTGGACCTCGCTGGCCTGAACTCCTCAACCCTCCTGGTCAGGGAGTTGTAGAGCCGCAGCACAATCGGTCATGCACCTTCCCCGCATCACCTCCGGCTACTCATCTACCTTTTCCCGGAGGAGGGCGTTCCGAACAGGGCGAGCACCGGCATTTCTCCACCGCCGTTGCCGAGGGGAAAGCGATATGTGCGGTTCCCGGATCTGGACCTGGAGTTGAGGGCCTTCGCGGACCTGCAGATCCACTCGAGGTACTCGGGAGCCACGTCGGGCAACATGAACCTGGACGAGCTGACGCACTACGCGGACCTGAAGGGGATAGACCTGCTCGGCACAGGGGACGCGCTACACCCGGCCTGGCTGAGGGAGCTGAGGGAGAACCTGGAGGAGGAGGCACCGGGGATCTACCGGTACCGGCGTGGAGGGAGGGTCAGGTTCCTGGTCCAGACGGAGGTCGCGACGGTCCACGAGCACGCGGGGAAGGTGAGACGGATCCACCACGTGATACTGATGAGGTCGCTGGAGGTCGCCGAGCAGCTCTCCTACGCCCTGAGAAGGTTCGGTGACGTCTCCTCCGATGGGAGGCCAGTGCTGAACGTCCATCCCGCGGAGCTCGTGGACGTGGTGCTTTCCACCGACAGCAGGTCCTACCTCTTCCCAGCCCACGCCTGGACTCCCTGGTGGTCCGTCTTCGGAGCGATAGGCGGGGTCGACAGGATCGAGGAGTGCTACGCCGACAGGTCGGACAGGATCCACGCCATCGAGACCGGCCTCAGCAGCGACCCGCCGATGAACTGGAGGGTCAGCTGGCTGGACCGCTTCCTGCTGCTGAGCTCATCCGACGCGCACAGCCCTTACCCCTATCGGCTCGGCCGCGAGATGGTGGTCCTCGAGCTGGAGGAGCTGAGCTACGAGGAGGTCCTCAGGGCCCTGACGAGGTCTCCCGGCAACTCGAGGGTCGTGATGACGGTGGAGGTCCCTCCGAGCTACGGGAAGTACCACTGGTCGGGCCACAGGAGGTGCGGTGTGGGGCCGCTCCCTCCTGAGAAGGCGAGGGCGCTGAACTACAGGTGCCCCAGGTGCGGCAGGAAGCTCACGAAGGGCGTCGAGGACCGGGTCGAGGAGCTCGCCGACAGGCCGCCGGGTTACAGGCCCGAGAACGCGGTGGACTTCGTGTACGCGCTGCCGCTACAGGAGCTGATAGCGCTGTCGATGGGGGAGGACCCGACCGCCACTAACCTGATGTCGAAGAGGATCTGGGGCGAGTACGTGAGGCTGGTGAACGCCTTCGGCAGCGAGGTGGAGGTCCTCCTGAGGGCACCGGTCGAGAAGGTGGCCGAGATCGGTGGACCTCTGCTCGGCAGGCTGATCTCGATGATGCGGAGGGGTCAGCTCCAGGTGATTCCGGGGTACGACGGCGTCTACGGCAGGCTAGTTCTTCCGGAGGACCTGAGACCGGGGAGGGCGAGGCGCAGGTCGAGGGGCCCAGCTGACGGCCAGCTCGACGCGTTCGTTTAGCCCACCTCAGTCGCCTGCGAGGTGGATCGAGTCCAGGTTCTTCGGCGCGTATATCGAGGCCCCGGGCACGACCTTCCGCGCGACCGAGGAGATCGATCCGACCGCCTCCGGCTCGCCGTGGACGAAGACCAGGTTCCTCGGCTTCGGGCTGACCCGCTTCATGTAGGCTATCAGCTGCTGCCTGCTCGAGTGCCCGGAGAAGCCCTCGACCTTCTCGACCTGCATGCGAACCGTCAGCGGCTCGTACTTCCCCTCCTCGTTCATTATCTGGACCTCCCTCATCCCCTTCAGTATCTTCCGGCCGAGGGTACCCTCCACCTGGTAGCTCACGAAGAGGAGCAAATTGCGCTCGTCGCCGCAGAGCTTCCTGAAGTAGGACAGCACCGGCCCTCCCTCCATCATGCCCGACGTCGCGAGGATCACCGCTGGCTCCCTCGACTCCAGGACCTCCGCCCTCTGCTGCGGGCTCCTAACCAGGGTGAAGTAGTCGGAGAGGAAGACGTTACCGACCTCAGCCATCTCCTTCTGCAGCCTCGGCGACATGTACTCGGGGAACATCATGTGGATGGCCGTCGACTCGATCAGGAGGCCGTCCGCGAATATCGGGACCTCCCTCAGCTTCTTCTCCTCGAAGAGCCTCCTGAGCACCAGCATCACCTCCTGGGCCCTTCCCACCGCCGGCACAGGCATCAGCACCTGACCTCCCCTCTCGACGGTTCGGGAGATGTGCTCGCCCAGCAGCCTCACCGCCTCCTCCCTGGTGTAGGGCACAGGCGTGGCTCCGTAGGTGCTCTCCATTATCAGCGTCTCCATCCGGGGGAACTTCGTCACCGCAGGCCCGAGCATCTCCGTCTCCTCGTACTTGAAGTCCCCGGTGTAGACCACGTTGTAGAAGCCCTCGTCGAAGTGGAGGTGGGCTATGGCGGAGCCTATGATGTGGCCCGCGTTGTAGAACGTGAGCCTGATGTCCGGGGTTATGTTGGTCACCACGCCGTACTTCAGGGTGGTGACGTACTGGGCCATCACCCTCACGTCGTTCTCGGAGTAGGGAGCCATCTCGCCCTCCTTCCCCATCAGGTTCAGGTAGTCCAGGTGCTCCATGATCATCAGCGGAAGCGTCGGCTCCGTCATGTACACCGGCCCCCTGTACCCGTACTTGAACAGCAGCGGCAGAGCTCCGTGGTGGTCCATGTGGGAGTGCGTGATGACGACCGCGTCGAGCTCGTCTATCAGTTCAGGCCGCGCATCGAAGCGTGGGAAGGCCTCGGAGACCCTCGAGGCGCCTGCATTTATCCCTGCGTCGAGCAGGACCTTGCTCTCCTTCGTCTCCACGAGGACGCAGGAGCGGCCGACCTGTAGGCCTCCGCCGAGGAAGGTCAGCCGGACCTCGTTCCCCTGGAGGATCCTGTCCCGGAAGACCCGCTCGCCGATGGAGCGGAGGATCTCGAGCCTCTCGGATCCAGCGCCGTAGATGTACTTCCTGACCTTCTCCACCGTGGTGGAGGTCATCGGCGGCTCCCTGTTGACGACGACCACCCAATTGAGCCTCCGCTCGAGCTCCGAGATGACCGACTCGTCTATCGGGACCACGACGTCCCTCGTCTTTATCGTGAGCACCACCTCGCCCAGCTCCTCGTCTATCCTGAGCGAGTACTGGTGTCCGGAGAAGGCCTCCGCGACGGCCCTCTCCACTTCCTCCCGGGGTGCCCTGATGGACGGGTCGGGCCTGACGATCACGCGCTTCTTGATCAGGTTGACCAGCTCCCGCGCTATCCTGTTCCTTTCGGCGAAGACCTCCGGCCTGTCGGTGTATATCGCTATCCGGGGCCCCTCGAAGTCGAGCTTCGTCGCTACCCTCTGGCCGTTCCCGATCGTGGCTAGATACCGGAATATCTCGTCCCTGAGCGCACTGAACATGCTTGATCCATCACCACCGGATAGGGCTTAGCCCTGCCCGATCAGATGGAGGGCCGGTTATTAGCGTTTCTTCACGCTGCGGTCCCACGCGATCATCGGGTAGCACGGACTCTCAATTCCCATTCGCCGGATCACGTTGCTATCAAATTCTGCCGGGGGTGGGATTCGAACCCACGACAACCGCGTCTCCCATCGAACCCGATTATGAGCGCGGCCCTGTGGCCGTGAGCCTCTGGCCAGCTGAGGTACCCCGGCCGATCAGGAGTTCCTCCGACCCTACTCATTAACTTACACTGGACCGAACTCCGACCACCAGCACGCGGAGCCGTGTTCGGGGCATGAGGAGTCGCCGCCTGGTCACGGCCCGGTGAAAGGCGCGCCTCAAGGAGCCCTCCTTTTCGGTGACAGCAGCTGCAAGATGAACGCTCCCTGCCCCGCAGCCAGCAACGCGCCGAAGGTCAGCAGAGCAGCAACGCCCTCGGAGCCGACGGGCAACGGATAAGCCCTGCGGGGCGCGCCGAGGGAACCCATGAAGGCCATCGTGTAGAGGAGCCCGAGGGCCGCGACGGCCGTGAGCACTATGTGGGCGTATGCCAGCTTCGGGTTCTCCGGCCTCCCGAAGAGCAGCCTGTAGCTGTGGTAGAGCGCACCGATCCAGATCAGGGTCACGGCGATCAGGATCGTCATCAGGTGGGCCGTGGCCGCGTAGGTCCCGTGAAGCCTGAAGGCCCATCCGATCGTGCCGAGCTGCATCGCGAGAAAACCGTCAGCTATGTAGACGCCGAAGCCGAGCATGGCCGCGAGGACCGCAGGCGTCAGCCGCAGGCCGAAAACGTAGGACGTTGCGAGGACGTTGAAGACGGAGAAGGCCGCACCGAACCCCGTCAGCCAGCTGGCGACCTGTCCCGTGTAGCTAAGCCCCTGGGGCTGGGAGGTGGGCATCGTGAACAGATGGTGGGGGAAGGCCATGATCGCTGCTGTGGAGTAGAAGACGATCGCGAAGAGCCCGAGCTTCTCGCTGAAGAGCGTCCTCGCCCTCTGCTCCTCCGAGGCCGTGTAGCGCGGGATCAGCCAGTAAACGGTTCCGAGCGCCATTATCCCCATGGCCTCCATCAGGTTGTGGGCGAATATCCAGAACGGGTAGTTGAAGTTCATGGGTGTAAGAGCCCAACCGATGGAACCCAACGGGACGATGCCGACGAGCGCCAGGCCGATCGCGACCGCACCAACTGTGATCGCCGCACCGAGGGGAGGCAAGATGAAGACGTAAGGGAGCATCCCGGCCATCCCGGAGGGGTTGAGCGTTCCCATGAACCTCTCGAGGACGAGGGCCTCCTGCGTCTTGCCTCCGAAGACGAGCCGCGCCAGCGCAGCCGGGTAGAGGGCCACCACCACCGCGAGCACGAGAACCACTCCCCAGACGAAGACGGTCAACCCCTCCATCGACCAGAGGCCTTTGAAGACGCCGACCGCCGGCAGCGGGAACATCAGGGTGTAGCTGGTCCTGACGCCGAGGCCGAGGACAGACGCCGCTATCATCAGCATCCCCAGGTTCAGCAGGACGTATGATGCCTTGACCAGGAGGCCCTTAACCGGTTTGCCGTAGCAGAATCCAGCCCTCAGCAGCGAGAGGCCCATCATCAGCTGGAAGAGGCCGCCGAAGGTCATGACGGTCCCGTGGAAGGTGAGAAGCGTGTTGTATTCCGGTATCCTCAGCAGACCGGTGGCGTGGGCCAGGACCATCAGCAGCCCAGCGGTGCCGCCGGCGAGGAACCAGGCCAGCGAGGTCAGCACCATCAGCCTCGGATACCTCGTCAGGTCCTCCAGTTTCACGCCGGCCTCCACGTCACACCACCCTGAACTTCGATGCCATCGCGGAGTGGCCGTCGCCGCAGTACTCGAGGCACCTCACCGTGTACTCTCCTGGTTCCCTCAGCTCGAGGACGATCTCCTCGGTCATACCAGGCATCAGCATGACCGTTGCGAGCAGCTCTCCCCTCGGCGAGTAGACGGCAAACGCGTGGATCGCATCGAGGCTCCTGGCGACGAACTTGACGACCCCGGTTCTGAGCTCGTACGCGTCCAGCCTGTAGCCCCACATGAAGGCCTCCACCTGGACGACCTGCGTGGGCTCCTGTTGCGTCGAAACCGCTGTCTGGGCCTGGATCCAAGGTATCCACTGGATGCTGACCAGGTTGATCGCGGTCCACGTCAAGCCGATCGCTATCAACCATACCACCTCCGCGGCCCTGATGAGGCGCTCGTTCTCCCGCAGTCCCTCCGCCGAAGCCCGCTTCCCCCTCCTCACCGAGAGCAGGAACAGCGCGACGAATACCACTAGGAAAGGTGCCGTGAGGTAGACGAAGATCAGGACCGCGCCGGCACCTGTGCCCATCATCGCCAGACCCTTTTCCCCGTCAATATATAGCCGTTATACTGGAATTAGGCTGCAATAAGACCACCAAAAAGGGAACCGCAGCGACGGGCTGTTCGCCCAGGGACCACCACAGAGCGGGCCGGTTAGCTCCACGAGGAGAGGACGGTCCATCGAGACGGCGCGAGCGGAAAGGTCAGGGACGCGTCTGCTGGGTGGCATCGGTGGGAAGACGCGCGTTAAACGCTTAAATCAAATGCGCTGGGGATGTGGGTGTGAGCCTGAACCTGAAGGTGACGACGATAATGAACCGCGACATAGCAGCGGTCGATGCGGACAGCACCGTCGAGGAGGCTGCGAGGGTGATGGCGTCCCGGAACATCGGTGCTATCGCGGTGAAAAGGGGAGGAGAGATCGTGGGGATCATGACCGAGCGGGACGTTCTGAAGCGCGTGGTGGCGGCCGGTAGGGATCCGAGGACGACGCGGGTGGAGGAGGTGATGAGCAGCCCTCCGATATCGGTGGACTCGAACGCCACGGTGGGAGAGGCCGTCGACCTGATGAACAGGAGGGGAATAAGGAGGGTCTTCGTCAGGGAGGGCGGAAGGATCGTTGGGATCTTCACCCAGCGCGACGTGCTCGCCCTGATGAGGGTCTGCCTCTACTGCCTCGGGGAGATAATCCGTACGCCCGGCGCTCCGAGCTCAGGCCTCATCGGCTGCAGGTGCGGTGCCCTCTACCACGCAGACTGCGCCAGAACGGTGGTTTACTGCATCGACTGCGGATCGAAACTGGTCGAGCTCGTCGAGTACACGTCACCTGAAGACACGATGGCTGCCGACTGAGGGGGCGATCGATGGACTTCGAGATCCCCTTCTTTTTCTATCACCAGGGGAGGAGGTTAGCGACCGTCTCGATTGAGCTGATGAGGCCGGTCCGGAACCTCGGAAGGGTGCTCGACGCGCTTGAAAGTTCAGGCATCTCGGTGCTCGGGCTCACCAGCTGGTTGCCGTCCGGTGACTCGGAGAGCGTGGGCTTCCTGATGGTGGTGGACACGACAGGACACGGAAGCGATCCGGGTGAGCTGGTCAGGAAACTCTCCGAGCTCCCTGGGGTCACGAACGTCAGGATCTGGCGCTCCGGGATCGACGGTTTCGCCGCGATGACGCCGAACGGCTTCCCGACCTTCATCGGCGAACGTGTGTACGTCATGCCATCGGTCGTCTTCAAATCCATCTACACGCTCTTTACAGGAGCCACGGAAAGACCCTCTTCGTCATCCTTTACCTTGCAGGAAAGGCAACGGGCGAGAGGGCAGCCGAGCTCAAATCCCTCTTCATGGATCAGGAGGTGGAACCGCTCGAGTCGCTGGTCGCGATCCTCAAGGTGCTCGGTCCTCCGCTGGGCGTCCTAAGGGACGTCGAACGCCATGAGGGAGAAGGCGAGGCGACGAGGCTGATGGTCGAGGATCTGGCGGACTGCGTGGCTCTGAAAGAGCTGAGCCCAAGAGCTCCGACAGGTCACTTCCTCCGCGGGTTCATCGAGGGCTTCATGCGGTCGCTCGGCGAACCGGTCGAGGTCTTCGAGACGGAGTGCATCAACCTCGGACACCCGAGCTGCGAGTTCGAGCTGAGACGCACCGTTGTCCACAGCTGATCCGTTGAGACCTTAAAGACGGGGAGAGGCGGACAACAAAATCGCCTTCTCGATTTCAGAACTGATACCTCTCCCTGAGGGCGTGGTACAGGTCGAGGTCCGAGACCACCTCATCGACCGGTGCGGGGTCGAGCTCCCTCGGATCCGATATGCGGCCGTTGATGGCCGATGCGGCGGCGGTCGCTGGGCTAGCCAGGTGGGTCCTGGCGTTGGGGCCCTGACGGTGCTCGAAGTTCCTGTTCGACGTCGAGACGCACCTCTTACCCGGCTCAACCCTGTCGCCCGGAGCCATCGCGATGCAGTAGCTGCATCCGGAGTTCCTCCACTCGAACCCAGCCTCGATCAGCACCCTGTGGATGCCGAGACGCTCCGCCCACCTCTTCGTCACCATCGATCCCGGAACGACCACTGCCTTGACCCCTGGAGCCACCCTCCTCCCCTTCACGAGACGGGCCACCTCGATCAGGTCCGAGAGCCTCGCGTTGGTGCACGAGCCGATGAAGACCACGTCAACGGGCGTCTCCGAGATCTTCTGGCCCGGCCTCAGGCCCATGTACTTCAGAGCCCTCTCCACCGAGACTCTCTGCGCCGGATCGGCGAAGTCCTCGGGCGATGGCACCTCCTCCGTGACGCCCACCGTCTGGGCCGGGTTGGTGCCCCAGGTGACCTGAGGCTCGATCCGGGAGACGTCGAACTCGTGCCTCTTGTCGTAGACCGCGTCGTTGTCGGTCCTGAGCTGGGCCCAGTACCTCACCGCCTCCTCCCAGTCCTCGCCCCTCGGTGCCAGCGGCCTCCCCTTCAGGTACCTGAGCACCTTCTCGTCAGGGGAGATTATCGCGGTCCTCGCGCCCCCCTCGATGGACATGTTGCAGAGGGTCATCCGGTCGTCGACGCTCATCCTTTCGACCGTCTCGCCGGTGAACTCCATCACGTGCCCGATGCCTCCTCCTGTCCCGATGCTGCGGATCACGTAGAGGATCACGTCCTTGGCAGACACGCCCTCCCTCATCTGCCCCCTCAGCCTGATCTCCATCTTCTTGGGCTTCTTCAGCCAGAGCGTCTGCGTCGCGAAGACGTGCTCGCCCTCGCTCGTCCCGATCCCGAAGGCTAGGGCACCGAAGGCGCCGTGGGTGCTGGTGTGGGAGTCGCCGCAGGCCACGGTCAGACCCGGGAGCGTGAGGCCGAGCTCCGGCATGATCACGTGAACGATCCCCTGGTAAGGGCTGAAGTAGTCGAACAGCGTTACGCCGAACTCCCTCGCGTTCCTCTTGAGGGCCTCCATCTGGGCCGCCGACATCTCGTCCGTCACGGGAAGCGTCCTGTCGTAGGTTGGGACGTTGTGGTCCATCACCGCGAAGGTCAGGTCCGGCCTCCTCACCTTCCTCTTAGCGGCCCTCAGCCCCTCGAAGGCGATCGGAGAGGTGACCTCGTGCGTGTAGTGGCGATCTATGTACAGGAGGGTCATGCCGTCCTCGCGCTCAGCCAGGGCGTGTGCGTCCCAGATCTTCTCGAAGACCGTCCTTCCCACGTCCTGCCTCTAAAAAAGAACCCTCCTAAAACCCTGTTGCTCGATCCGGGGCGGATGGGTTGCCTCAGATCTTCCGGACAGGCGTCCGCGCGCCGCAGGCCTCGCAGACGAGGAACCTGAACCTCTTCTCCGCGACGATCTGGGTGTCTATCCCTCCGCAGACCGGGCACTTCACGAACTCCTTGTAGTAGAGCTGGAGCAGCTTCCCCAGCTCCTGCTCACCTATTTTTCCGTTGATGACGAGCCTCTCTCCCTCGAGCGTTCCGGGCTTACCCGTCTCCTTGAAGATGAACCTGGCGAGGTGCTCAGGGTCACGTCCCAAGGCGTCAGCCAGCTGCTTGAAGTTGGTTATCACGGTCCTCCGGTGGTCCTGGAGCAACGTCGGCCTCAGCGCGATCTCCCTCTCACCCCCTCCTGCAGCCCTGCCCCTCAGCTGCGAGTAGAGCCGGTCCAGCAGAGCCACGTAAGCCTCCCTTCCCGAGAGCTCGGTCAACGGCGACGAGTTGTTGGCAGCCGTATTTGGCTTTGAGCGCACGACGTCCTTTTGCCCTTTGGGAGCCAAAGAATCGCGGACAAACCAATTAGCTGGACGGATCGGTCCGGTCCATGGGCGCCCTCTCGTCAGAGGAATCGCATGCGAACCGGTTAAGGGTCCGTCGTCCCGTCCAGGTGCGGCGCTGAGGTGGTCGCGGTGAGGGTCGCCGTTGTTGGCGGCGGGCCTGCGGGTCTCGTGGCGGCGAGGGAGCTGGCGTCTTCAGGTTTCGAGGTGACCGTCTTCGAGGAGGACGAGGTCATCGGCAGGCCCGAGCACTGCGCAGGCCTCTACAGCGTCTCTGGTCTCCGCCGGATCGCGGGACTTGAGAGGAGGTTCCTTCTGAATGCGATCAGAGGGGCAGTCTTCACGTCCGTCAGGGGGAGTACGTTCGAGCTCAGGTTCCCCCATCCCGTGGCCGTGGTCGCCGACAGGGAGGAGCTCGACAGGCACCTCGCCGAGCAGGCCCTTTCAGCGGGGGCCGAGATCCGCCTCGGCACCGGGGTCGTGGGAGTCAGGAGGGGCATGAGGCACTCCGTGGTGACGAAGGAAGGGTCGTCCGAGTTCGATGCGGTGATCGTGGCAGAGGGGATGTCGCGCAGGCTCACCCGGTCCCTCTTCGGAGACCCCTTCGGAAGGCCACCGCTCCCGATAGCGCAGTTCCTGATCAGTCACCACGGCCTCGAGCGCGACAAGGTCTACGTCTGGTTCGAGCGGTACCTCGACGAGTACTTCTCGTATGCCGTCCCGATCGACGAGGAGCTGGCGCGCGTCGGCCTGGCCTGCAGGAGGAACGTGATGGAGCTCGCCCGGAGGTTCCTGAAGGAGAGGTTTCCGGAGGCCAGGGTCCTGGGCCACTACGTCCACTCGATATGGCTCGACGGCCCGGCCAGCGTGGGGCTCGACGGAAGCGTCGTCCTCGTGGGAGACTGTGCGGGCCAGAACAAGCCTCTCACGGGAGGAGGCGTCGTGGTCGGAGGCCTTTGCGCTCTGGCAGCGGCGCGCCACGTAGCGGTGCTCCTGAACGAGGTAAGGGACGGCACCTACCGGAGGCTCGTCAGGGGGATCTACAGGGACCTGAACTGGACCAAGAGGTTCAGGGACTGGGCCTCCAGGAGGATCGACCCGTCAGACGTCGTGGAGCTCGCTGCCGAGGCCGGTCTCGATGACGTGCTGAGGAGGGTCGGAGACATGGACATGCACTTCCGGACGCTGCTCATGTCCCTCCCTAACCCACGGGGCCTGATGTTCCTCGCGGGCCTCATCCGGTCGCTGCTGCTCTAACCCCTGGCCTCTATCGGCACGTACCTCTGTCCCGGCTCGGGTCCGGTGTACAGGTGGAGGGGCCTGATGAGCCTGTTGTCCTTCCAGTACTCGAGGACGTGCGCCACCCACCCGACGACCCTGCTGACCGCGAAGACCGCTGTGAAGTACCCGGGAGGTATGCCTATCGCGGTGTAGACGATCGGCGTCCAGAAGTCCACGTTGGGGAATAGGCCCCTCGAGGAAAGCTTCTCGATGGCAGCCTGCTCGAGCCTGACCGCGATCTCGTACAGGGTCTTCACGCGCCCACCCGCCAGCTCCGCGGCCCTAGCGGCCATCGCCTTCACGTACTTCGCCCTCGGGTCGTAGATCTTGTAGACCCTGTGGCCGAAGCCCATCACCCTCCTCTTCTCAGCGAGCGTCCTCTCCAGCCAGCTCTCAACCCTGTCCGGATCGCCGATCTCCACGAACTGGTAGTATGCAGCCTCGGCAGCGCCGCCGTGGAGGGGGCCCTTCAGCGTCATCAGACCGGTGACGATCGAGGAGTAGACGTCGCTCAGCGTGGAGGCCGTAACGACCGCACCGAAGGTCGAGGCGGGGACGCCGTGCTCCGCGTGGAGGATCAGGATGTCGTCGAGGAACTCCACCTGGTACTGCTCCGGTCTCTTGGAGGTGACGAGGTAGATCAGGTTCCCTGCGATCCCCAGCTCGGGCTGCGACTCGATCGGCTCCTCCCCCCTCTGGACCCTGATCGTGTTCCCCAGGACAGAGCCGGCCTTGGCCACCGCTTTGATCGCGTGCTCCATCTGGTCCTTCGCCTGCGGCGGGTCCTTCGACGCGAAGAGGTAGAAGGCCGCCAGCGCGTCCATCGGGCCCGTTCGCTTCGCGGCGTACTGGACGTCCCTCTTCTCCTCCGGGGTGAGCTCCATCTCGGACCTGAGCTTCGTCAGGAACCCCTCGAACTCTGACCTGCGGGGAAGCCTGCCGTTCAGGAGGAGGTAGGAGACCTCCTCGTAGCTGCTCTTCTCCGCCAGCTCCTCCACGTCATATCCCACGTAGTACAACTTCCCGTGCTCGGTGTCGATCAGGCAGAGCGAGCTCTCGAGGACGTAAACGCCCTCGAGCCCCTTATGCACTCGTTGAGCTGCCTCCATGCATATTGTAAAATGCGTCCCCCTCTTTTAAATTTAGTCCGACGGTTCGACGGGAGACCGAAAAGAAAGATTCGGCCTGCAGCGCTGACGGTCGGAGCGATCGAACCCTGCGGGGTTGGGGTTTCGAGCTCACAACGCGAAGTGGGAGGTGATCCGCGATAGGTCGTCGAGATCCGGGAGCCTCCAGGCCAGCCCGTGCAGCTCCTCCGCCCTCTCACGGCCGAGGACTGGCGATGCAAGCCTGAGGAACTTCTCCGAGAGCTGCCGGTCGGTCATCGGGTTCCTGAAGTGTCCGGACGGGTAGATCACCTCCTCTGTGACGGTCCTGCCGTCGGAGGTCCTCACGCTCACCCTGTTGGGCACCGCCTCGGGGTAGATCTCGTCGTACCTCGGGTCGACCTCGACCCTCGTCCGGGACATGAGCTCGAGGAGCCTGGGATCGCTCAGCTTGTCGGGCGTGTACGAGTCCGTCCATATGTCGCCGTCGAGCAGCGTCCTGACGGTTATGTAAGGCAGGCTGTGGTCGGCGGTCTCCCTCGTCCTCGGCCTCCACTTCTCCGGGTCCTTCGCGATGATCTTGTGGGAGACGGTGAAGGTAGCGATCTCGATCGACTCGATCGCCGCGCTTCCGATCCTCTCCTTGATCCTGATGGCAGCCTCGACCGCAGACATGGAGTGGTACTCGACGGGCCACCTCTTGATGCTGGTCCTCAGGAGCCTGAAGGGTTCGCCGTCAACCCCTCCCAGCCTCGGCAGCTGGTGCATCCCGCCCGCAACGACCCTCCAGAAGCCCATCTCGCCCTCGAAGATCGGTGAGGGACCGGTCATGCCGTTGGACGCGAGGAGGGCCGCGAAGACCCCGTGTCTAGAGGCGTTCGCTGCCGCACAGCCCTTCCACATGCTGAGCTCCCCGGCCCTCGTCTGCCTCAGCGCAGCCGCGTTGACACCGGCGATGTTCACCGCCTGCTCCGCCCTCTCCGGATCGAGCCCCAGGAGCCTCGAGGCCCCCGCGGCCGCGCCGATCGCGATGTAAGCGACGTGATCGTACCCCCTGTCCCTCAGGGTGGCCGTGTCCGCGAGCGCCAGTGCCACCTCGTAAGCCACCGCGATGGAGGCGATCAGGTCACGGCCGGTCGCGCCGAGGGCCTCGGCCAGCGCGAGGAGCCCGGGTATCATGTCGCTCGGGTGAAGGGCCTCCCTCGAGAGGTACGTGTCGTTGAAGTCGAGGTACCTGACGGCGACCCCGTTGACGAACGCGGCCCAGTCGGGTGAGGATTTCGTTTTCGAGCCGAAGAGGGATGAGGGCCCGCCCGAAGCGAACCTCTCCGCGGCCTTTCTCGCGGCCTCGAGCGGCTCGGAGCCGTGGGAGCCGTACATCACCCCGAGCGAGTCGACGAACCTCCGAACGACCTCCCGCACGACCTGTTCCGGCAGGTCCCGGAAGCTCAGAGACGACGAGTACTCGGCGATCAGGCGCGCAGCGGTCCTCACCAAGTCGGATTCACCGCGTTCCTCGCAATTCCCATCAACAGATCAACCCTCCTCCCTCGTAGGCCTTGAGCCCGCGTGGGCACCAGCTGTGACGTCGATCCTCGAGATGGCCCTGAGGACTGCCCTGCCTACCCTCTCGACGTGGCCCTTGAGCTCCTCGGCGTGGTGCATCGGAACGTGCTCCACGAGGTTGTCGCTCACCAGAAGTGCCGCACCCGACTTGACGCCGCGCATCATGCAGATCCCGAATACCGTGGCGCACTCCATCTCCACGGAGATGTACCCGCGGCCGACCCACTTCCTGACGAACTCGGGGTCCTCGGCGTAGAAGGCGTCGCTAGAGAAGACCGGCCCGATGAAGTGCCTTATGCCTTCCCGCTCGAGCTCCTCGACCGTCGCCCTCAGGACGTCGAAGGAGGGCACCGGGGTTATCCTGGCGTCAGGGATGTACTGGAGCAACGGGCCGCTGACGTACGCCGCTCCGGTGGGAACCACCACGTCGCCTATCCTCATCCCCGGGAGGAAGGCCCCTGTGGTCCCGAGCCTGAAGATCAGCCTCGATCCAAGCATGATCAGCTCCTCGACGATCCCCGCAGCTGACGAGCCGCCGACCCCGTGGGTCGCAACGGTGACCGGTACGCCGCCGAACCTGCCGGTGTAGGTCAGGAAGCCCCTGCTCTCGTTCACCAGCCTGGCGTCCTCCAGAAGCCCCGCCAGCTGCCTCGCCCTCGCGGGATCCCCCACCACGATCGAGCGCTCGGCGATCTCCCCTGGTTTAGCCCTGATGAAGACCGGCTCCGGCACGCGGCCCGTCCCCCGCTGGGCCTTTTGAGCTTTCCCCCCAGCCTGAACTGAACGGATCGGTCGAAGGTTCCGACCCCGCTGATTCTTACCGGCATGGGAACGCGGCCACGGAATCACTTTTATTAGGGGTAGTTGCGGACTCGTCCCAGCGATGAAGGTCAGGATCGTGCCGGCGGTTGGTGGAGGGCCCCCTTTGGAGATAGACGTTCCTCCCTCAACGACCATCGGGGCGATCAAGCTCAGGGTCTGCGCGATGAAGAAGCTCAGGCCCGACGACACCCGTCTCACCTACAAGAACAGGGCCCTCAGCGACACTGAAACGCTCGAGTCGGCCGGGGTCTCCGACGGCGACAAGCTAGTCCTCGTGACCAGGACCGTCGGGGGCTGAGCGGTTGCAGAGGGAGGTCCAGGAGCAGATCGGCTTCATGCCGGAGCCCCTCTGGTTCAAGAGGATAGCGCTGGAGTACCAGCTGATCAGGAACTACGAGCCCACCTTCGACGCCGTCGAGGGCGACCTCACCCATTACAGAGGCGTCATAGTGGGGACGGGCTACTACGAGGGCGGATTCTTCCTGGTGGAGATCTTCCTGGACCGCACCTTCCCCTACACGCCTCCCAGGGTGGTCTGGCACACCAGGATCTGGCACCCCAACTTCACCGATGAATCGCCAGCGAGGATCTGTGAGTCGATCCTGACGAAGGACTGGCACCCCAACACCAACGTGATAGCGGTGATCGAGGCGCTGAAGAACCTCCTCTCCAACCCCAACCCCGACGACCCGCTCAACGCCTGGGCGGCCTACGAGATGAAGAACTCCTTCCACACCTTCATCGCAAGGGTCAGGCAGTACATCGAGCTGTACGCGTCCCCGGAGAAGGTGCTGAGGCAAGGGTAGCGTCTTGAGCGCAGGGAGCGAGCTGAGCGAGCGCTACGACCGCCAGATGCGGATCTCCGGATGGAACCAGGATCTGGTCAGCGGAGCCTCCGTGCTGATCGCCGGCGTCGGCGCCCTCGGCTGCGAGGTCGCCAAGAACCTCGCCCTCTCCGGCGTCGGCAGGATAGTCCTGGTGGATCGGGACGTCGTGGAGCTCAGCAACCTGAACAGGCAGATGCTCTTCGACGAGTCCGACATAGGGAGGAAGAAGGCGGAGGCTGGCGCCGAGAAGCTGAGGGCCATGAACCCCCACATCAGGATCGAGGCCTACCCCTCAGACCTGAGGGACCTCCCCGCGGAGCTCTTCGCCTCGGTCGACGTGATCTGCTCGTGCCTCGACAGCTGGGGCATCAGGAGGTGGCTCAACTCCGTCGCGGTCCTGAACAACAAACCCCTCGTCGACGGCGGCATAGAGGGCATGGTCGGGAACGTGCAGGTCGTGATTCCGGGCAGAACCGCGTGCCTCGAGTGCCACGGGACCACCCTCATCCCGCAGGAGGAGAGGATGGCCGAGTGCACGCTCCGACGGAGGAGGCCGGAGGAGCTGATCGAGGACCTCAAAGCTCAGGGCCTCGAGATCTCCCGTGAGCAGGCGGAGGCCCTCTTCAGGCACAACCTGAAGACCGTCTTCGACCTGAAGTACACGCCACCCGAGTCGGTCCCAGACGGAGAGGTCAGGTCGCTCCTCGAGTCCATCAGGGAGAAGCTTAAGCCGAGGATGCCGGCAGTCCAGAGCGTCTCGTCCGTGATCGCCGGGATCGTCTCGACCGAGGTGCTGAAGATAATCCACCGCGGGTCCATCGGTAGACCCATGAGGGGCCTGCTGGTCTACGACGCCTCCAACTCGAGGTTCACGAGGGTGCCTCTGAAGAGGATGGAGAACTGCATAGTCTGCGGCCAGGTGGACGCCTCACCGCCCGAGGTCACCCTGGAGGACGGCGCCACCGTTTACAGGCTCAAGGAGGTGATAGCGGAGAGGTTCGGCTTCCCGGACGCGGAGGTGATCCACGGTACCCGCGTGCTCGGGGAGGACGCGCCGCTCTCCTCCGTCCTCGGGCCGTCCGGGGAAGGGCTCCTGTACGTTGTCACGACGAGGAGGTACGAGCCTCTTCCCATCGTCGTCAAGCTCAGGGCACCGGGAGACCGGTAGTGCTTCGGGAAAGGACAAAAGGACGCATGCCCTCTGTTCCCGGGTAGGAGGATGGCGTCGGACGAGGAGGGAGCTGGCAGGTCCCAGGAGCTCGCGGAGCTGAAGTCCTGGCTTGAGAGGAGGATCTCGGAGCTCTCGGCAGAGCTGGAGAGGCTGCGCGCGGTCATGAGGTACGTCGACGAGCTCCTCGCCGAGTCGAGCTTCAGGAGGGCCGACTCCCTGGTCACGAGGAGAGCGACCGAGGAGGTGAGAGCGCCGCATCCGGAGGAGAGGCCGTCCCTGAGGACGATCAGGAGCAGATCCGGAACCGCACTGGCCACCCTCACCTACACGCAGGACGTCGCCAGGTTCGTGCTGAACCCTGACATCGTGGTTACGAAGGACCACAGGCCCTTCGCATCGTTCCTGCTGAAGAAGGTCCTCGAGGGCTACGTCAACCAGGACATGGAGCTGGTGAGCAGGGGCCTGCTCGACGCGAACCTCGCTTTCAGCTACGAGGTGGTCTACGAGGGCGAGAGGGTCAAGGAGATCGAGGTGAGGAACTACCGGGAGGAGGCGAGGTTGAGGGAGATCATCAACGCCGTCCGTTGGACGCTCGAGACCGCGCTTGCCTGATCGCTCCTCCTCCGATCAAGCCTGCGACTGGCTCCCAACAGAGACGTCCTCGGCCGGTCTCCAGACGTCCCTCAGGCGGTCCATCAGCGTCCTCCTGAGCCTGACCGTAACGTTCCTCGAGACCTCGATCATCTCGTCGAGGAGGGACTCCGGTATCAGGCCCGGCGAGTCCTTCTGGATGGCCGCCAGCTCGTCGTCCGTTCCCCACCCTATCACGATCGAGGCGTCCAGCGCCGGCTCCTCAAGCGCCGTCGGGTCCACGATCACCTTGTCCCTGAGGATCCCGATCATCGCCGCGGTCGGGAGCTTCACCAGCGGAAGCGGCACCCTCTCGCCAGCGACCTTCGTGACCACCCCGTTCTGGACCTCGTACCTCTGGACCCTTGCCGATGCGAGGGCAGCGGTGGCCGCCAGAACCGCAGGCGCGAAGTAGTCGCCGTCGAAGTCGAGGACGTAGACGTCGACGTAGACGACTCCCACCTTCTGACCCGGGACGTAGACCAGCTGGTCCAGCCGGAGTGCCTGCGACTCCCTGATGCACCTGTCGACGAACCTGGAGAGTTCTATCGCGTTCTCGTCCGGAGGCCCCGGCTCGAAGGTCCTCGACGCGAGGGGTAGGAGCTCCGCGTTGACCGTCAGGTTCCCCTTGTCAGGCGTGTCGGGGTAAGGCGACCCCAGATCGTACTTCACGCCAGCGACGACCCTCGTCTTCCCGAGCGTGACCATCGCCGAGCCCTCCGCCTTCTCGACCACGTTCAGCTCCACCGAGACGGGCCTGTGCTGGAGGAGGCCCCTGCCGTCGATCCGTCTGCCTTGGAGCAGCAGCTCGTACAGCTTCCTCTGCAGGATCTGCGTCGGGTAGGGCTTCTCGCCGAGCCGGAAGACGCTCAACTCAATCGGTCACCTCTCCGTAGGCCGCGAACCTCTTCTGGAGCGCCTTCTTCTGGGCCTCGTAGAGGACCTCTATCCCCTTCTTGGCCATACGCATGGCCTCCGAGAACTCCTCCCTCGTGAGCCGGCCGTTTAGCTGGAGCAGCACGATCGAGTTTATCGAGGGAGCCATCCCAACCGGCAGGTCGGCCTCGCAGTTCTTGTCCTCCTCCTCGCTCAGGTCCAGGACCAGCCTACCGGCAACCTTACCCACGGCGACGCCCGCAACGAGATCGGCCATAGGAATCCCAGCGTCGGCCAGCGCCAGAGAGGCGGCCGTGAGCCCTGCGGTCCTGGTTCCTGCGTCGGCCTGGATCACCTCCACGAAGACCTCGATCATCGACCTCGGGTACTCCTCTAGGAACAGGACGCTCTCCAGGGCCTCCCTGATGACCTTCGAGAGCTCGTGCTCCCTCCTCGTCATCCCAGGGGCCTTCCTCTCGGAGACGCTGAAGGTCGCCATGTGGTACCTGCACTGGAGGATGGCCCTGTGGGGCTGCGCGATATGCCTCGGATGCGCCTCCTTCGGGCCGTAAACCGCGGCGTAGATCTTGGTCTTCCCCATCTCGATGTAGGCGGAGCCGTCGGCGTTCTCCAGGACCCCGACCTCCATCCTGAAGGGCCTCAGCTCGTCGGGCTTCCTGCCGTCGACGCGGGTACCGTCCTCCCTGATGAGCAATGCCTTCTCCATCACTCCTCCACCAGCTCCTCCCAAAGCGCCCTCCTCAAGACCCCCATCACCTTCTCCTTAAGGCCCTCGAGCGTCGGCTCGGTATCGACCAGCCTGATCGCCGATGCGGCCGCGAACTCGTTCTTCGTCGACGGCCCGACGATCGCGATGTAGCCGTTCATGCCGATGTAGAGCTTGCACTGGGACTCGCGCTCGATGGTCTCTTGGAGCTCCCTGTCCCGCACCAGCAACCTCGGTACCCTCGTGGGCGACATGGTGACGATGAAACCCCGGGTTATCCTGTGGGCGTCCTTTCCTCCCTTCAGCATCACGCCCTTCACCCCCGCGAAGGCGATGGCCGTGTAGATCACGTCGCCTATCGTGACCTGGGACTCCTTGCCGGACTTTTTCGCTTTCTTGGCCCTGAGGATGCCGGTTATGCCCCAGCCGAGGTCGAGCTCGTAATAACTCGGCTTGATGTCGACGACGATCCCTATCACCCGGTCGTTCTCCCTCGGCTTGTAGGGCCCCCTGGCCGGAATCACCTCAGCCTTCTGACCCCTGATCCTCACCATGCCCGCAACGGCCGAGCGGACCAGACCTCCGTGGACGTAGGTGAACCTACCTGCCTTGGTCCTCTCGTCCGTCAGCGGCTGCCCTGGCAGGACGAAGTCCTTGTCGTTCACCAGCTCGGTCAAAGTTCGCACCTTCCTATATCACGAACGCCATGTTCATTAATGAATCGGTTCCCCTCGGTCAGAGGGCCCTGACGTCACCCTTCCCCGAGGTTATCTTCATCACGCGCTCGGTGATCTCCGCCAGAAGCCCGGCAGGCGCCTCGACCTGGCAGACCCAGGTGCCGTCGCCCTTCCACTCCTCCCTGCTCAGCTTACCGATGCCCCTCAGGTATGACGCGACCCTCGGCTGGAACTCCCCTGGGACACGGACCTCGAAGACCCTCAACGCGATCTTGATGGGGAGCACCGGCCTCAACCTCTCGATCACCTTCCCCACCTGGTCGGAGGGCTCCGCGAACGGGTCGATCTGGACGCCCACCTCCTCCATCGCGAGCTCGATCCGCTGCGGCGGTATCGGGGCGTTGGTCCTCGGGTCGACCGCGTTCCTCGAGATCAGGTCGATGATCTTCCGCCTCTTCTCCTCGATCAGTGCCCTCCTCTGCTCAGCCGTCACCTGGAGGTCTCCCTCCTTGAGGATCACGATGGCTATCTGGTAGGGGTCGGTGGTCCCGAAGGTCTTCCTCAGCTCCTCCTCCTTGGCCCTGATCCCCTTCTTAGCGTCCCTGAAGACCTCCGGGTAGACGAGGACCTTCTGGGAGGGCTGGGCCTGACCGAGCTTGATCTTCAGGGCCAGGTCCGGCTCCACCAGGACCTCGAAGGTCGTCCCCTTCCTGCTGATCCTGGCCACCGTGTACTGCTGCGGCATCCCACCCTGCAACCTCTTCCGAACCTAAATGCCTTGTCTGGGAGGCGGTAACAGAAA
>Ga0105162_1000587_pt1 | contig 23314 bp, 26 predicted proteins | sample JNZ201metaG_FD_81532 | JGI IMG/M metagenome (GOLD analysis project Ga0105162, IMG submission 81532) | Hot spring microbial communities from Jinze hot spring, China to study Microbial Dark Matter (Phase II) - JNZ 20120812A | ecosystem: Environmental > Aquatic > Thermal springs > Hot (42-90C) >...
AGGAGTTCTTAAAGAGGGGTTTTTTCATATCTTTTGCAGGAAACCTCACCTACCCCAACGCCGATAGGTTAAGGGAAGCGGCCTCGGCAGTCCCTGAAGATAAAGTCCTCCTTGAGACCGATGCCCCCTTTTTGGCACCCCAACCTTTCAGGGGCAAAAGAAACGAACCTTCCTACGTGGAGGAGACCTTTAAGACCTGGGCAAAGCTTAAGGGCTTGTTGTTAGAAGAGGCCAAAAGGAAGATCCTGTCGAATTTCAAAAGGTTTTTCTTATCCAACGGAGGGGGAAGATGGAACAATGGGATGTGGTCATTATAGGTGCAGGACCCGCAGGCCTTACGGCGGCCATATATTGTGCAAGGGCTAAGTTCAAAACCTTAGTGCTTGAGGCCTTGAGCGCTGGTGGACAGTTGTTGATGGCTGGGACCATTGAGAACTACCCTGGATTTCCAGGAGGGATACCAGGCCATGAACTTGTGGAGAGGTTCAAAAAACAGGTCCTAGAATTGGGCGTATCCCTTAGGGAATTTATGCCTGTAGAGTCGGTGGTCTATAGGGAAGGGTTGTTCGAATTGGCCTGTCCAGATGAGAGGCTTTACTCTAGGGCCCTTATAATAGCTACAGGTGCCCAACCTGCAAGGCTTGGCGTTCCTGGCGAAGACCAATTTGTAGGGAGGGGGGTTTCCTTCTGTGCCACTTGCGATGGTTTTTTCTTTAAAGACCGGAAGGTAGCTGTAATTGGAGGAGGAGATAGGGCTGTGGAGGAAGCCCTTTTGCTCAAAAACCTCGCAAGGGAAGTATACCTCATCCATAGAAGGGATAGGTTAAGGGCCCAGAAGGTATTACAGGACAGGTTATTACAGTCAGGAAACGTCCGGGTGTTTTGGAACACTGTGGTTACCGAGATGATAGGCGATCAAAGCGGGATAAAGGCCCTTAAGATCAAGGACTTAAGAGAAGAAAAGGAAGACCAACTTGAGGTCGATGGGGTCTTTGTAGCTGTAGGTCAAAAACCTTCAAGTGAGCTCTTCGTAGGTTTAGTGGACATGGATCCAAATGGTTTCATCATCACCGACCCTTATTGCAGGACTTCCCTCAAAGGGGCCTTCGCTGCAGGCGATGTGAGGAAAAAAGACCTAAGACAGGTAACAACCGCGGTTGGAGACGGTGCGTTGGCAGCATGGGCTGCTGCTCAGTACTTAGAAAGCGAAACGATATAGCCCGGCGAAGAAAAGCAACAAGGAGGAGAAAAAGGGGATAAAGACTGAAAGGGAGGCCCTGGGGTAACTCGTCCTATGGACCTCCTTAAGGGCGATGACGTAGATGATAAGCCCATAGAGAGTAGCCAAAAAAGGGCCGAATAAAGGTATGGCGTTCATAAGTTGGGAAGCCTGTCCATAGGATAGGGCCTTAAGGGTGATTTTAAAGCTCCTATTCGCTCCCCGAAGTAAAAGGAGGAAAAGGTGAAAGAGAAGACTGGAGATAAGGATCCCTAAAACCGATAACAAAGGCAAAAGAAGGCTATATGAAAATAAGAACTGGGAGGGGAAAAGCGCCCTCTCTAGGACCTGTCGCTGCAAAAGGGCAAGCCAAATAAGACCCAAAAGTCCCCCTGTGGTGTTGGCGATTACCCCGTAAAGGAGGGCAAGGGGAACCCCTCCTTCTTGTATGTTGACAAAGAAATCCTTGGGTGAAAATAAAACCGAAAAACTGGTTTTAAAGAAACAATTAAACGAGGGAGCCCTCTCCCAGATGATGTGCATACGGTTCACCTTTTGTAATTTTTAGAAATCTTATCCGCAGAACCCATATGTGTCAAAGTCTTACGTTGACACAGGCCCCTTAGAAATAGTATCTTTTCTACAAAAGGGCGGTTAGCTCAGAGGGAGAGCGCTACCCTCACACGGTAGAGGCCACTGGTTCGAACCCAGTACCGCCCACCATTTAAGTTTTGTAGTAGAGCTACCCTTAAGGGGAGCTGGGAAAATGGCTGGTCATTCCAAATGGGCTCAGATAAAAAGGAAAAAAGCGGCTCAAGACCAAAAGAGGGGCAAGGTCTTCACAAAGCTTATAAGGGAAATAATGATAGCTGCGCGTTTAGGAGGAGGAAACCCCGAAAACAATCCACGGCTTCGGGCCGCTATAGCGGCAGCCAAAGCCGAGAACATGCCCAAGGAGAACATCGAAAGGGCTATAAAGAAAGGCATCGGCGAGTTGGAAGGCAGTAGGCTAGAGGAAGTGGTCTACGAGGGATATGGACCGGGAGGAGTAGCTGTGCTCATCGAGGCCATGACTGATAACAGAAATCGCACCACAGCCGAGATCCGTCACATATTTGCCCGTGTTGGGGGGAATTTGGGGGCTACTGGGTGTGTGTCCTGGCTCTTTCACAAAAAAGGGATAATAAGTGTAAAGAAAGGTGAGGTCCCTGAAGAACGTCTCATGGAAGTGGCTACCGAAGCGGGAGCTGAGGACATAAAGGAAGGGGAAAGTGACTATGAGATCTTGACCGCTCCTGAAGACTTCGAGAAGGTCTTAGAGGCGTTAAAGGCAGCCAATATACCTTATCAATCCGCAGAGATAACCATGTATCCTCAAACCACAGTCAAGCTGGAAGGCAAAGAGGCCGAGCAGATGCTTAAACTCATGGAACTACTTGAAGACCACGATGACGTCCAAAGGGTTTACGCCAACTTCGACATATCTGAGGCCACCATGGAACGCCTCGCTCAATGAAGGTCTTCGGTTTTGACCCCGGAAGTCACCGAGCAGGTTATGGGATAATTGAAGAGGTGGAAGGTGAGCCCGTTTATATTACCTCAGGTGTTATCCCCATAAAGGGCGATCTTCCCCAAAGGCTTGTGGAGTTACATAATGTGGTAGAGCGCTTGTTTTCGGAGTTCCACCCTGACGTTTTGGCCGTGGAGGCCCCTTTTGTGCATAAGAACGCCAAAACTGCTTTAAGACTCGGACAGATTCAGGGGGTAGTAATCCTTTTAGCTTCCATTCATGCCATACCCTTTTTTGAGTACACCCCCAAGGAGGTAAAGGAAGTCGTAACCGGTTATGGTGGGGCCTCCAAAGAACAGGTGAGGGAGATGGTCAGGAGGCTTTTGAAGGTAAATGGGCATATGCAGCTTGATGCATCTGATGCTCTGGCCGTAGCGCTTTGCCACCTTCTTTCCAAAGGCAGATGATCTCACGCCTTAAGGGAATCCTCGTAAAGAAGACCCCAACGTTTGTCATATTGGACATAGGGGGTGTGGGTTATGGCCTACAGATCCCCCTAACGGTTTTCTATCGCCTCCCAAAGGAAGGGGAGGTGGTAGAACTGGCTGTTTACACCTATTTGCAAAAGGATGGAATAACCCTTTTTGGTTTCCTATCTGAGGAACAAAAGGAACTTTTCGAGATGCTTATCTCCGTACGGGGGATAGGCCCGAAGGTGGCCTTGACACTTCTAAGCGGCATGGAAGCTGAAGAGGTAAAAGAAGCCCTTTTGGAGGGGGATAGGTCGCGTTTGGAGAAAGTACCGGGAATAGGTAGAAGGCTAGCGGAGCGGATGATCTTCGAGCTTAAGGGAAAATTGGCTTCAAGGCCAAAGGATACTTTTACTTATGACGAGGATTTCGAAGACGCGCTGGTAGCATTGGTTAGACTGGGTTATCCTAAAGGAGAGGCCAAAAGGGCCCTTAAGCAGGTCCTCCAACATAAGGGAAAACTCAGTTTGGGAGACCTGCTGAAGGAGGCATTGAGATGTCTATACGGAAGACCTTAGCGGTGGTCCTAGCCCTCTGGGGGATGGTCTGCTTCAAAGGTGTGGCCTCCGCTGAACAAAGGCCCCTTTTGGAGTACCTCAAAGGGAGGTTCCTATTCCTAGAGGGGAATTTCGAGGAAGCCTTGAAGTATTACAAAAGGACCCTTAAAGACGATCCCTCTTCTTCTTTTTTACGGTTTGAAATCGCAGTGGTGCTTTTGAACCTGGACAGAAAGGAGGAAGCCAAAAAGTTCTTAAGGGAAGCCATAGATTACGACCCTCACAATGCTGAGGCCTTGAAGCTATTAGGCGATATATGTATGTCTGAAGGGAACCTCCAAGGGGCCATTGAGGCTTATGAAAGGCTATTAGAAGTCATCCCCGATGATACACAGCCCTATTTCACTTTAAGTTCCCTTTACCTGCAAGCTGGGGCATATGATAAGGCCGTAGAGGTTTTACAAAGGCTACTCTTGAGAAGACCCGAGTTGGCCATAGTCCATTATTACCTGGCTAGGATCTACGTAGAGGGGCAGCGGTACGAAGAAGGTTTGTCCCATTATCAAAAGGCGATGGACTTAGACCCGAGCATGTCGAATAAGGTGTTGCAGGAAATGGCGTTAATTTATGAACTTTTGGGAAACATGGAGAGAGCCCTTAAGCTTTACAGGGATCTTTTAGAGGATAACCCCTTTAATCTTGAGGCGAGGGAAAGGTTGGCTTACCTGCTCCTTAAGCAGAGGAGGTACGAAGAGGCGCAAAAGGAGCTTGAAACTCTGAAGAAAATAGACCCTGAAAACGCAATGGCCATGGTGAATTTGGGGCTCATATACATGGAAAGAGGAGAGTACGAAAAAGCAAAGACGGAATTTGAGTCAGCCCTTGTTGTCAAACCCGAGGACCAAAGGGCCCGCCTTTACCTTGCGGCCTCTTTAGTGGAAATGGACAGGTACGAGGAGGCCCTCGAAGAGTTCAAAAAGATAAACCCTGAATCCGAGGTTTTCCTTGAGGGGATAAAGTACCTGGCGACCCTTTTGTTGAAAAAAAACCAAGGAAAAAAGGCCCTACAACTTATCCAGGAAGTCCCTAAAGGTAAAGAAGACCCTGACCTTACATACCTTGAAGCCTTGTTGTTAGAAGAGGAAGGCGAGCTCACAAAAGCCATAGAAAGGCTCGAGAGGTTGGTGTCGCAAGGGCTTAAAAAAACCCATTACCTCTTTAGACTTGGGGTCCTATACCATAAATTGGGCAAGAAGGAAGAAAGCTTACGGGTAATGGAGGAAGTGATCCGTTTAGATCCCAACCATGCAGAGGCTTTAAATTGGGTGGGCTACTCTTATGCAGAAAAAGGGGTGAAGCTAGACGAAGCCGAAAGGCTCATAAGAAGGGCGCTGGAGTTGAAACCAGACGACGGCTACATAATAGACAGCTTGGGATGGGTTTACTTCCAAAAGGGTTTGTATGAAGAGGCCTTGCTCTATTTACAAAGGGCTTACGAGCTCTTACCCAATGACCCCATAATCACAGAACACCTTGCTGACGTCTACCTTAAGTTAAGCCAATCAGAAAAGGCCATTAAGTTATATAAGAAAGCTCTAGAACTTATCAGCGATCAGCAGGACAAAGAACGCATCTTGGACAAGCTAAGGAAGATCTTGGATGAAAAAAAGAGGACCGTTCATAACTTTTGAAGGCATCGAAGGAAGCGGGAAAAGTAGTCATATTAGGCTTTTGTCTGAGTTTTTGTCAGAGATGGCCTACGATGTAGTGATTACTTTCGAACCAGGTGCCTCAAGCATCGGGGGCATTATCAGATCCCTCTTGCTTGAAGGGAACCTCGTGGATCCTTGGGTTGAAGCCCTCTTGTTCTTGACGGAGAGGCGCCAACACATAAAGGAAGTGCTTTTGCCATCCCTAGGAGCGGGCAAGATAGTGTTATGTGATCGTTTCATCGATTCGACCATTGCCTATCAGGGCTACGGACGTGGTCTTCCCATTGCTTTATTGAAGGAGATAAACGGTAAGATAGCGGAAGACCTTCACCCTGACCTCACAATACTGTTGGATTGTACCCCTGAAGAAGGGCTACGACGTACCAAGGGTACAGACCGCTTTCAGAAGGAATCCCTTGAGTTTCACCAAAGGGTAAGGGAGGGTTATCTACAATTGGCCAAGGAAGAACCACATAGGATAAAGGTGGTACCTTCTGATCGCGATAAGCCCCTTGTACAGGCGGAGATACGCCAAATAGTGCTTGATTTCCTCTCTAGATGGCAATGGAAACCATCATAGGTCATGAAAAGCCCATTGCTTTAATAAAGGCCCTTATAAAGAAAGGGAAAGTACCCCATGCCTTGCTTTTTGAAGGACCTGAGGGCATTGGGAAAAAGAAGGTAGCCCTTTGGACCATCCAGGCCTTGAACTGTAAAGAAGCACCTGGGGAAGGTTGTGGAAGATGTAACACATGCGAAAGGATAAGCCGCCTTATCCATCCCGACCTCTTGCTCCTCACCCCACAGGGTGATTCTCTGGGCATCGATCAGATAAGGGTGGCGCAACAAATGCTCCAATTCAAGCCCCTTGAGGCCGTTTGGAAAGCAGTCATATTAGAAGGAGCAGACCGTTTGACTGAGGAGGCCGCTAATGCCTTCCTAAAGACCTTGGAGGAACCACCGCCTTGGACCCTCATAATCCTTTTGGCCTCTTCGGCTGAGTCCCTTTTACCTACCGTGAGGTCGAGATGTCAAAAGATAAGGTTCCTACCTTTAAGCGAAAGAGAAGTGGCAGAGGTGTTGAGGAGGATGGGAATAACCGATATCCCTGAAGAAGCCATCCGTATGGGTTCACCGGGAAGGGCATTGAAACTTGGGTTCGAGGAGGTAAAAAACTACCTCGCAACAGCCCTAACAGGAGATGAAAAGGAGGTCCTTAAGGTGGCAGAGGAAATCGGCCAAGATAAGGAAAAGGCTTTGACCTTTATGGATTACCTTCTCTTTGAAGTAAAGTCCAAGGCCTTTCAATCCCTCTCCTTGAGGGAGAGTTTTTGGAAACTCTTGGAATTAAAAGAAGCCCTCCTCGAACACGCAAACCCCCGTCTTTGCCTTGAAAGTGCCCTTTTTGAGCTAAAGGGGAAACTATCCCCCTGTTGAGGTAAGGCGAGGCCCGTGTTATCTTTTGAAACCCCGAGATGAAGCTGGTAAAGGCAAAATTGCTGGGGAAAGGGGTTATTTGCACCTTCGCCATCAAGGACTTCGAACCCAAGGCAGGGGATTTCGTAGTAGTATCAACCCCTACAGGCCCAAAACTCGCCCAAGTCTTGGGCTTTCCCTTCGAGTGCGACGTAAAAGGCGAACCTCCCCCTTTGGTCCTAAAACGGGCTGACAAGAGGGACTTCAAGCGCCATGATCAGATAAAGCAAAAGGAGATGTACGCATTTAAACTATGCAAAGGCTTCATAGAAGAATTGAAACTTCCTATGAAATTGGTGGATGTGGAATCGATACCGTCGGAGAAAAAGATGGTCTTCTTTTTCACTTCTGAAACAAGGGTAGATTTCAGAACCCTTGTCAAAAAGCTTGCTGCAAAGCTTAAACTTCGGATAGAAATGCGTCAAATAGGCGTAAGGGACGAAGCAAAGATACAAGGGGGCATCGGACCTTGTGGAAGGGAGATATGTTGTCAGAGTTTCTTGAAGAGCTTTGACACTGTAACCATCCGCATGGCCAAGGAACAGAACCTACCTCTTAACCCCGAGCGTATCTCGGGGCTTTGTGGAAGGCTCATGTGCTGTATCACCTTCGAGATGGACGTCTACCATGAGATAGGGGAGGAACTCCCCAAATTTGGAAAGAGGGTCTCAACACCTTATGGAGAAGGTAAGGTAGTACGTCAGAATGTCCTCCTCAAAACGCTCACAGTTGAACTAAAAGACGGTTCTATAGTTACGCTACCTTTGGAGGAGGTAAAACCTCTGGAGGAATGAAGAAATGAAACATACGTTTTACGTTACTACTCCAATTTATTACGTGAACGATATCCCTCACATTGGACATGCATATACCACGGTAGCTGCTGATGCTTTGGCACGGTTTAAGCGTCTTTTAGGTTACGAGGTATTTTTCCTCACAGGAACCGATGAACATGGTCAGAAGATAGAAAAAGCTGCAAGAGAAATTGGGTTAAGTCCAAAGGAACTTGCAGATAAGGTAGTCGTCCGCTTTAAGGACCTTTGGAAGTTACTTGACATCTCTTATAACGACTTCATCCGCACCACTGAACCTCGCCACGAAAGAGCTGTGGTGTCCTTTTACGAGAAGATCTACGAAAAAGGCGACATTTACCTAGGCGAGTATGAAGATTGGTATTGTGTCCCTTGTGAAAGCTTTTGGACCGAAAAGGAATTGGCAGAAGGATTTAAGTGTCCCAGCTGTGGCAGGGGGGTAGAGCGTTTGAAGGAGGAAAGCTACTTTTTCCGACTCTCAAGGTATCAGGAACCGCTTTTGCGCTTCTTAGAAGAACACCCCGATTTCGTAAGACCTCAATCACGATATAACGAGGTTTTAAGCTTTGTAAAAGGGGGGCTCAAGGACCTCTCTATATCGCGAATGGTCTCGAGGTGGGGCATACCTCTTCCTAACGATAGGAGGTTTGTGCTTTACGTATGGTTTGACGCCCTTGTCAATTACCTGAGCGGAATTGGTTTTCCTGAGCCGGAATTCCAACGCTTCTGGCCTGCAGATTGTCATCTAATAGGGAAGGACATCCTGAGGTTCCATGCGGTCTATTGGCCTGCCTTCCTCATGTCTGCAGGTCTTCCCCTTCCGAGGAAAATCTTTGCCCATGGGTGGTGGACAGTAGAAGGCAAGAAGATGAGCAAGAGCTTAGGAAACGTAGTCGATCCTTACGAAGTGGTCAAACGCTTCGGTGTGGACCAATTCCGTTACTTCCTGCTGAGGGAAGTGCCCTTCGGATTGGACGGAGATTTCTCCGAAAAGGCCCTTGTACAGCGCATAAATAGCGAACTGGCAAACGACCTTGGTAACCTCGTAAGTAGGACCCTTGCTATGGTTAGACGGTACCTCGATGGTAAGGTCCCCTCCCCTACCCCTCAAGGCGAGGTCAAGTCCATGGCTGAAAAGGCCTTTTCTGACTATTGTGCCCAGATGGAGGAGCTCTCCTTTCAAAAGGCCTTGGTCACCATTTGGGATTTCATTGGCTTTCTCAACCGTTACATAGACCGTGAGGCGCCATGGAGTTTGTTTAAACAAAAACATCAAAAAGTGCTTGAAGAGGTCCTCTACAACTGCCTCGAATCCTTAAGGATAATCGCCCTTATGGTGTATCCGATCATGCCACGTTCTGCTCAAAGGCTGTGGGACATGCTTGGATTTGAAAAGGGACTTGATGCAGTAAAGGTAAAAAGCAAGGAGATTTGGGCAGGCCTACCTGAGGGCCAAAAGGTAAAGGAACCCATACCTTTATTCCCCCGGGTGGAGGTGTAGAGGTGTATGGGAAAGAGATACAACTGAGATCTAGCAAAAGGATAGAGCTCATCGACATCACCCCAAAGGTACAAGAAATTGTCGCTGCTTCAGGTGTGAAAGAAGGAGTATGTCTCGTCTTTGTCCCCCATACTACTGCTGCTGTGACTTTAAATGAACACGCGGATCCCAGTGTAGCTTATGATATCCTCGAAAGACTTTCCTCCCTTGTACCAGAAAGGGCATCGTATCGACATACTGAAGGCAACGCTGATAGTCATATCAAAGCGAGTTTAATGGGCTCTACAGTAATGGTCCCAGTAGGAGACGGCAAGCTGTTGTTGGGGACGTGGCAAGGTATCTTCTTTTGTGAGTTTGACGGCCCTCGTAACAGGCGTGTCATAGTGAGGGTATTCTAAATGCCTTGGAACAGGGTCCTTCAAGGACTTGACATAGATGCGGTTCTTTCTTCCTTTTCGAAGACAAAGGTATTGGTAATAGGCGACTTGATCTTAGATGAATTCATCTGGGGCAAAGTCGAAAGGATATCCCCTGAAGCGCCCGTACCTGTGGTAGAGGTAGAGGGGCGAAGTCGCCTTATGGGGGGCGCAGCCAATGTAGCCCACAACATAAGGAGTCTTGGGGGGGAAGTCTACCTCTGTGGGGTCCTTGGCGAAGATGAAGAAGGGGTGCAATTAAAGCAAATGTTAAAAGAGAAAGGCATAAAGGACCTAGGGGTATTTGTAGATCCGTTACGACCTACTACGGTCAAGACCAGGGTCATCGCTTCTGGGCAACAGGTGGTGAGGTTTGATAGGGAGACAAGGGATCCCCTGTCTCCCTCTCTTGAAGGAAGGCTGATCGATAAGGTCAAAGAGTTGTGGACGGAAGTCCATATAGTTTTGCTCTCTGATTACGGCAAGGGAGTTATCACCAAAAGGTTAATGAAAGAAGTTCTGGGGCTGAAGGAGCTTTATCATAACAAGGTGATAGTTGACCCAAAGATAGGCAATTTTCACCTTTACCGTGGCGTAACCCTCATGACCCCAAACACACGTGAGGCCGAAGCCGCTGCTTCCATTCGCATAAAGGACGTGTCTACCCTCACAAAAGCCGGGGAAAAGATCCTTCGGACCTTTAAGCTTGAAGCCCTTTTGATAACACGTGGTGAGGAGGGAATGGCCCTTTTTAGACCGGGGGAAAAGGTGTTGCTGATCCCTACTGTTGCCAGGGAAGTCTACGACGTCACCGGAGCTGGTGACACTGTGGCGGCGACCCTAAGCCTAGCCCTTGGAAGCGGTCTAGATTACCCTCAAGCAGCAGCCCTGGCCAACTGTGCTGCGGGAATAGTGGTGGGTAAGCGCGGTACGGCTACCGTGAGCCCTTCCGAATTAAAAAGTTCCGTACTTCTAAACCAGACATCAGGGCATTGAATTCTTCGGGACAAAGCAATCGGGAAGCTAAAAGGTATATAAGACCTGCCCCTGACAGTACAAGGCCGACCTCGGTGGCTTTACCAACCAGCCCCCCTGTTTTAAAGGGGGAATAAACTCCAAAGCACAAAAGCCATGGGACAAATGTGAGGGAGGCTAAAAATATCCTAACTATCTTTCCCGATAGCCTCTCCTTGAAGCTAACCACTTTTTTAAGGGAAAAGAAGAGGAAAAAGAAGTTCACCATGGCTGAAAGGGAATTGGCCAGCGCTAACCCTACGTGTTTTAATGGCCACATGAGGACAAGTCCTAAGGACAGATTGACAAAAGAGGCCAAAAGGGCACCTTTTAAAGGGGTCTTAAAATCCTTTAGGGCATAAAAAGCCCTCGAGAGGACCTGGATGCCCCCATAGGCCCAAATGCTCGTGGAGAAGGCCTGTAAGGCATAAGCTGTCTGTAAAGTCTGCTGGGATTCGAATGTCCCCCTTTCGAAAAGCAAGGACACTATGGGGACGTTATAGAAGAAAAGTAAAACTGTGAAGGGCAGCGTTTCAAAAAGGCTCAACCTTAAGGAAGAAGATACCTGCCGCGACATCCCTTCCAAGTCCCCTAAAGCCGCTGAGCGAGAAAACGCAGGCAAAGCAGCGACACCAAGGGCTACAGCGAAAAGGCCGATGGGCAGTTCAAATACCCTATCTGCATAATATAGGTACGAAATACTACCGTGAGGCAAAAAAGAAGCAAGCAATCTATTGACTATTTGGTTTATTTGGAAGACCGAAGCGCCTATCAACATGGGAAAAAGCAACCTTCCCACCTCTTTTACAGCAGGATGGGAAAGTTCGAGGGTGGGCCTAATCAGGAGCCCCTTTACTTTCAGATAAGGGACCTGAAGGGATAACTGAAGGACACCGCCGAAAAGGACACCCCAAGCCAAGGCCTTTATAGGTGGGTCGAAGTAAGGACTTAAGGAAAGAGCAGCTCCTATAAGGGAAAGGTTCAAAAGACAAGGAGAAATGGCAGGGGCGAAAAAGTGGCCGTGTACGTTAAGCACACCCATTATGAGGGCGACCAAAGATACGAAGAAAAGGTAAGGAAAACAAATGCGCGTAAGGGACGTGGTTAAGGAAAACGCTTCCCCTTTACCCCACCCAAATACCTGTAGCCTCACCACAAAGGGTGAGAACAATATGCCCATTGCCACTACTAAGGCTAAGGTCAAGATTGCCGCTCCTAAAAGGGCACTGAAGGCCTTTTTAGCCTCTTGTGGGGACTTTGAAAGATAACCTGTATAAACTGGTACCACCGCCGCCCCAAGCGCTCCTTCCCCTAGAAACCTCCTCAACATGTTAGGAATGGCAAAGGCCACAAAGAAGGCATCTGTCATAGGCCCTGCCCCGTACGCCCAGGAGATGACCATATCTCTTGCCATACCTGTCAAACGGCTCAGAAGGGTCGAAAAGGCAAAAACCTTAGAGGACCTGACCAACCCCTTTTCCATCTTGTCATCCTTTAAGAGGGTTCTCCGAGAGCGATACCACAAGAAAGGGATAAGGCCAAGGAGGACCATTCGTCTTGCAAGAGTTCCCCTAAAACCTCCTCAGGTAGAGACACCAAAACGGGCAGTAGGTCAAAGTAGGCACACACCACCCTACCCTCATCGCTCTTTTTTATCCTCCAAAACCTCCTCTGGCCATCCTCTATGGCCATGCCCTTCCTTTGTTCAACCAATGGCAACGCTACCTTAGGGTTTTGTAAAACCTCCTCCACACCTATAGGACGCCTGCAAAAGTCAATCATGGCGTAAGAAGCAACGCGCAGGTGGAAGATGAAGTCCCCTCCCTTTAAGGGTTCAGGACTTCTCAAGACCCAAACTGTGAAGGGCTCAAGCTTTTCAAAGAAGGTCTCCTCGACAATTATCAAAGGCGACAGATAACACACAGAAAGAAGAAGGGCTTCAGAGACCAAAAGGTCCACCTTCTGGGCGAGTAACTTTGAAAGCGCCTCAATAGAACTACTTGGAAACCACAACCTACAAAAGGGATCCCGTTCCAAAAAGGCAAGGGGCGTTTGGGGTTTATAAGAAGGGGGAAGCCCGAGGTTCCTGTAACGATGTTTTTTCATAAGCCACTTTAACTTCTCTTGAGAAGGTTCTTCTTTGTCCAATATTACTCCTCTCAAATTCTTAATAAGCGAAACCCATCTCAAAAAATCGCCTCTCATGGCCTTTTGATAGATATATGGTCTTCCTTCTCATAAGCTTAAGTCAAGTTTGCCTCTATCTATCAGCTGGTTTAACATATTTAGCAAATGGCTGAAGTTAAGAAGGACGTAAAGGTCTGGGTGGTCACTGAGCATACGCAAGAACAGGTAAATGCCGCTGTAGCAGTAGAACACACTTTCAACCTTTACGTAAACGATGAGAAAATCGTAAGCCTTTATTGTTCGCCTGTGAACCTAGACGAGCTAGCTTTGGGTTTTTTGGAATCAGAAGGGTTTTTGACTTCTCTTGAGGACGTGCTTCGATTGGAGGTGAAGGAGGGAGATGCTTGGGTGGAATTGAAGCGAAGTCCTGAAGTCAAACTTTACACCGTCACTTCAAGTGGGGGAAGGACTTTTCGTAAGGGTATGGGAGACTTGAAGAAGTTGGACCTAAAGATAAGGCTTTCTCCATCTCAGGTAATAGAGGCTGTTGAGTTGTTCGAAAACGCTTCTGAAACTTGGAAGTTAACCCACGGTGTACATAGTGCTGCCCTTTTTGACAGCGACAAGTTTCTGGTCTTCAGAGAGGATTTGGGTAGGCACAATGCTGTCGATAAGGTGTTTGGGTGGTGTTTGCTACAAGGTGTTGTACCTGAAGGGAAAGTGCTGTTTTTAAGCGGAAGGATTTCCTCGGAGATGGTGTTTAAGGCTGCGATGAGGAAGGTCCCAGTTGTAGTTTCACTTGCTTCCCCCACCGATAAAGCCCTCCACTTGGCCGAAAAAGTAGGTCTTACAGTGATCGGTTCAGCACGGAATAGGAAGATGAAGGTATTTACGTGTCCGGAAAGGATCCTTTAACCTCCTTTGGTTTGCAGACCTTTATGCAGATCCCACATATGTATTGGCCAAGGTTATAATTCTTCTTAAACTCCTTTAACTTTTCGAAACACCTAAGGTGGTTAAAGTCTTTAAAGCTTTCGCCTATTGCTCCTGCTGGACAGGCTAACAGGCACTTCTTACAATCGCCACAGCCTGGACCGGTGTAGGGGGCGTCGGTTTTCATCGGTAAATCCGTAAGCACAGTCGCGAGTCTTATCCTTGCTCCGTAGCGTGGAGTGACCAAAAGGTTGTTCCTACCTCTCCAGCCTAAACCTGCCAGTTCGGCTACCAACTTGTGATCCAAATGTCCCCTTTGACGTTCCCAGTTCACTATCTGTGAAGCAGCTATGGGTAATGCCCTTCCCCCCATTTTTTCCACCTTTTTTGCCAAGCGGAAAGCCACTTGATCCAAGATATAATTGGCTTGTTTATAATGGTGAAGGTAAAAGAGGGTGGGATGGTCTGTTATTTGTTCTATTACCCCTTTACAGAGGGCAATACCGATGGAAATGCCGTATGGGAAACTATCTGTTATATCACTGGGTAGCTCTTCCACCTTCCACTCCTTCCCCTTCAGATAGGCGACACCGAAAAGGTCTACGCCTAATCTAAAGCTTTCCTCCTTTAATTCCTTGTACAGCTCTTCTAACCCCATGGACAACCTCCTGCCTTTGGGTTTATTTTATGAAAACCTACAAGGGAAAATGAACCGCGAGGAAGCGTTAAAGCTGATAGAAGAACACATAAAAACACCAAACCTAAAGAAGCATCTTTTGGCTGTGGAAATATGCATGAAAAAACTTGCAAAGCGCTTTGACCAGAACGAGGAACTATGGGGGTTGGCTGGCCTCCTACACGATCTTGACTACGAATACACCAAGGATAAACCCGAAGAACATGGACTTAAGGCTGCAGAAATGCTTTCGGGAAAACTTCCTTCTGTGGTAATTGAGGCCATAAAGGCCCACGCTGGAAAAGCACCTGTTGAAGGGCTTATGGCTCAAGCGCTTTTCGCAGTAGATCCTCTGACCGGGCTAATAGTAGCAGCAGCCCTCATGCACCCACAGAAGAGGCTTGAGGCCCTAGATGAAACCTTTGTTTTAAACAGATTCAAGGAAAAAGGATTTGCAAAGGGGGCTAATAGGGAACAGATAAAGGCCTGTGAAAAACTCGGGCTAAGTTTAGAAGAGTTTATCTCTATATCCCTTAGTGCAATGAAAGAAATAGCCGAGGATTTAGGCCTCTGAAGACCTAAAAACCGATAACTGATGGTCAGCAAAGTCTACCTTGTAAGTTTAGGTTGTCCTAAAAACCAAGTAGACGCGGAAGTCTTGCTAGGCATGCTCTTACAGGAGGGCTTTATCTATGTGAATAACCCTGAGGAGGCTGACGTTATCATAGTGAACACCTGTGCCTTCATAAAAGAAGCCGTCGAGGAATCTATAGAAACTATACTGGAAATGGCTACTTTTAAAAGTCCTCACGGTTTACTTGTGGTATCAGGGTGTCTCCCCCAACGCTACAAAGGCGAAATTGAAAAGGAAATGCCCGAAGTAGACCTCTGGATAGGTCCTGGGGACATACCTCGTCTTCCTGCGCTTCTTAAAAGGAAGTCAAAAGGGGCCTTCGTAGGGCCTCCTGAGGCTTTCCTTTACAACCATACTCATCCCCGCGTGCTTTTCAACAACCCTTTTGTGGCTTATGTAAAGGTATCGGAAGGCTGTTTGCATAGGTGCTCTTTTTGCACCATACCTTCCATTAGGGGACGCTTTCGAAGCCGTAAACTGGAAGACATCCTGAAAGAAGTACAGGTGTTGGTCAATAGGGGTGTAAGGGAGATCGTCCTTGTGGGGCAGGATACCACAGCCTATGGTAAGGATCTGGGACTAAAAGATGGCCTCTTGGAGTTATTACGTTCTCTGTTAAAAGTCGAAGGGAGATTTTGGGTAAGGCTGTTGTATTGTTATCCCCTACGGGAAAACTTTCCGGAAGAGATGCTCGAGATGCTTTCAACTGAAGGTAAGTTAGCTCCCTATCTTGATATACCCATTCAACATATATCTGACAAAGTCCTAAGGCTTATGAACCGCAGGACTACGAAAAGTGAGTTGCTTGGACTTCTTGAGCTCCTTAGGGATAAATACCCTCAAATAGCCTTGAGGACTACGGTAATTGTGGGGTTTCCTGGAGAAGGCGAAAAAGAGTTCCAAGAGCTCTTGGAACTGGTAAAACAAGGATATTTCACTTACCTCGGTGCCTTTAAGTTCTCTGCTGAAGAAGGGACAAGGGCTGCCAAATTTGGGGAACAAGTCCCTGAAGAGATAAAAGAGGAAAGGTGGCAGATCTTGATGGAGACCCAAAGGGAGATAACTAAATACAAGAACACGCAGTGGATCGGTAAAGAAGTACAGGTCCTAGCAGAATCAGTCGGTCCAGAAAACACCCTAATAGGAAGGACTCCTTTCCAAGCTCCAGAGATAGACGGTGTTTGTTTAATTAAAAGGAACTTCCCTCTAGGGGAGGTTATTCACGGAAAGGTGAAGGAAGTTTTGACTTACGATCTGGTGGTTGAGTAAAATCCTTTTGGCATGAAAGCAGAAGAGGACCTTGAGAGGTATCTTAGGCCGACACCAGCCATTGATAGTGACAATGAGGAGATAAGGGATTTTGCCGAAGATGTCACGCGCGGGGCTAAGGATGAAGTAGAGGTGGCAGTAAGGCTTTTTTACGCAGTAAGGGATGGGATATGGTATGATCCTTACACCCCTTTTCATAGGTTAGTAGATTACAAAGCCAGCGAGGTCCTTAAACGCAAACGGGCTTTTTGCATCCCCAAAGCGGTGTTGTTATGCGCCCTTGCGAGGTCGATGGGAATTCCTTCAAGGCTTTGTTTCTTTGACGTAAGGAACCATCTTGCCACTAAACAGTTAATAGAATTCCTCGGGACAGATGTCTTCGTCTTTCATGGCGTAACAGAATTGTTCTTGAAAGGGAAATGGGTCAAAGCCACCCCTGCCTTCAACAAGGAACTATGCGAACTTCACAAAGTCCCTCCGGTTGAGTTTGACGGCCAAAAGGATGCTATCTTCCAGGCTTTTAACTTAGAAAAAAGACAATTCATGGAGTACCTCAGGTTTAGAGGCACTTATGAGGACTTACCCCTTCAAGAGATCATTGAAGCCTTCAAAGTTCAATACGGAAATGACCGCGTTCAAAGTTGGATCGATTACTTTGAAAGAACCGGTAAGCTTAGCCTGAGGGATTTCTTAAAGGAAGAAGTTTGGAAAGGGTCATGAAAGCAGTATAACTGCTTTTAATTCCTTTACTATTTCTGCTTCGATTCCGTAAGCCAATTTTATGTTTTGAGGGGTGAGGACTTCTTCTGGCGAACCGCATGCGAATACTTGGCCATTTACAAGGAGCACCACTTTGTCCGAGTGCCTATAGGCTTGGGTTAGGTCGTGTAAGACCATGATGATCGAAAGGCCCCTGCGCTTAGCTAGGTCTTTTACCAGGCCGAGGATTTCGTTTTGAAAGTAAGGATCGAGGTTTGCCGTAGGTTCATCCAGGAGCAAAAGCTTGGGGTCGCTGACCAAGGCCTTTGCTATCATAACCCTTTGCCATTCTCCTCCGCTTAAGGTCGTCAAAAACCTTTGGGAGAGTCCTTCAACTCTTAGTTCTCTCAGTACCTGTCTTACCTTTTGAAGGTCCTCCTTAGTGGGAAAGATGCCTAAAAAGGGCTTCCTACCGCTTAACACAAAGTCGAAGACCGTAAGGTTTACCACCCCATCGCCTCTTTGTGGAACATATCCTAAAGACTTTGCCCTCTGTTGGGGCTTCATGGAGGAGACTTCTTTTCCGTTAAGGTATACGGAGCCAAGATAAGGTTTCACAAGGCTGTCTATGACCTTCAAGAGGGTGGACTTTCCTGCCCCATTGGGTCCTACAATGGATACCACTTCCCTTTCTTCTACCTCCATCGATACCCCTTTTAGTACCTTTATACCGTCAAACCTGACCTCAACCCCTTGCACCCTGAGCATGCTTCCCCTCCCACAAGAGGTAGATTAGAAGAGGTACCCCCACAAGGCTTGTCATAATGCCCACGGGGATCACCGTGGGGCTTAAGATCGTCCTCCCTAAAAGGTCCGAAACAGACAACACAGCGCCACCTAGAAGGGCTGATATAGGTATAACCCTGCGATTGGCCCATCCTACTAAAAGCCTCGCCATTTGTCCTCCAATAAGCCCAACAAACCCTATGACTCCAACAAAGGACACAACCACTGCAGTAGCAAGGGCACATACCAAAAGGACAACCAAACGGCATCTTTTTACCTTCACCCCACTTGATTGGGCTAACTCATCTCCTGTCAATAGCAGATCCATGTCAAAAGAAAACCGCATAAGGATTCCTATAACTAAAAGTGCCACAACAACCATAATTCCCAGTTCGTACCAAGAAGCACGGCTCACGTCACCAAAGGTCCAAAACAACAAGGCAGCAACTACTACTTCGTTCAAAAATAGATATTGCAGCAAAGATAAAAGCGCTTGCACTAAAAAGGCCATAGCAATCGATATGAGGACAACCGCATAGGCACTCACTCCTACCAAGTGAGAAAGGGAAACTACAAAAAGGGTTTGCACCACTGCTCCCAAAAAGGCCAATGATGAAACTAAAAAGGGACTCTTGACCTCTAAGGAGAACCTCCCTATCGCCCCTCCGTAAAGGGCCATTATGGCTATGGCCGCTCCAAGGGCTGCAGCATGCTGCACGCCTAGTGTAAAAGGAGAGGCAAGGGGATTTCGCAACACAGATTGCATAGCAGCGCCAGAAACTCCAAGCACCGCCCCTACTGTTACAGCAGTCAGCACCCTCTTCAACCTCATATCAAAAACCACCCTTTTGGCCGTTATATCATCACCTTTATCACCTCCTATAAACAAGTAAGCCACTTTAGTTACAGGAATGTGATAGCTACCAAGACACAGTGAAAGAAATACAATTCCACATAAGCTGATTATCAAAATGACAAAAGTTGTGATAAATTTTATCGACATTTAAAATAATCTCCTAAATTGACGAAACCTGGATAACGAAGCAGGAATTTTTCGTATATAGGCTCATTTAAAAACGCATTAAATATGTCATTGGCCTTTTTTGTAGGCTCTATGTCTTTAAACCTGTGAGGAAATAACACTTTTCCAACATAGTAAGCGTTTGCTAAGGCAGTAGAAACGTTTGTCCAATAGTAATTAAAGGGCAGAAGCCCATAAACTCTACTTTCCTGAAAGGCTTCTATTAGACAATATTTGGCAGGATCTTTCCTAAAATCTTCTTTGACAAGCTCTAAATTCCCTTCGTCTATGAAAATGAGTTGGGGCTGTTCTTTATAGAAGACTTCAAAGTCGAGGTTCAAAAAACCTGCGGTCCGGCTGTATTTATCGGCAATAGAAGAAAGGCCTAACCAAGAGAGGGGAGGATATGGACACTGGGTTGCTGTAAAGGGTTGTGCACCTTTGAAGGACACTGCTCCTATGTAAACCCTTTCTAGTATGGGTCTTGCTCCCTCTGTGCGTTTTTTCAAGTCAGCTAGTAATTTCTCAAAGGTGCTTATGAGCTCGTGTGCCCTTTGGGTTTTATCAAGGGCTTTCCCCAACAGCAAAAGGGTGTCTTTAAGGGTTTTTTCCTCCACATGACCAGAAGGCCCAAGGCTTATCACCAAAACAGGGGTTGTGGTTTCCTGTTGCAATCTGTTTGGGTCGTATACTTCGGCTATTGTGGAAGATATGACGATGAGGTCTGGTTTGACGTTAAGCAGTAATTCTGGAACAGGGGGTTTACCTGGACCTCCTGGACCTATAGTTGGAAGTCTCTTGACCTTTTCGAAGCTTTTTGTCATGGCATAGTCCTTACCTATGGTATCGAGGTTTTTTTCCACCTCTTCTACCCCACAGAGTTGTCCTTCCGCTCCTAGGTAAAATAGAAGCCTCAGGGCTCCAGGACCTATGGCCACTACCTTTTCGACTTTTCGTGTTATTTCTATCTGTCTGCCCAAATAGTCCTTTAAAACCAGGGCCCAAGCATCAATGGTTAAGAACAAAGAAAGCAATAGGGAAAACACTCTCGCTATCATTTCCCCTCCCTCCCCTTTGCTTTTTCGAACCAACCTATTTTTGCCTGAGGCACTGCATCGAGTTCGGCCGAATAAGGTTTCAGGTCGATAACCGGTGTCCCATCTATGGCGTCAAGTCCCAAAACTCGCAAAACCCTCCCCTCTCTTGCCAGAAGTTCTACTACTGAGAACCCTATTGGGTTTGGTCTATTGGGTGACCTTGTAGCAAAGACTCCGTGTTCTTCAGTGTCATGAGGCGTCTTGGTCAAAAGGACTTCCCTTTTCGCTTCGTGCATCCAATAAAGGACGACCAGGTGTGTACAACTCTCAATATCCTTAAGCCCTTGTTCGAACTCAGGATATACTTCAATCTCAGAAGCCTTTTCGGAGAACCTTCCTTGATGAGGGGCCTCTTCCCTTTTTTTATAAGGAGATCTAATTGTGCCTATAGGGATAAGCTTCATCTCAACCACAGGCATTTCCTTTTGATTTCGGCCACTACCTTTGTAATTTCCTCTGGCAGTTTCGATATCGGCTCCCCAAGTAGGTTTGCCTGAAAGAGCTCCTCGTCATAAGGGATGGAAGCGATAGCTTCTATTCCTTTTCCTCTAATCATCTCCTTGGCCTTTTCTTCTAGTTTGGGGTTTACCTTATTCAGCACGACTAAGAAAGGCTTGTTGGCTTCTTCTGTCATCCTTTTGGCTTTTTCTAACAACAAAAAGGACTCAAAGGCTGGTTCAGCCACGTAAAGCACTAAGTCCACTTCCCCCACCAACCCCCTTCCGAAATGTTCCACTCCAGCTTCTGTATCTATTAGTACCCACAAGTCCTCTGCGTTTAACTTTTTTAAAAAATCCCTTGCCACTAAACCCATAGGGCAGGCGCAACCCTCCATTGCGTGTTCTTCTTTCCCCACTTGAAGCATATATAAACCGTCCCCCGAAGAAAGGACCTCTTTGGGCAGTTCGAAAACACTAAAACCATGGGCGAAAAAAGAGACTTCTCTCCCCTCTATGGCCTCTCTTAACTTCTCCTTTACCCCAGCTTTACCCCCGAGAAAATCCAAAAGGGTCCTTTTCGGCGGGGTCAAACCCATCATAAAGGCCAATCCAAGGTTCGACTCATCAGCATCTACCACAAGGACCTTACCTTCTTCTGAAAGCTTTCTGCCCAAAAAAGCTACCAAGGTGCTTTTGCCGCTGCCGCCCCTTCCAGCCACCAATACCTTTGGCATATTTTCACCTCCTGCAAAAAAGAAAAGGCCACCGTCCCTTAGACACGGTGGCCTTCATGGCCCCTTTTTCTTCTGTTAGGTTGTAAGTTACTATACCAACAAACAGGCCTTTCTTGTCAAGTCCTTTCATCTCCAGCATAGTCCCTTGTAGAACATAAATTAACTGTCATAAGATTTTGTAAACCTCTTAAAAAGGAGTAGGTGATGATCCTAGGATGGGTGGATCTAAGTAAAAGAGAAGTAGCTTTTCTTTCCGGGGACGATTACAAAGCTGGAATTTACCTTGGCGGTAGAGGGTTAGGCACGAGGATCTACTGGGAGGAGGTAGCCCCTGAAATTGGGGCTTTTGACCCTGAAAATCTTCTCATATTGGTGACCGGAATGGCTGTTGGTACAGGTCTTAAGGCTGCAACGCGTATGTTTATAACTGGCAAATCCCCTCTTACTTATCCCAAGGATTGTTTTTGTTACGGTAACATAGGAGGCTTTTTTCCAAGCGTTTTCAGGAAGACTGGAATAAGTGGTCTCGTAATAAAAGGACAAGCGGAATCTCCTCTCTATTTATTCCTACATGAAAAGAAGATATACCTGATAGATGCCTCTGACATATGGGGTAAAAACGCCCATGAGACTATAAAGATCCTTAAGAAAAGACATGGTCCCGGAACAGAGGTAATGGCTATCGGAAAAGCAGGGGAAAATTTGGTTTACTTTGCGACTGTCGTCGCCTCCCATGGGTCTGCAGCTACAGGTGGTTTTGGTGCTGTTATGGGATCCAAGAGGGTAAAGGCCATAGTGGTTAAGGGAAGCTTAAGTCCGCCGGTAATGGACAAAGAGGCCTTGAGGGCTTTGAACCAGTATGTAAAGAAATTGGGCAAACGCATAAGGCTTTCCATTCCACCTAAGATCGTGGCTACGGGAAAAGCCCATCTCATAAAAGTAATAGGTAAAGGGTCCTGTTACGGATGTGATATGGAGTGTATAAGGGGACTTTATCAGTATCAACAAAACTTAAAAGGGTATAGGAAGTGCCAGTCTATGGAATATTACCTTCCTTGGCTTTACTCCAAACAAGAAGAACCGATAACCACAGTTGCAGAAGCTCCCCTTTTGGCAAATGATTACGGTCTTTGTACTTTCGAATTGGAATCTATAATAGATTGGCTATACCAATGTTATAAAACAGGTGCACTTTCTGAATCCGAAATAGGCCTTCCTTTAGAAAGGCTTGGCACTATGGATTTCTTGAAGCAATTGCTCGACATGATATCTGAAAAGCGTGGGGCGGGTGAAATCCTTTCTCAAGGTCTTCTTAAGGCCTGCCAGATGTTCTCTTCCAAGGCAAAAGATGCCCTTGCTGCTGTGCTGGTGCCAATAAGTCATCATCTGTTCATACCTATGAGAGACCTCGAGGAAGCAAGGGGACATCTGGTCAACGTTTTGCTTTACCAAATGGAACCACGCAGGCATAGACCGTTATTGCACCAAGGATTTTCCTTAGTGGCTTGGCAGTTACATCAAATGGACCCTAATCTTTCACCGGTGACGACCGAAGTATACCGTAAGATCTGTGAGAAATTCTGGGGCACTGAACTTGCAGCAGACGATTCAACATTTGAGGGAAAAGCCCTTGCTGCTTTCATGATTCAGAATCGCATATACGCTATTGATAGTTTAGGACTTTGTAGTTTTTGTTGGCCTGTCACTTATTCTTTAGAGACTGAAGACCATTTGGGTGATCCCGATTTAGAAGCGAAGGCCTTGGCAACCTTACGAGGTATGTCATTGGAGATCGCCAAAGAAGTCTTTGAAAGGTGCGGGATAGAAACCGTTGACCTTCAGAGAAGGATACTCCTCAGGGAAAACTGGGAGGTACCGGACTCGGACTTTCCGCCAGAGTTTCACTTCAGTGAGCCTTTGCCACCAAATCCTATTGGGCACAAGGTGTTGGTACCAGACGAAAACGGACACCCAGCTTCTCCTGTCGGTAAGACCCTAGACCGCCATGGATACGAAAAGATGTTAAAAGAGTACTACGCCCTCCGTGGATGGGACCATACTGGAAGACCTCGATGAGAACCTTAGGTCCTTATACACATCCTGTAGGCTTAGGAATACCTGCCCATTTACATGCAGATTGTGCCGGACCGTTTGGGAAGAGTTCCCAAATCCTCTTTAAGGATAACCCGACCTCTTTTACTAACCTCCTTA
>Ga0105162_1000588_pt1 | contig 23253 bp, 18 predicted proteins | sample JNZ201metaG_FD_81532 | JGI IMG/M metagenome (GOLD analysis project Ga0105162, IMG submission 81532) | Hot spring microbial communities from Jinze hot spring, China to study Microbial Dark Matter (Phase II) - JNZ 20120812A | ecosystem: Environmental > Aquatic > Thermal springs > Hot (42-90C) >...
GATGGTTATATTGCAATATTATTTGGCAATATGTCAAGGGAAATGTCCCAGACAGTTCCCGTGCTGGTCTCGACGGATTGGGTGGCGAGGAACCTGAACAACCCGAACGTCAGGATCGTCGAGGTCGACTACGACCCGCAGACGGCCTACTTCCAGGGCCACATAAGGGGTGCGATACTCTGGGACTGGAAGAAGGACATCAACGACCAGCTGGAGCGGAACATCATCTCGAAGGAGGGGTTCGAGGCGCTGATGTCGAGGAGCGGCATCTCGAACGACACCCACGTCGTGCTCTACGGCGACTACAACAACTGGTTCGCGGCCTTCGCGTTCTGGGTGATGAAGCTCTACAACCACGAGAAGGTCAGCCTCATGGACGGAGGGAGGAAGAAGTGGATCGCCGAGGAGAGGGAGCTGGTGACGGAGGTCCCGAGCTATCCGCCGGCGCAGTACAAGGTCACCAAGGTGAACTACGAGTTCAGGATCTTCATGAACGACGTCAGGAGCAGGATAGGGAGCCCGAACGTCGTGCTGGTGGACGTCAGGTCGCCGGATGAGTACACCGGTAAGATCCTCGCGCCGCCGGAGTACCCGACGGAGCACGCCCAGAGGGGAGGCCACATACCCGGAGCGATCAACATACCGTGGGGCAAGGCCCTCAACGAGGACGGAACCTTCAAGCCGGTGGAGGAGCTCAGGAAGCTCTACGAGTCGGCGGGCGTCACGCCGGACAAGGAGGTGATCACCTACTGCAGGATCGGAGAGCGTTCCTCTGTGACCTGGTTCGTGCTGAAGTACCTGCTTGGGTACCCGAAGGTCAGGAACTACGACGGAAGCTGGAGCGAGTGGGGCAACGCTGTGGGCGCCCCGATCGAGCGCTGATCCCCAACGCTCGGCCTCTCCACTCCCCGGAACCCGGAAAATACATCTAATTTTATCCCGACATCAGACCTTCAGGGTCCAGCACCTTGGTTCCGGTCACGTACCTAGGCAGGAACGTCTACGTCATCGACAACGGCGGCCTCGGCTACGACAGGACCAACGCGACGTTCGTCGTCAGGACCAGCAGGGGATCCATCATGATAGACACGGGCTACGCGGTGGCCTTCAGGAGGGTGATGGAGGGACTCAGGGCCATCGGAATAGGAAGGGACGAGCTGAAGGCGGTGCTGCTGACGCACGTCCACCTGGACCACTGCGGCGCGACGCCGTTGATCCTCAGGGAGTTCCGGGATGCGGTGGTGGTCGTGCATCCGAGGGGCGCTAGGCACCTGGAGGACCCGAGCAGGCTGCTCGAGGCGACCAAGGAGATCTTCGGCGAGAGGGTCTTCAGCAAAATGGGTGGCATGGAACCGGTCGACGGCTCCCGCATCGTGAGGGTCTCGGACGAGGAGGAGCTGGAGTTCGGTGACGTCGTCCTGAGGGCCCTTTACACACCGGGGCATGCGCCACACCACGTGGCTTACCTCCTGACGCCGCACAGGTACGTTTTCGCCGGTGACGCCCTCGCGACAAGGGGAACGGTCTTCAAGGTGCCTCTGCCGGACACGGTGCCTCCGGGGTTCGACTTCGAGGCCGGGATGAGGAGCATCAGGCGGGTCTTCGAGGCCGATCCGAGACTGGTCCTGATCACGCACTACGGCTGGTACGTCGCATCGCAGGAGCTGATGGAGGAGGAGCTGGAACTGTACCGGAGGTGGTTCGAGAGGATCAGGGAGCTCAAGTCGCAGGGCCTGGACAGGTTCAGGATCGCGGAGCTCTTCATCCGGGAGTTCGAGGACGGCCTGAGGCAGCCCCTCCACCCTGTGGCCCGGGACTGGATATACCGGTACGTCTGGGGCGCCTACCTCGGCATAGGGTGAGCCGCGGCACACTTTGAAATACAGGACGGTTTTGTGGAGGGGAGGATTGAGCGTCAAGCTGGTGCCACCGGACGCGCTGATCAAAGAGCTGGCGAGCTACCTGAAGGAGAACAGGGTGGTGACGCCGCCGCCGTGGGCCATGTTCGTCAAGACGGGCGTTGCCAAGGAGAGGCCTCCGCAGGACCCTGACTGGTGGTACGTCAGGTGCGCCTCGCTGCTCAGGAAGCTGTACCTGAAGGGGCCTATCGGCGTCTCGAGGCTGCGGAGGGAGTACAGCGACAGGCACAGGGTAGGCCATGGAAAACCGCACTCGGCACCGGCGAGCGGCAGCGTGATAAGGAAGGCGCTGCAGCAGCTCGAGGCCGCGGGGCTAGTGGAGAAGAAGGACAGGAAGGGCCGGGTCCTCTCCGAGAAGGGGAGGAAGCTGATCGAGGACTTCTGCGACAGGATCCTCAAGGCGATGCAGCCGGCGGCGTCTTGAGCGCGAGGGAAAGGATGAGGGAGGTCAAAAGGGAGCTCGAGCAGCTCTCGGTTGAGGCGATGAAGCTCAGGGACGATTACGAAAAGGGGAACTTGCGGTTGGAGGAGTACCTCGCGGAGAGGTTCAGGCTCGAGGTCCTTCACACGGCAAGGGCCATCTCGGCGTTGAGAAGGGCCTTCAGGATGGGGTGAGAGGTCAGCCGCGCTCGGACAGCATCTTGGCCACGAGACCAGGGTCGTTGGTCGGCATCCTGCAGCTGAAACCCTCGCAGAGGTAGTAGGTGGGACCTGGCTGCACCACGACCTTGTCCTGCGCCACGTTCCTCAGAGGTTCCGGGAGCGAGCGCCTGTCGACGGGCACAATCACCGTGTAGGGCTGGAAGGAGCTGATGGCGGCCCTGACGTGCTCGAAGGGATCCCCGGACTCGAAGGCGACGAAGAGCTCCCTCGAGTCCCTGCCCAGGAGCGGGAGGTTCGCGACGAGGAAGGGGAAAGCGAGCGGCTCGTCCTCGATCCTGCCGCACGTCGCCAGAGCCCTCTCCGATAGTTTGTAGGCCCTCTCCTCCCCGGTGGCGTGGAAGGCCTTCGCCGCGAGCAGGAAGGTCAGCGTCGCACCGGAGGGCAGAACCCCCTCGTAATCCTCCTGTAGGCCCGAGTGGGGCCCGGTCTCGTCACAGGGAGACGAGAGCAGCCTTCCGTCCTGCGAGACGAACCTCTCCGAAACGGCGTCGAGGATCCTAAGGGCCAGATCCAGGTACCGGTCCTTGGCGGTGACCGAGAAGGCGTCGAGCGCCGCGTTGCCGAGGGCCGCGTAGTCCTCCAGCCTGCCCTCCACGTCTCCCCTTCCGTCGAGCCAGTACCTCCACACCCTGCCGCCCTCGTAGAGCGCCGAGGTCGCACCCTCCAGCACCTCCACCGCCAGCTCGAGGTAGCTCCTCTCCCCCAGGTGGACCGCTGCGGAGACCAGGGCCGAGACCGCGAGGCCGTTCCATGACGCGATGACCTTCTCGTCACGTTCTGGCCTGACACGCGCCTCCCGGAGCTCCAGCAGCCTCCGCCTCACGACCCTGATGGCCTCCTCGGGACTGATGCCGAGCGCCGAGGCGAGCTCCTCAGGCCTGCCTGCCCTGAAGAGGACGTTCCTCCCTCCCTCGAAGTTTCCGGAGACCGTTGCGCCGAAGAACGCCGCCACTCGCTCCCCCACGCCGCCACCGAAGGCGCTTACGATCTCGTCGTAGGTCCATGTGTAGAACAGCCCCTCCACGCCCTCAGACTCGGCGTCGAGAGAGGAGCAGAAGGCACCGCACCTTGACCTGAGCTCCCTCCGCAGGAAGTCCACCGTCAGCCTGACCGTCTCGGCGTACTCCGGATCCCCAGTGACCGCGTAGGCCTCCGAGTACACCTGGATCAGGAGGGCGTTGTCGTACAGCATCTTCTCGAAGTGGGGGATCCGCCACGCCCTGTCGACCGCGTACCTGTGGAAGCCTCCTCCGACCTGGTCCATGATGCCGCCACGCGCCATCGCGTCCAGCGTCTTCCTGAACATCCTGAGGGCCACGGCGTCACCCGTCAGGTGGTGGTGCCTGAGCAGCAGCGTCAGGTAGCCCGGGTTGGGGAACTTCGGCGCGTACCCGAAGCCGCCGTACTCGTCGTCGAAGAGCATCACCAGCTGGTCGAAGGCCGCCTCGATCGGCCTCCTCGAAGGCTCGACCCTCTCCTGACGGCTCCACTGGGCGAAGCTCTCCCGGACGGCCCGGTCTATCCGCTCGGCCTCGGCCAGTACCTGCTCCCTCCTAGTCTTCCAGGCCTGGACCACGGCCTCGAGGACCTGCCTGAAGCTCGGGAGTCCGTACCTCGGCTCCTTGGGGAAGTAGGTTCCGCCGTAGAAGGGCTTCAGGTCGGGGGTGAGGAAGACCGTGAGGGGCCAGCCTCCTGTTCCGGTCATGAGCTGGACAGCCCGCATGTAGTACTCGTCGACGTGAGGGTGCTCCTCCCTGTCGACCTTGACCGGGACGAAGTGCCTGTTCAGGATCTTGGCTATCTCCTCGTCGCTGAAGGACTCGCGCTCCATGACGGAGCACCAGTGGCACGCCAGGTAGCCTATGCTCAGGAAGATCGGCTTGTCCTCCTCCCTCGCCTTCCTGAAGGCCTCCTCGCCCCAGGGGTACCAGTCGACCGGGTTGTAAGCGTGCCTCCTCAGGTAGGGGCTCCGGGCGTTGATGAGCCTGTTCGGTTTCCTCGCCTCACCCATCCCCAGCAACAGGACACAGCCTCGTGATAAGTTATAGAGCGTCTCACATCTACCGACACCGCGGTGGAGCGCGCATGAGACCCGTCGTCGACCTCAAGCTCTCCGCGGACTCCTCGGTCCTCGAGGTGCTGAGGGCTATGGGCGAGATGGGCGGCTTCATGGGACCACACCTCGCCAGGAGCCTCGAGGTGCTCGAGTCGATGATGAGGGCCGAGAGGTGCCTGAAGGTCCTCACCTTCACTGGGAACCTCGTCTCGACGGGCCTGAGGGGGATCCTTGCGGACATGCTCAGGCGTAGGCTCTTCGACCTGGTCATCACGACCTGCGGCGCCCTCGACCACGACATTGCCCGGTCCCTATCGAACTACTACCACGGTTCCTTCGACGCCGACGACGTCGAGCTCCGGAGCAGGCAGGTTCACAGGCTCGGCAACGTCTTCATCCCCTTCGAGAGCTACGGGGCGACCATCGAGAGGTTCGTCAGGTCCCTCATCGAAGGCCTCAGCCCGGGAACCGTTTTGGGGACGTACGAGCTCTGCTGGAGGATCGGCGAAAAGCTCGGCTCCGGGAGCTCCTTCCTCTACTGGGCCCACGTCAACAGAATTCCGGTTGTTGTTCCGGGCATCTTCGACGGCGCGGTTGGTTACAACCTCTGGCTCTACGGCAAGAGGGCGAGGGTCACGGTGGACCTCACGAAAGACCAGGACCTGCTGGACGAGCTGATGTGGTCCCATAAGGTCAAGGGGGCTTTGATCCTCGGAGGTGGGATATCCAAGCACCACGCCCTCTGGTGGAGCCAGTTCGGCGGCGAGGGTCTCGACTACGCCGTTTACGTCTCCAGCTCGGACGAGTACGACGGGAGCCTGAGCGGTGCCCGGCCGAAGGAGGCCCAGAGCTGGGGAAAGGTCTCGCCGGAGGCGAGGACAGTGTTCCTGAAGTGCGACGCTACGCTCATATTGCCATTCCTGTACGTTGGATTGCTGGGGACGTTGAGGGGCTCCAATCCTTCCAAATGACATCTCCCTAATATGACGGCAGAAACCGGTCGAGGTCGGGGGAATGGCCTTCGAGGACGAGCTGACGCTGAGCGAGCTGAGGCAAGTCGAGATCCTCAACAGGCTCCTGAAACCCGGCGAGGAGCTGAGGCCTGAGCGCATCAGGGGCATAGGGGTAGTCTACAAAATAGGCGAGCTAACGATCAGGGAGGAGAGGGTCTCCACGCTCATCAAGCTTGGCCTCTTCAGGATAAAGGGACACGTCTCGTTCGCGATCTGTCCCGTCTGCGGCGACCTCGACCTGTCCTTGAACCTCTTCTGCCCTAACTGCAACTCCCAGGACCTCGAGAAGGTGGACCTCGTCATCCACTACGAGTGCCATTATGCCGATGACGTCTCCCGATTCAGGACCCCGAAGGGGCTCGTGTGCCCGGTCTGCGATAAGCCTCTGAAGGTGGTCGGCGTGGATTACGGAAGGCCCGGCATAAGCTACAGGTGCAGCACCTGCATGAGCGTCTTCCAGTTCCCGCTCTTCTCCCTCACCTGCAGCAACGGTCACGTCCTCAGGCTCGACGAGCTGGCCCTCCACAGGTCACCGGTCCTCGTCTACGAACCCTCAGGATCGCGCCAGGCGACCGCTGTATCCAGGGTGCTGTCACTGATCGAGGCCCTGAGCTCACATGGGTACAGGGCAGAACCGTTCGCGGTGCTGCGGGGGCAACTCTCGCATCTGGAGCACGTCGTCGACGCCCTCGTCCACAAGGGCGAGAAGCGGTGCGCGGTGGTGCTGATCGACAACTCCGTTGCGAGCCCCGACACAGTTTCCCGTCTGCTAACACTTGCACTGGACCTACAGGTTCCGGTGGTTGCAGCCTTGAGCACCGGATTCGCCAACAACATCGCCAAGTTCCTTCGGCTTGAGGGCAATCTGGAGGAGCGCATCGGCAGCCTCTTCCCGAGGGAGCTCGTCAAGGTCATCGTCTACTCCGACGAGAAGGAGCTTCTGGCTAAGCTATTGAACGCGCTTGATGCTGTATGAGGAGGGTTCCGAGGTTCCTTCTGAGGCGGAGGTTCTACTATCTCGTCATCCTGTTGGCGTCGTTCGCCTTCGGGCTCTACGCTCAAACCCGGTTGACCTTGCTGACGCTCGCATACCTTTCGATCTTCCTTTACCTGTTCTGGGGGCTCTACAATTTGCTGTTCCTGTTCTCAGGGCTCAAGAGTCCCCACAGCCCAGCCTCGCAGCCTTCGAGGTTCCTGAAGTTCTCCCTCATACTGCCGGCGGTGAAGGAGCCGCTGATCGAACGGACCATAACGCACCTCCTCACCGAGGTCGATTACCCGAAGGCGCTGAAGGAGCTCGTGGTTGTGGCTGACGACGAGCAGACCGGGAGGATAGCGCTGAGGCTGCAGCAGATGTACCCGAGGAACGTGAAGCTGATCGTGAGGCGACAGTTCTTCCCCACCAAGCCGAGCGCGCTGGACGACGGGTTCGCCCTCTGCACCGGCGAGGTGATAGGGGTCGTCGACGCTGAGGACATCGTGGAGAACGACCTTCTCCGGAAGGTGAACGCGGCCGTGGCGGCCGATAACCACTCGGTGATCCAGGCCATCCTCCGGATAGGCAACGTCCACGACTCATGGATAACGAAGGTCTTCGCATGCGAGTACGCAGGGTGGTTCAGGGTCCTCCTTAACGGCAGGTCGAGGTTGAGGATGTACGCTCCCCTCGGTGGTACTGGGAACTACATCAGGGCCGACGCCCTCAGGAGCATGGCGATGTGGAACCCGCTGAACTTGGCCGAGGACGCGGAGCTCGCGTTGAGGCTGCACCTGAACGGTTACAGGACCGTCGTCATCGACGGCCGCCACTGGGAGGAGGCTCCCGTCACGGTGAGGGCCTGGCTCCGCCAGAGGACCAGGTGGTTCAGGGGATGGCTACAGTCGCTCTTCGATCACGGCCCGAGGATCCTCTGGATGGGCCTTAGACGTCCTCGGAGGCTGCCGGACGTCCTCTCGATCCTGAGCATGCTGGTGGCACCGCTCGTGGTCGCGTTCAACTGGGTCGCCTACTCGATGACCGCTCTGTACCTTCTGGAGTTCTTCAGGGTGCTCCCAACCGCATTGACCTATGACCTCTTCCCGTGGTACAGCCTGGTGCCTCTCGGCTTCAACGCCTTCTACCTCACAGTTTGGTACGTCGGCAAGAGGCTCGAGGGCATCGACGTGGGGTATTGGAGGATGCTTCCGCAGGTTCTGGTTTACATGAACGTGCTCATGCCAGTGGCCGCTTTCAGGGCCCTTTACCAGGAAATCTTCAAGGACGTCTTCTGGGAGAAGACCGCGCACCCCGGAAGGGGCGTGAGGTGGACCAGCGTCGAGACGCAACAGATGTGATTTCGTCCGCAATCGGGGGAGGCGACGCTGTCATCCGGTGCTCAGCTGCCCGTGCTGGGGACCTCGAAGGGCTGATGCGCGGCGTGCCTGATGATCTCTGGCGAGCAGGCGTGGTGGGTCCTGCAGAACTCCTCGCACCTCCGTGCGGTCTCCAGGTCGTGGTACGCGGTCCCGCATTCCTCACAGACGTAATCACCTGTCCCGCAGATCCTCGCGAAGCGTACCATCCAGCGAGTCGTCTGGTCCCGTGAGGGATAAGCCTGTGCCTGCGGGAAGTCAGGGCCGCGGCCTACCTTTATCCGGCCGGATATCGGCTCATCACGGGGCCCGTAGCTCAGCTCGGACAGACCTGAACGGGTCAACAGCGCCGGCCTTCGGTCCGGTCGGGGAGGGAGCCGGAGGTCCCGGGTTCGAGTCCCGGCGGGCCCGTTGCTGTGGAGGTCGTGGTACCGTGTCCGCTGGAGCGGTGATGCGTCAACGGTCATAGCGAAGGGTTCCGTGGACCGATGGGGTTGAGGCCGCTCGAGACCTACTCGCAGACCACAAGGATCGTGATGCCGAGGCACGCGAACCCGCTGGGCGTCCTCTTCGGTGGGAACATGCTCAGCTGGCTGATCGAGTCGAGCACCTCCTCCGCGATGACCGTGGCCAGCGGCAAGGGCGAGGTGGTCCTGGGCTTCATGGACGAGGTTTACTTCCTCAACCCGGTCAGGGTGGGGAGCAGGATCACGTACAGGAGCTGGGTGGGGCACGTGGGGAGGTCCTCCGTCTCGGTCTTCACGGAGGCCCTGATCTGGAGGGAGGGGAACGCGTACGAAGTTGCCTGCACATCGAAGGCGATCTACGTCTGCGTGGGGTCCGACAGGAGGCCGAGGCCTTTGAACGCGACGCTGGAACCGGTCGAGCGATGGGAGGGAGCCCTGATGGAAAGGATGGGGAACTGGAGGAGGCGCGCGGAGGACTCGATCCGTGCCCTCAGGTGGGAGAGGAGGGGCGTGGTGAAGCACCAGCTCGTCAGCTACAGGCGCATAACGCCGGAGGACACGATCGCGGGTGACCTGCTCTTCGCCGGCAGGCTGATGCAGTTCATGGACGAGGTGGCCGGGATACTCGCGCTCAGGTTCGCTAACGCGGTCACCGTTACCGCATCCGTGGACCAGACCTTTTTCGTGGCGCCGATAACGGTGAACGAGGCGGTGAGGCTCGAGGCCCGGCTGACGAGGGTTTGGAGGTCCTCGATGGAGGTGGAGGTGGACGCCCATAGACTCGGTGAGGACGGAGAGGTCCTGGCCTCGAGGGCTTACTTCACAATGGTGAAGATGGACATAACGGGGCCTGGAGAGCTGCCGGCTTATGCACCCATGACGCCCGAGGAGCACGAGCTGTGGGAGGAGGCGGGCAGGAGGAGGGAGAGGAGGGAGACGGCTCTCTCGTCGCTGAGGGAGCTCAGGGGCAGGCCCGTCACGCTCGATCCCGGATCGCCGGTTCCTGCGCTGGCCGAGCTGATCTGATCCTCCATCAGACGCGGAGTTATGCAGAGCGGGTTATTCTGCATGAAACGGAAGCGATGGTGGCGGCACCGCGCTCATGAGGTCATTGGACCGCGATTGGCCGGCCCATCACGACGGCGATGGCCGCCACGTAAGGGCCAGAACGCCCGCTATTATGCCGAGGACCGAACCTATCACGAACCCTCCCATTCCCAGCAGTCCTATAACGGAGAAGACCAGCATGAGGAGACCCCACGTCTGGGCCTGGGCCGGCCTGCTCTGGAGCATCACCGAGGCAGTCAGGACCACAACGCCTGAGATGAGCGCCACGACCACGAAGAACATGCCGAGGAACATGGGGCCCCACCAGGCCATCATCCCACCCATCATGCCCCACATGCCGTAGGGGATGGCGACGGCCCAAATCACCAACCCCGCTACCCCGCCGATGAGCATGAGAACGCCTGCGATGAGGCCGAGCATCGCCGCCGCAACCGGTCGATCGCCCGAGGACATGACTTTCACCGCGATCTTCCTTCGTCGGCCAAATTAATAGTGCTTGCACACAAATCGAGCGGCTCTCAACCAGCACGGAGCGATTTGCCCGCGATACACATGGGGAGAAAGCGGAGCCCTCCATGATCGTTCCATCGAGTGGGCCGCCTGTGTGGGGCCGGTGGGAATCGAACCCACGACCTCCGCCGTGTAAGGGCGGCGTCATGCCACTAGACCACGGCCCCTCAGGGCAACGCACCGCGTCAATAAATGCGTAGGGCGGGATCGGGACGAGATTCACTAATAATTCGGCTGGTCGGTCGTTGAACGGGTTGCAGGTCTCGACGCTGATCCTCACGGAGTTCAGCGAGATAGGAGGGGTAAGGAGGGGGCTGGTGAAGCTGAAGGGGAGACCGCTTCTGCACTACGTCCTGGAGGCGGTGCCCGACGAGGTCGACGACATAGTGGTCTCGGTGAGGGACGAGGAGGAGGCGCGGGCCTACGGCGAGCTGGTCGAGGAGCACTTCGGGAGGCTCATGCTGTCGGGCAGCAGGGGCATCGCCTCTAGCCTCTACCAGCTGATGTCGGAGGAGGGGTCGGAGAGGGTGCTGGTGCTGCCGTGCGACGCGCCGCTTCTGACGGTGGAGTTCACCTCGATGATGCTCGATCTAACCAGGCGCTTCAGCGCAGCCGTCTTGACCGACTCGGAGGGCGTCAGGAACTACCTCTTCTCCTCCTTCAGGTCGGGCGAGTTCGTCAGCGCATACAACGCCGCCGGCAAAAGGGACGACATGGACTCGGTGATGAAGGGCATCAGGAACGCTATCTACGTCAACTACAGGGCACTGAGGTCCCTCGACCCGAAGCTCACGTTCCTGCTCAGGGTCACGAGCGGTGAGGACCTGAGGCGAGCGGAGAGGATCATGGCGAGCCGCTGAAGAGGGAAGGGTCGGTTGATCGACACCGAGCAGGTCCTGAGGGAGCTGGGGCTGGAGTACTACAAGCGGGTCTCGGAGCCATCCAGGCCAAGGCGCGCCAACGTGAGGTTCGCCGACGTGCTGCCGGAGCTCGCTGGTGCCGGTTTCGAGATCGCGGAGAAGAGGCTCTACTACCACCAGTTCAGGACGATGGCCGCCCTATCGCAGGGAAAGAACGTCATCCTCAGGTCGGGCACGGGATCAGGGAAGACCGAGGCCTGGTTCGTCTACGCGGCTAAGGCCGGTCTGAGGGCACTGGCGGTCTACCCGACGCTAGCGCTCTCCAACGACCAAGTCAGGAGGCTGAGGGCCTACTCGGAGGCTCTGGGCAAGAAGGTGGTGATCGTGGACGCGCCGAGGAAGTCGGAGCTCTCCGGACGTCAGGACTACGCCAGGCTCAGGGGCGAGGTCGCATCGGCCGACTTCGTGGTCACGAATCCCGCCTTCCTGCTGAACGAGCTGAAGAGGATGTACTCCGCCAAGGCGTCCCTCCTTCGCGGTTTCCTAGAGAAGATGGACCTGATGGTGATCGACGACCTCGACTTCTACGGCCCCAGGTCTCTCGCGATACTGCTGGCCATGATATCCCTCCTCAGGGAGTCGATCGCACCCGCGGTGAGGTTCGTGGTGACCACTGCGATGCTGAAGAACGCCGACGAGCTGGCCAAGTACCTGACGGAGGTCACGGGGCTGGAGACGGAGGTGATCGACGGAGACGCCTTCAGCCCTACCAACCACACCTTCGTCGTCCTCGGGAGGGATCTGAGGAGGCTATGGGAGAGGTTGAGGACCGAGCGGGAGAGGCTCGTCCAGGCTGGTGCAGGTGCGGACGTGCTGTCTGCGCTGGACGACTACGACGCCTTAAGGCGTAACCTGTACAAGGTCATCGAGGTCGCCAGGGCTGCCGGCATCGAGGTCGACGAGCCCGTGCACAGCTACCTGGACGTGCTGGAGAGGTACGCGAACGACGACGGCCTCACGCTGGTCTTCACGAGGAGCATCTCGAGGGCGGAGGAGATAGCCAGGCTCCTCAGGGAGAGGGTCGGGGACAGGGTCGCGTCGCACCACCATCTGCTCAGCAAGAGCCTGAGGGAGGAGATCGAGGAGAAAGCGAGGAAAGGGGAGGTGAAGGTGCTGATATCGCCGAGGACGCTCGCGCAGGGGATCGACATCGGGACCGTGATCAGGACGGTGCACATCGGCCTCCCCGAGTCGCTGAGGGAGTTCCTCCAGAAGGAGGGGAGGAAGGGCAGGAGGGAGGGGATAGAGCGGACCGAGACGGTGATCTTCCCCTCGAGCTCGTGGGACTACAATCTGCTCAGGAGGGGGCTCGACGCGCTGATCTCGTGGCTCCAGCTTCCGAGGGAGAGGGTGATGGTCAACCCGGCCAACAAGTACGTCACCCTGGTCAAGGGCCTCCTCAAGCTTTCAAGCCCCGTGACCGCGAAGCAGGCATCGAAGGAGGAGCTCGAGCTGCTCGAGGAGCTGGGCCTGAGGGAGGGGCTTCGCCTGAACGACGCCGGCAAGAAGGCCCTGCTCAAGATGAACTTCTACGAGTTCGCTCCGCCCTTCGGGATAAAGCGGATCCGGAGGACGAGGGACGGAGAGCAGTACCTCGAGGAGATATCGCACGTCGACCTGGTCGAGAAGTTCCAGATCGGCTGCATCGACTACACCTCCGACGGCATCGTCACCGGCTTCAGCAGGCCCAGCTCGGGAGGGAAGGTGGTGACGGGCGTCATCGTGGAGGACCTCAGCGAGTCCACCTTGAGGAGGTACGAGCCGCTCCAGTACGTCCTCGAGGAGTACACGTCCACCGTCAGGAAGTGGGGCCAGCAGCCGAACGTGGTCGGCGACTACAGGGCAGGGCTCCTCCACAGCGAGGTGCTGTGCGTCGTGAAGCCACCCGAGAGGTTCGGCAGGTACTACAAGATCCCGAATAGGGCGATATGGATACTCCAGGGAAGGAGGCCGAGGGTGGTGAGGCTGAGGGAGGACCTCACGGTGGTGACGAGGGAGACGAAGACGATCGTGGTACCGGCCCTGACGGATGGGGTGTACAGCGACTACACCTACGGAATGCTGGTGGAGGTCGACCCGAGAAACGATCCCGATCACCTCAGGCTCGGCGCTGCCTTCATCGAGCTGGTGCTGAGGAGGGCCCTTCTGGTGCCGCTGGAGACGATCAAGTACGACGTCGTCATCGCAGGCGAGCGGAAGTTCGTCGCGATCCACGAGACGGAGTCCGCGGGGCTGCTGGAGCACATCGACTGGATGCGGCTTAAGGAGCTGCTGGAGGGCTACCAGCCCGACGGCCTCGACGAGGCCCTCCTCGAGGCGGTGAACGAGTACGCCTACTCGACCTTGACCGCGAGGGGGATGGACTGGGAGGTCGCGAGGAGGAGCGCCGTCCACATCGTTGAGAGGGTGCTCGCTACCAAGAGGATCAGGGTGCAATTCATGGGGAAGGAGCGCGTCCTGCCACTCCCCAGCAGGGCCCTGCGGAGGGCCGTGGTGATCACGTACTCCTTCCAGCTCGGTGAGCAGGGGCTCGCTACGGTCTCCGGCACCGGAGGATCGCTCTACAGCGTGGCCGTCTTCGACGGCGAGAACTTCAGGGTCCCCGTCGGCATCAAAGCCGAGGGTGAGGAGCCCGACGAGGCCTACCTCCAGTCATCGGCGCTGATCTCCAAGCTCGTCGACCAGGGCTTCAGGATCTACGTCTTCGACTTCGACGCGATGCTCGAGGAGCTCTCCAAGCTAGGGATGAGGTCCCTGAGGGCCAAGCTCTCCGGGCTGATGGAGGAGGGGCTGGTGGTGGACCTCGCGGTGCTCGCGGCGAGGCAACTGGGCGAGAGCGTCACGCTCACCGACGTCGTCTCGGGCCTGACTTGGGAGGGCGAGGGCAGCGCGACGACCTCGATAGACGTCCTGATGAGGGCCCTCTCGGTCTCCACCTCGAGGAGGGGTTGGAGGGAGAGGCTGCTGAACAGCGCGGGCCGGAAGCTGGAGGAGCTCGCGAGGAGGGAGCTGAGGGCGCTGTACCTCCTGAGCCTCGTGGTGGACCCGTTGGGGAACGTCGCCTGACCCTCAACCGCGCTTCCAGAGGTTCATGTCGCCCAGCTGACGGAGGACCATCTCGACGAACCCCTCGACTTCAGACCACTCGATCCCCGCTGACCTGAGCATCCGAGCAACCTCCCGCTCCACCAGCCTGTAGCTCCGGTACCTCTCGTTCATGGTGCGCCACCTGACGTCGGCCAGGTGCCGGGCCAACTCCTCGTCGTACGGCAGCCTCCCCAGCTTCATCAGGACGGCGATGATCGGGTAGCCGACGTAGTTCCGGTACACGGTCCCGTTGTCGTCCGAGATCACCTCTCCGCTCTCCAGGTCGACGACGATCCGGTAGACCCTGTAGCCCTCCGATGACCTGACCCGCGCCTCTTTCTCCGAGAGGAGCTCGACCCTTCCTCCGGCCACCGCGCCCAGGGCCTCGAGGACCTTGACCCTCGGTGGCAGAGCGAGGTAAACCCTGCCCACATCAGAAGTTATGCCCGGTGCCCCATCAGCCTTGCGTACTGCCTGGCCGTTCCCCCTTGTTCCTTTTGCCTCGCGTCATCGAGATGTCTCCCTCAACTCCGCGAGCACCTTCTCGATCGCCGGACGTATCAGGGCCCTGTACTTGCCCCTCTCGGGCGAGACCAAAAGCCCCTCGCGTTTCAGCTCTGAGCACCTGGCAGAGACCACGCGGATGTCGAACCCCAGCTCGTCCATCAACTCCTCGACCGTAACATAAGGCTCCTTCGCATAACCCGCCTCGTGGGCGAGGTACTTCCCGATCGCGTACAGCAGGATGAGATGTCTCTGGGTCAACGCGCCCTTGTCGACCTTGAAGACGACCTTGCCGTCCGCGGTGAGACCGATGAACCTGCTCAGCCTGTCGAGGTGGTCATCAAGCAGCGTGCTTTCGTCCACCGTAAGCTTCTGGCGGACCTTCTCCCCCAACGGACTTACACTTCCCTCGCCCAATCCACGTGTAAGGGCCGCTGGTGCATCATATGAGCTTTCCCTACTAAATCGGTCACAGGAGTCCAATACACGGAATAGCTGGTCAGACTGGTGTGTGACTCGGTTCTCGGGAGGCCCTCTTCCCGGCGGACTCTTGCGGCCAGACTACATACGGGATGATCTCCCAACGATGTTTCGACGGCATCGCTCCTACTCGACGATCAGCAGCTCAGGCGGCGAGTTTATCCGGATCTGGTGCGTCATCTGCCCGACGCCCCTCGAGACGTACAGCCTCACGCTTCCCAGCTCGTAGAGGCCCCTGCTGTACCTCGAGTTCGAGTAGAGCGTCAAGCCTCCGATCGAGAAGCCGCCGTGGGTGTGACCCGCAAGGACCAGCGCGTTCCCGGAGACGCTGTCGGCGGCGTTGGGGTCATGGGCGATGACGATCCCATCCACCATCACGGGCCGGTACCGCCTGTCCTCACGCCAGTCGAAGCCGTAGACCTTACCGATCGGTGTCTCGACCAGATCGTCGAGCAAAACGCGGAAGCCGTGCCCCCGCAGCATCGAAGCGACCTCCCCTGCTTTGCCGCTCCAGTAGTCGTGGTTCCCCAGCACCGCCAGCTTCAGGTCCGACTCGATCCGGCTCAGGACGCTCCCGAGGCTCTCGACGTCAGACGTCTCCTCGTCCACCACGTCTCCTGCGAGCACGACCGCGTCTGGGTCCTCCCGATCCAGGGCCTCGAGCAAATTCCTCACGTGACCCTCGCTGGGCCGATGGTAGTGCAGGTCCGGCACGAAGGCGAGCCTCCCTCCGAGGTCCACCCTCAGCCTCGTGATCTGCAGCTCGTACGTCAGCTGGGTCGAGAGGACGCCCGCGAAGGAAGCGATCGCAATGACAGAGCCTGCCAGGAAGGAGCGGCGACCTAACCTCAACCTCAGCCCTTTACCACGCCTATCGGCACCAGCCGGGCGACCTTGGTGCTGATGCCCACCGAGTGGGCCACCTCTACGACGTCGTCCGGGTTCTTGTAGGCCTCGGGGACCTCCTCGACGATCGTGTCCATCGTGTCGCCCTTGACGTAGATCCCCTTGCTCTCGAGGGCCTTGACGACCATGTCGCCCCTGTACTGCCGCTTCGCGCCGGCCCTGCTCATCTGCCTCCCCGCACCGTGAACGCTGCTGCCGAAGGTGAGCTCCAGGGATCCCGGCTGACCGAGCAGGACCCAGCTGGCGGTCCCCATGCTCCCCGGCACGAAGACCGGCTGGCCCAGGTCCCTGTAATCAGCAGGTATCATGTCGCTGTAGTACGGCGTGTTCCCCGGGAAGCTCCGGGTCGCTCCCTTCCTGTGGACGAAGACGTCCCTGGTCTCGCCGTCGATCTTGTGCCTCTCGAGCTTGACGATGTTGTGGCAGACGTCGTAGACGATCTTCATCTCCATCTCCTCGGCCGGCCTCTTGAAGACCTGCTCGAAGCTCTGTCGGACCCAGTGGCTGATCGCCTGCCTGTTCGCGAAGGCGAAGTTCACAGCGCATCCGAAGGCCTTCAGGTACATGGTGGCCTCGGGGCTGCTCGCCGGGGTGCAGGCCAGCTCCCTGTCCGGGAGCCTCAGGTTGTACTTGTGGACGGCCCGCTCCATCACCCTGAGGTAGTCGCTGCAGATCTGGTGACCGTAGCCCCTGCTGCCGCAGTGGATCAGTATCGTTATCTGGCCCTCCTCGTAGATCCCCATCCTCCTGGCGGCCTCCCTGTCGAAGATCCTGTCGACCTTCTGGACCTCGAGGAAGTGGTTCCCGCTGCCCAGCGTGCCTATCTGGTCGAGGCCCCTGCTCTTCGCCTCCCTGGAGACGACGCTCGGGTCCGGATCTGGGATGTCGCCCGTCTTGTACCTCGGATACCTCCCCTCCTCCTCTATGTGCTTGTAGTCCTCCGGCCACCCGAGGCCGTACCTCTCGATGATGTACCTCGCGCCCTCCAGCGCCACCCTGTCGAGGTCCGACATGCTGAAGACGAAGTCCTTCCTCCGGGAGCCGAGGCCTGCGGGGACGTTCCGGAAGATCACGTTGATCAGCTCCACGATCTTCGGCCTCACCTCCTTCTCGGTCAGGTTCGTCACCATGAGCCTGACGCCGCAGTTAGAGACCACGAATCCGTCAGCGATGAAGCTGTGTCCGGAGTTGGCGACGGTCAAGTCGTAGACCTCGTCGACCTCGCCAGCCTCCTCTACCGAATCGACCTCGTCCCACACTATGTCGCCATCGAGGTGCAGCTCAGCCCAGTCCTCGAACCTCGGGAAGCCCCTCGGAACCCTGGGAGCGTCTTCACGACCCTCATAGACGGATCTCTCCAGGTACCTCTCGTTGACGAACTCGCTGGTGAGGGCCTCTCGGATCTCACTTACCGTGGCTCCATCGGCCGCCATCGCGATCGCAACCTCCTGCGCTCTCATCCTCAGGTCGATGACGCTTTGCTTGAGCCTGAGCCAGACGACGGCAGCCAGCGCAAGCCTTCGTCGCTGGGGATTGTACTCGTACCCGACCCTGCCCCACAACCTGATCAGGTTTTCAGGCCTCTCGGAGATGAGGAGCCTGAGTCTCACGCACCTCCCCTCCTGTGCCGCAACTATGCTCGTCGTCTCGACCCCGAGTTCCCTAAGAAGCTCTGCTATCTGCTCCAGGAACAACCGGCCGTTGAGCTCCAAATCAGGTCTCTTGCTCAGCGTCAGCTGCGGTACCTCGAAGTTGTATCCGTTCACCGTCTGGGGTTTGTTCAGCTCCGCACCGAATAGTCCCGCGAGGTAGAGCCTCTTTATCCATCTGGGTGCTGCGAGGATCCAGCGAGGTACGAGGAACTCCACGTCAGTCTTCTTGCCATCGGGAGCACCCAGGCGCTTCAGGAGCTCGGTAAAGCTTCTGGAGCTCACCCGCACCGACCCCTCAACCCCTATGAACTTCCTGCCGTTGATGACGGATTGCCTCCTGCGGGTGAGGACCCTCGAGGGCCTGTAGCCGAGCAGTTCTATGTCCCTCCTGATCTCCTCCAGTCCCTCCGCGCTGCCGTAGAACACGGTGGCTTTGCCGTCGAAAGTGCCGTCGCCGGTGAAGTAGCCCAGAAGCCTCGCTAGGTAGGGGAGCTTGGGGTTATCGAGCCTCAGCGGCAGCAGCCCCCTCTTCTTCAGCTCGGACCTGACGTTTTCCGGCAGATCGGTCTCGTCAAGGATTACGCGGTCCCCGGGGTCTTCATACTCAACGCCCTCGAAGGGGAAGAGCGCGATCCTCTCTCCCGGCCTTATCTCCTCGAGCGGTTTCATGCCGTCCGGCGTCAGCACGGGGTGGTCCGGGGTTGCGGTCAGGACGAAGCGGGATTTCGTCCTTATCCTGAGCAACCGGTCCCTCCCCTTCTTTATGACGAAGACGATCCCTGCGGGTACCGAGCGCTTCTGGTTGACGCAGACGACCTCCTCGTCTCCCGTGAACCTCTCAATGGGAATTCTGTATCCCAGACTCGTCAGCACCATGGTTCCGGCCGGAAGGCAGTTGATGTCGTATCCCACACCTCCCGGTGATATCACGCCTTCGGTTGCATCCATCGCGGCCACGCCGCCGATCGGGAAGCCGTAACCCTCGTGTGCATCGGGAAGGACCGCCACGTGCTTCTGGACCCCGGGAAGGGTGGCGACGTTGACGCCCTGTATCAGCGTCCTGTCGGTGGTCATCTTCTCCAGCAGCTTCTCCGAGGCGAAGACGTACACCGGCACGCGCATGTCCTGCCTGTAGCTCTTCGGGATCACCCAGACGTTCGGCCCTACCTTCTGAAGCGGCACCCTCGCGCTCAATCCGTGAGGACATCCAGCCCCGAGGTCTTAAGGTTTCATCCCGGAAGCGGGACCTAAACCGAGAGCACGCCGAGCGAGGGGTACCTGCGCATGAAGTCGATGACGAGCACCTTGTAGGTGTAATGGTGGCCCTCAGGGGTCCTCGGCAGCTCGGACAGACCCATCATCCTCGCGAAGGCGACGGCCTCCGCCTTGTTCCTGATGACCACGACGCCCCTGCCCAGCTCCTCGCCCGAGGAGAAGGTGATCGGGAAGAGGGGCACGGACCAGAGGTCCCTCGGGATCGCAGAAGCGGCCGCCTCGACCGAGCGCCTCGAGAACCTGTGATGCCCTCCTCCGAGCGTGGGCACCTTCGGGTCATCGCTCCTCAGCAGCTCCTCGATGGAGCACTTCCTAACGGGGAGCATGTCCCTGAGGCTCCTCAGCTGGTGCTCCACGAACTCCTCCTCTTTCACCGGCAACAGGCCCGCGCCCTCGGAGATAACCCCACCTCGGCGGAAAAGCCCGCGTTGGGGCTTAAATTTCCCTGGAATCTGCTCTGACGGGATCATGCCTCCCAGGAGGGAGCCGAAGCTGCAATCGAGCAGGTGGGACCCGAGGCTGGAGCTGGAGGTCATGAAGTGGTGGGAGGAGGAGGGGATCTACGAGCCGGACTTCAGCGCCGAGAGGCTCTTCACCATCGACACGCCCCCTCCTTACCCCTCCGGGAAGCCCTGGCACATCGGCGCGGCGGCGCAGTACGCCCAGATCGACATGATCGCCCGGACCGCGAGGATGTTCGGTCACAAGGTGTACTTCCCCATCGGGATAGACAGGAACGGAATACCGGTGGAGAAGTACGTCGAGCGAACCAGGAACGTCAGCATCTTCCAGGTGGACAGGGAGGAGTTCCTCAGGATGTGCTCCGAGGCCCTGGACGAGCTCGAGGCCTACATGCTCTCGGTCATGAAGAGGCTCGGCCTCTCGGGCGACTTCAAGCGCTACTACAGGACCGACTCCGCCGAGTACAGGGCCCTGACCCAGGCCACCTTCATCGAGCTCTACAGGAGGGGCCTGATCTACCGGGCTCTGAGGCCGAACAACTACTGCTGGGAGTGCGGCACGACCATCGCGGACGCCGACATCGACTCGCGGGAGGAGGAGGCGGAGCTCTTCTACATCGACTTCGAGCTCGTGGGCGGCGGTAAGGTGACTATAGCCACCACCAGGCCGGAGCTGATAGGAGCGTGCGCGGCGCTGATCTACAACCCAGAGGACCAGCGGTACAAGCATCTCAGGGGGAGGAGGGCTGTGGTGCCGATTTACGGGCACGAGGTGGAGATCCTCGAGCACCCATACGCTAAGCCCGACTTCGGGACGGGCGTTCTGATGGTCTGCAGCTACGGCGACCAGATGGACGTCCAGCTCTTCCGGGAGCTGGGACTGAAAGAGAGGATCCTGATAGGGACCGACGGGAGGATGAACGGGAACGCGGGGCCGCTCGCGGGGCTCCGGGTCAGGGAGGCGAGGGAGAGGGTCAAGGAGCTGCTGAGGGAGGCGGGAGCGCTGGTCCGGGTCGAGCGGATAGTCCACGAGGTGCCGGTCTGCGAGCGCTCCAACACGCCCATCGAGATCATACCGATGGAGGAGTACTACCTGAAGCAGCTGCAGATGAGGGACGAGATGCTGAGGCTCGCGAGGGAGCTGAAGTTCCTGCCCGAGTTCCACCGGCAGCTCCTGATCGACTGGATCAACTCCCTCAGGATAGACTGGCCCATCTCGAGGAGGAGGTACTACGCAACGGAGATACCGGTCTGGTACTGCAGGTCCTGCGGCGAGCCACACCTCCCCGAGCCGGGCAGGTACTGGAGGCCCTGGAAGGAGAAAGCACCATTCGAGAGGTGCGTGAAATGCGGCGGGACCGAGTTCGTCGGCGAGGAGAGGACCTTCGACACCTGGATGGACTCCAGCATCTCCCCCCTGTTCATCTCGGGGTACATGAGGAACGAGGACCTCTTCAGGAGGGCCTACCCGGCCGCCGTCAGGCCCCAGGGGAAGGACATCGTTCGGACGTGGCTTTACTACACCGTGCTCCGCTGCTACCAGCTGACCGGAAGGTTACCATTTGAGTACGCCTGGATAGGAGGGATGGGACTCGATGAGCGCGGCGAGAAGATGAGCAAGAGCAAGGGCAACATAATAGATCCGGCGCCGATACTCGAGAAGTACGGTGCGGACTTCTTCAGGTTCTGGTCGGCGCAGGAGGCGAGCCTCGGGTACGACTTCAGGATATCGGAGAAGAGGATAAGCGACGCGGGGAAGTTTTTGACGAAGCTCTGGAACGTGGCGAGGTACGTCTCCTCGTTCCCGGTGCCGGAAAGCGCGGAGCTGAGGCCTGCTGATAGGTGGATCCTATCGGAGCTCTGGAGGACGGCGTCGGAGGCGCTTGAGGGCTACAGGCAGTTCAACTTCTTCATCCCAGCCACAAGGATCAGGGACTTCGTCTGGAACCTCTTCGCGAGCCACTACGTCGAGATGACCAAGCCGAGGGCTCTCTCGGAGGACGTCGACCCGGAGGGAGCAAGGGCCGCGTGGTACGCGCTCCACACCGTTCTGAGGAACGTGCTGCTGCTCCTCGCGCCGATAATCCCGTTCATGACAGAGGTGATCTGGAGGACCTGCTACTCCGGCCGGAGCATCCACCTGGAGCGCTTCCCTGAGCCCCAGGACCCCGGTGAGATGTGGAGGTACACCGAGAGGATCGTGGAGTTCAACAGCTACGTCTGGCGATTGAAGAAGGAGCGGGGCCTGTCGCTGAGGGACCCGATAGAGTTGAAGGTCCCCGAGGACCTGAAGCCCTTCGAGGACGACCTCGTGAAAATGCACAACATCGTCGTGATCAGCGCCTAACCGTAGATCAGCTCCCTCGCTCCCCTGACGACGTACTCCACCCCTATCGCGGTCATGAAGACCGCCATCACCCTAGCCACAGCGTCGGCGCCGTCCTTTCCCAGGAATCGCGTGAAGAGCTCGGAGTGCTCCAGCACCGCCCAGGTCAGGGCCATGACGACCGCCACAGGGATGACCATTAAGGGGATGCCAAGCGAGCGGATCGAGATCATGGTCGTGGTTATCGCGCCGGGTCCCACCAGCAGCGGGAAGGCCAGCGGAAAGACCCCGGTGCTATGACCTGAGCCCCAGCCCTCGCCACCGTGGAGGATGATCCTGATGGCGAGGAGCACCAGGAGCATCCCTCCTCCCACGAGGAAGCTCTGGAGCGATATCCCGAACAGCTCGAGCAGGAGGTTACCGGCGGCCGCGAAGAGCAGGAGGAGCGCGGTCCCCACCAGCACTGCCCTCCTGACGATCGTCGACCTCCGTTCTCTGTCCATGCCGGAGGTGAGCAGCTCGAAGAACGGGACGGTTCCTACCGGGTCCACGATGATGAAGAGCGCGACGGTCGCCCGCACCAGCTCCCACACCAGCTCGGTGCCCTGAGGTGCTGCCATGCCACCCGGCCGAGCGAGAGCGATATCAGTTTAAACTCGTCCGAAGGGGTAGGCGGCGATGGTCCGGAGGGTCGTGGTGCTCAACGTGGGCGAGAACGTTCCGGAGGAGACCTACGCGGTGCTCCGCGAGCACGCAGACGTGGTGCACTACGGGAGGGCCGAGCCGGAGCAGCTGAGGAGGGCGGAGGTGCTTGTGACCTTCAGGCTGAGCCGGGAGGACCTGGAGATGATGCCGAACCTGAAAGTCATCCAGATACTTTCGGCCGGGGTTGACCACCTGGACTGGTCATCGATACCGGAGGACGTGGTGGTCTGCAGCAACGCAGGGTCCAACGCCGTTCCCGTGGCGGAGCACGCGATAGCGCTCCTCCTCGCGGCCGCCAAGAGGATCCCTTACTATCACGAGCGTTGCAGGTCCGGTGACTTCTCCAGGGACAAGACGGTCAAGGTGCTCCAGGGTTCCGTGATCGCGGTCCTCGGGCTGGGCCCGATCGGGATGAGGGTCGCTGAGCTCGCTAAGGCCCTGGGTATGAGGGTCAGGGGCTTCGCGCGGAGGCCGAGGTCTGAGCCGTTCATCGACGAGTTCCGCGCCTACCCGGACGTGAGGGGGGCGCTGAGCGGTGCGGAGTTCGCGGTCCTCGCGCTGCCTCTGAACAGGCACACCAAAAACATGATCGGGTACGAGGAGCTGAGGGCGATGAGGAGCGACGGCGTCATGGTGAACGTGGGCAGGGGAGGGGTCGTCTCGAAGCCCGATCTGATCAGGTTCCTCCGCGACAACCCGGACTTCACCTACGCCACCGACGTCTACTGGAGCGGCGACATATCCCAGGACGCCGACCTGGCCGCGCTTCCGAACGTGATCGCCACTCCGTGGATCGCTGGGGCCTTCGGGAACCCTCGGGTCTACCTCGAGATGGTGCGCCACGCGGCCGAGAACGTCCTCAGGTACCTGAGGGGGGAAAGTCTGAGGA
>Ga0105162_1000590_pt1 | contig 23203 bp, 20 predicted proteins | sample JNZ201metaG_FD_81532 | JGI IMG/M metagenome (GOLD analysis project Ga0105162, IMG submission 81532) | Hot spring microbial communities from Jinze hot spring, China to study Microbial Dark Matter (Phase II) - JNZ 20120812A | ecosystem: Environmental > Aquatic > Thermal springs > Hot (42-90C) >...
ACTTTATAAAAAACAGGTGATGTAGGTGCAAACACTTTATCGAAATATACATAAATTTTACGGATACCTGGTATGAAGAAGATTTTAGGTGTCTTGGTATATATATTCTGATTTATTGATTATCACCTCTTTTCTTATTTGTATGTTCCTTCTCATTCTTCTTAGTATATGTTGAAGAATCTAAGTGAATTATTAATTCCTCGATTTCTTCATCTTTTAGTTTTGAATTCTTCTTCTTCTTGGTAACAAGTGTATGAAGTTCTTCTATAAACTTGCTAGAAAGTACAGAAAATTCTGATGCATTTTTTCCATTCTCATCCATAGTTTTAACAGCATAATATTGATCATTACTGTATATGTATATGTAAGGTGGTGTCATTTTATCAACAGGTACTAGTTTGAATCTAATTCCCATGGATGTTAGGATATTTCCAATACGTTCAGCTACATCTTTTGTTAAATAGATGTGTACTGGAAGATCATATCTCTTTATAATGGTTATAGTATTTAATAAATATTTTGCAATTGCACCTGCATCTACTATACCCTTGAAACAAGGATTCAATATAGATGCTACCGTTATTCCTGTAGATCCAATAGATATTGTTGTTGTAGACATTATTATCCCCATATATTTAGTTAAACAATTTTAAAAATAGTTATATTATATTATATTGGTGCTACGTAATGAATATACCCGACTATACAACCATCTTCGGTATTAAGGAAGGAATAGTTGTAAGAATGCTTATTGAGAATAGACCAAAATGGCTTCTCCTAATTCTCTATCTTAGAAAATTTGGTGCAATGACATTATCAGAAATTATGTCTAGACTTAATATTCACTATGGTAGTATCAAAAATGCAATAAAATATCTAGCTGGTGTAGATCTCAAAACATCTACACAAATTACATCACATATCACACCACTTGGTGTAGAACCTCTACTCTATGTTATCAGAATACCTACAAAAAAGAAAATAGTTACATTAACAGATTATGGACTTCAATTCAGTAATAAAATAGTTGATTATCTAAAAGATATAGCCATAAAGTTAGGAAGTATAGATGTTGAAGCTAAGTATGGAATACCAAAAATTATTTTACTGAATGAACTCAAGCAAAGATTTCCAAACATAGATAAAATCAACTTACTAACAAGACTCGTATCTTTTGATGAGCTAATTGTCAAACTAGCCAAAACTAAACCAGAGTTAGTAAGTTTGATGAGACCAGAATTAATAGATGCTATACCAATTGAGCTTGAGGTAGCTGTAGATTCAAGAACTAGTAGAAAGATTTACTTATATCTTGTTCTCTAATTCTTTAGCTAGAATATCATCTATTATATACTCCATAGAAGTAGATAGTTTGTTATTTTTGAGTATTATTGCTAATTCCATTCTTCCAGCAAGTGATGATGATGTCAAGTTATGTGATCCTATCGTCGTATAATCATCTATAACAATTATTTTTGCATGATTAAATCTAGATGTTAATGCAATTTTTTTCAATCTAATAGATGATAAATATTTATAAACTTTAGTATTATAATGTCTTGATATTCTATACATTCCATCTAGAACAACAGCTACATCTACTCCTTTGCTCTCTTTATCCTTAAGTAATTTGTAGTATTTTTTTGTAATTTTTGATAATGAAGCTATATACATTAAGATCTTTACTCTTTTAGAACTATACAAAGTTTTTTCATAAATGTTATCAAGTATCATATAATTCGATATAATTTCATACTGAGTACCGTCCTCAAGTATATCTTTATCAATAATGAGATCAGGATTTTTGTCATTATAGATCGTTAGAAAGAAGTTAGAAAGTTTAGATGATGCTTTCTTGGATTCAATCATTACAGATATATCATAACTGTTTTTTTCTTTATGTGCTGTTAGATTATGTGAGCCAATGATTATGTAGTTGTCAATAATATAAAGTTTGATATGCATAAACTTATTAGTTCTAATGACAGGTATTCCAAGAGATTTGAGAAATTCTGCAGATAAGCGATTATATTTATCTGATTCACTTGAAGCACCATCAAGTAAGAATTTAACATCAACACCATATTTGTGTCTTCTAGCTGAAGCATAGTATACTTCTTCAGTTTGATTGTTCAAAGAGGCTATGTATGTAGCAATATATATTCTCTTCTTTGCACTATCTATTAGTTGAATAAGTATGTCGAGAAATTCACTTCCTCTTAGAATCTCATATTCTAGCAATAATTATCACCTAATAAAATGGGGCAAATCTGTAGTAATGGTTGCAAAGTCTTGTTTTACTAGTCTTAGTGAAAGCCATGAGAGGTGCTAATCTGGTCAAAGGAACAGCTACAAGTATATATCTCCTGATCCATGTATCTCTTGTTGCTTCGTTTATTCTTTGAAATATATCCATATCTCTCAAAAGTTTTACTGCTACTTCTCTGTTTCCATTAAGAATATCATCTATGTAACTGTTTATTAGTTTAACATATTTGCTTTCTGTAATTATAGCAAAACCTATTGGTTTGAATGGAAGTTTCAGTCTTCTGATCATCATAAAAGATGTAAAAGCTCTATCAATAGCATTTCTAATCTCTTTATCAACATTATGAACACCAGTAACATATGTTAATAGAAGCAGATTTTTACCAATGAGTAAAGCATTATCTACGTCAATAACATCTTGAAGATATTCTCTAGGTACTGAAGATCCACCGAATTTCTTCATTATATCTAATATGATATGTGTATAGAAATCTGATGCTAGGGTTGTCATCTTACTGTATCCTATTATGGATATAGTATCATCGAGTTCCGATATATATCTACTATACATTATTAGTTTCTTCTTTTCTAGAATTTTCCTCAAGATGATAAATACTTCAGAAATAATTTTTGTAACTGGATGTCTTCGATAGATATATTCTGCTACATCTTTTACATCTGGAAATATCTTCTTTCTGACATGTATCTTATGAATAATTTCAGTAATACTATCATCAGATATCTCAACATCTTTCTTTTCCGAAAGTCTGTAGAGAATAAGTGTAACACTATCAACTTCTTTTTCTACACGTCTTCGTGTATACATAAATCCTGTTGTAACAACTGAAATTGTCAATAAAGAAGTTAATATGAAGAGGGGTTGTTCATAAAATCTCGTAACCTTGAAACTCTTGCTAGCAACAATATCTCCATATATATTTCTAACTTCAATAGAATAGTAACCAAGATTGCATGTTGTTGTTTTATATGATTGTTCAGGATAAAGAACAGAAACTTTTTTTCCGTTAATATATAGATAGAGAGGATTATTGTACTGATCTTTTCTATATATATCAACATAAAACATTTCACAAATCTCGCTATTTGAGATCACAATGTATGGTTTTTCGGTAACTTCATCAGCAATTATGTATACTAATGTGTTATCCACATATATTATATAAGCTATATCTTCTTGTGCAGGAAGCTCAAGTATTGATGGTAGAGATATGTATGTATTGTATTTGAAGTCTATGATCCATCCATTGTATGTAACTCCCATAATCTTCACATTAGCAGGTTTAGTCCATATAGTTCTTCCATACCTATCAATTCCAATAGATATAGAAATACTATCACCTTTTCTTGATGCAACTATTGGTGGTGGTGTTATAGTATATTGAACAGCATTGAATCCTTCTGCATAGATAAGTACACGAGAATTCTCTACAGGTGCATTTAGAACCCTAAGCCCTCTGAATGGAAGTAGCTCTGTGTATATATATGATACTTTGTCTTTTGACTCAAAGAATCCACTAGCTATGAGCACAGCTAAATGTCTAGGTCCAATTGATGAATAGAAGAATCCTTTAGTTGTTCTACCCATGTATATATATCCGAATTTGTCTTTTACATAGACATCACGAAACAGTTTATAGGTTATGTGTTCCGATACAGCGTATGTTCCATCTACTTGTCCAAGCCAACTCCTCAATTTGTTCAAGAAGTCTATAGATGTTTCTGTTTCAGAACTGTATCGTTTTATGATGCATGGTATATCCATATAATCTATCTCTGGATTTTCATCTTTTATTCTTATCTCAACTAATGTATCATTAACTATCTTGAATCTATATTCACCAAGAATATAATCACGATTATGTAGAACTATATTTTTACCTCTCTTAATTAAATCATGTAGTAGTGATGGTTCTGGTGCTATATCTATAAACACTAAGGTATTGTATGTATTAATAACATTTATAACATTAGTAGCATTAAGAGTACTAACTATTGTGAAATTTGCACCTGGTATCAGTTCGTTAAATATATTGAAATAAGTTTGATAGCTTCTCCAATTCGCTATAATACCTACATCCATATTTTCAGGAATTTGTGTAACAACAACTATAGATCTTGTTGGTATTACTCCATATAGTAGTATTTTATTATGACCAGGTGCTACTTCAACTCTAAACTGATCGCTTTTAAATGGGACATGTATCTTGATTGGATTTGAAGCATCGAAATGAAGAGTTAAGTGTGTTTGTGGACGATCTATTGGAAGAGGTATAGATACATTAGTTATTGGAGGATATATATCGTATACTATGTTGTAGTAATTTCCGCCCATTTCTATCATTATTAATTGTGTTCTACTAGTAGTTTCTACAAACAGATTTAGTGTATAACCAGCTGATGTCAAACTCCATGATGCATTTACCACATTTATCACAGGTCTTGTCCTAAATGGATTAACAATCATTATAAACAATATTATTATAGCTAGCATAATAATTATGGTAAAGACAGTTTTTTGTATAGATACTTGTTTTGTCATAAGACTTAACCCCATCAAAATATTGTGTAAACTAAGTTAAAGATATTTTTATTGTTATCTAGAAAAACAATAATTAGGTATCTGTATGAAGTGTCGTATGGTTACAGTAATTCCCTCCATTATATTATCTATAGCTGTTGTGTTAATCTTATTCCTTATTCTAATTAGTATGATTCAATACTATACATCAATAGTAATTGATCCTCCTATCATACCATCATATGGAACTATTTATGTACTTGATGTTGATAATAAATCTGGTATAGTAAGAATTGTGAATAGATTTGGTTATTCAGTTAAATCACTCTTCTCAATATCTATAAATAACAATAAATCAGTGAATACAAATATTACAATACCAGTAGTCTTATTTTGGGTAACGATAAATCCTGGTGAAATGACAATAAATATCTATCAGTATCTCAGGAGATATTTAGGTGATGTTAAACCAGATTATATTCGTTGGGATGAGTCAGGATTCCTCATAGGAAATACCTTTATTCCTCTTCGGAAAGGTGCAGGAACTCTAAGACGCTTCAGTTTTTCGGAACCACAAACAATGAAATACATACTTACAGGAATAGGAACATCACATGATATATCTAGACGTGTATTCAGTACTAAGTATTTTGATGGTGATAAGATATCTATAGAATTTAATCATGAACTAAAATTTGGCTACAATAGATCTATATGTGGATATCAAACACCAATAGTAATAACAACATATAGGTATGGTAATCAATGTTATTATCGTAATTGCTCTATCCATGGATGTGCACAATACATTTGTACTCATAGAGTAGATGATGTATGTGTTAAATGGGAATGTCAAAACAATAGAACTATTGAATATAGATGCGACTCTACTGAAACTCCACAACATGACTATAATTCATATCCGTGTGGTTTAGATAATCACATATGTACATATTGGACACCACCTATAACTAGCGTAACATCTACATCTATAACTTCACTATCCTTGAGAGGATTAATTAATGATCCTGGAGGGTTGGCTATAGATAGAAAGAACTTTACAATTTTCCCAACATCTGCTTCAACATTATGGGAATACATATTGCCTGAGGATCAGCAATCACAATGTATCTACATATATAGAGAGATAAGTTATTCAACTAGTTTTTCTAATAATAGGGTATGTTGTAACACATGTAGTAATGAATCAATATGTAGAATAGAATATTTATGTAATCAAACCAGTTTTACTACATATATTACTGAGAAACATGCATGTCGATCACTTGGAGATAACTGGTTATGTGCAGGTTTAGAGGAATTTTTAGTAGGTGATCTCACATCTGGTAATGTTCTTGTTGAAGTAAAACAATTAGTTAGCAACATATTTGTTAGATTCAATATGACACTAAACTATAGATACACTAGATACTACGATCCAGAGTTGATCGATAACTATATGAGGATCATGCCAAGCTACACCATCACTTTAACACTACCACCAATTAGAGGTTATCTCAGTATTCCTTATAACGAGATCTTGAATAATGCATCAGTCTTTGTATCAATGAATGTAGACAAAATATTTTCTACAATTAGAACAGAATCTGGATATACAGATAATTATCTTTTGATAGATGTTGTGTTATCAGATTGGATTGACTCAGTATCTACTACTCCAGTTGGATATATTGCTTTAGCACCTTCGAGAGATATAGAAGGATCTAAAACATTTTACTTCTCTACTACAAATCAACCAGTTGTCTCTATATCTATGAGACGAAGTGATTTTCCATACATTAGTATACCGATGTGTTTATGCAAAAACATTGGTTGTAGTTGTAGTGATACAATAACAATCAATATAGTAATAGATTTAATACTAGATATCGGTGTAATTATAAATACAACATCATATTAATTTTTTACTGAAATATTTATATATTATCACAGGTGTAGACATTGAATCTAACACTCAAGATTCGAGGAAAACCTGAGTCAATATTATCGGTACTGAAGAAAATGGATAATAATTTTAATTGCTATATATACGTAAATGTAGATTCAGAAAGTGAGTTAATGAAAATCATTTCTTTATCTTTAGAATGTGGTGCTTTCGTTGAAATAATGCCAACAGATACTTTTCCTCTTCACAATAATTTGGAATTAACTACTACGAAGAGTAATAGTGAAACATCTCTATTGAATAAGTATAGAAAGAAATCAGAAATAGGTATATCACATCATCAGAATATGCAAAACAATCTTCAAGAAGAAACCAAAGAAGATAATAAAACAAGTATAGAGTCTACAAAACATTTATCTTCATCACCAGTTACAACACTTCAAATAAACATTTCACATCCAGATACTTCGGTTACACAACCAATCAAACATAATCATGAATCTAGAGAAACATTTTCAGAAAAAGAGGAAAATATATTTGATAAAGTTGAAGAATCTTCTCAAACAGATGAAATACAATTCGAAGAAATTGTGAGGATGAAGGATGAGGCATTTAGTAGAAAGATAATTGAGTGATTAAATGCCTATATTCATACAACACACCATATTCTATGTTATCGTATTTGTATTATTAGTATTTTTACTCATGTCTACTATGTATGTAGTAGTTTCGAATATGCTGATAGATAACTATAGATATGGAAGATTCTTAGAAAAAGCAAATGAGAAGCTAAAGATCGGAGGACTCCTTTATGATAACTTCTACTATGCTGTTCGTAACCAGGGATTAATATCTGTTGAACTACTAGAAATTGGTTATATAGATAGTATGGGAAACAGACATGTTCTCGAAACATCCAAAAAATTAGAAGCTGGTGAAACCTACAAAGCGGTGCTATCTTCTTGGACAAGTACACCAATAGCTATTTATGCAATAACTAGAAGAGGAAATATCTTCTCAGGACCGATCATCAGGAGTGATTCTGTTTATGGTACCGGTATGATTAAGATAAAGTCAATACTTCCAACTGTACATTACCTATCATCACCTATATCTTATGGTCTAGATGCACAATATGTTATATCGATCAATTTAAATTCTTATATCTTTGGATTTGTACTTGCTAAGGATCTAAATACTGATGATTCTGTCTTATTAGAGTTTGGTCCTTACAATATTGCATCTTTTTTCAAATCTTGTGCTTCTCTTTCAAATTGTTATCCATTTTTTAGTGATGCTAAATCTGGTTCATCTGGTTCAATATCTCTTTCATCTAAATACATATTCTCTGTAGATCATTTTGGCAATAATCCATACATAAAGATAGCTATGCCTTTAACAGCAACAAATAGTGCTCAAGGTATATTTGTTAGAGGTTGTATAGGCATTGGATGGATACTTTTATCAAATACCTTTTACTCGTATGCTCAAGATTTGCCATCATGGAGTTATAGTTCTTTAGAAGACTTTTACTATGCAGATAGTATCAATGTATATATGTTTCCTTCATCAATAAACATCAATAATATTAAAGCAGTTCTTTCGAATCTAGGAGACAGAATATGGATAGAGCATCAATATGTTGATCCACCATCAGGCTCTGTTGTCGAAGTCTATCTAGTGAGATGCTTTACTGTAAGTAGCAAGACTCTTCAATCCGTTATCTTTAGTCCAGATAACAGTCCTCAATTTCATACACCAGGAGGTATCATATGGTCTGAACTCATCTTCCCAGGAACAAACAATATAAATAGAGAATCGTTTACTATAAACGATGTACCTCTTTTGGTGCTTGTAGATACTGATATGATTCTAGAAGCATTATTATCTTGATTCAATCCGTTTCTCAGTAGATGATTGTTCATAGAGGTTTATAATGTAGATCTTTATCTATCGAAATAAAGAACAATTAAATATTTCCTGAATTTTTAAATTAATTTGTATTTCAAAGAAACTTGGTGAATGTATTGTCTATACGCATGATCTCTCAGATAATAGTATCAATTGTATTGATATCTGTAGCTATTGTTACAACAATAACATCTGGATTAATAATGACTAGATTTTTATCTAGCTACAAACCACATAATATAATTATTGTGAGAATAGGTGAACCAACTATTGATGTTATTCCTACTTCACAAGGAATCCATATACATGTTTCACACAAGTTAATGAATCTTGGTGATGAGATATCCATTTTTGCTCTATATACACAGATTCTTCTCAAAGGTACTACTGGAAAATCCATATTATTATCATGTAGATATGTTGCACCTGGTTCTCTGTTGCTTAATCCCCAATATCCTTTATCATTACCTCCTACCGATATGCCTGTTCTATTACCAGGTGAAGTTATTTCTATAACATCTGTATGTTCAATAAATAGAACAGATATAATCAATTTATTTACATCATCGTGGTCAAGTGATTTAGTAGAAGCAAATACATACTATCTATATAGTAGAATATTCTATATACAATATTATAAAGCAGTAGGTGTAGGCTATGCATCAGATATCATTCTCTATTAGAGGTGATGAATCATGATGAAAACTGTATCAGAATTTGTAGCTATTCTAGTTATGATAACAATATCACTAGTATCTGTATTTCTTTTCACAACATTCTTCAGCAACTTTATTTATTTGTTTGCACCAAAGCCAAGATACCTAAAAGTGAGTGTCTCATCTATAGAGGTACTGTATTCGGGACCTCCTATCTCTGTAGGTTCAACAAATTTTACAGCTTCATATATATATAAAGCAAATATAGTGCTTCATAATTATGGTACAGACAATATCATCAATCTTTGGTATTCGGTGTATTCACTAGATCCATCACTTATTAGTATAGGAACAAATGATACTGCTGATGTATATGATCCAATTATTCTTGCAAATACAGGTCTACATAGATTACCTGATTCTTTGAATCAGAATGAAGCAAAAGTAATTAGTTTAGTAATTATGTCAAAGAAGGATCTAGCAAACAACAATGTTTTGATATTAACAGTAAGAGGAATATACTCAAATAATGAGAAACAAGAGGTACAGGTGTCAATATTTGAATAGATCTATAAGTAGTTTAATAGCATTTCTGATTGTTCTAGGAATAACTATATCAATTGCTATATTTGTTAGTAGATTCATTATTGGTAGTATGTCTCTAATGTATGAAAATCCAAACAGACTTCTAGTTTCATCTAAACACGTTTCAGCATTATCGCCTCAAATATTTCGACTTGAAATAGTATTCAGTAATCCTACAAAACAAGCTTTCTGTATTAAGCTCGATAGAGTAGATTTTTATACATATTCTTTATCATCATCAGAAACAGTATCAGTATCACAATATTCTCCAGCGATAGTAGTTGCCTCAGGATCAACAATAAACTACGAAATAGTGTTTAGATCATCAACAATACATTCAAGTGGAATTATGGTTGCATACTTTAATATGTATAATTGTACATCAATTCAATTATGTAGATGTAATGATTCAGCAACATATATTGAAGCAATCCCTATTATGTTTCAATTAATCAAATCACCTTAGGTATCTTAGTGAGCAAATTTTTATAAATTCAATTATTTTATATATCTGATTTATAAACCGTATCTGTATCTTTTCTTTTGGGTACAGATATATGAGTAATGTGAAGATTCGAGCACATGCACATATAAGAGAAGAGCCAGAAGTTAAAAGAGAAGAAGTTGAGAAAAAAACAATACAGAGATTTAAGACAGGTATTCAGAAACTTGATGAAGCAATAGAAGGAGGAATCCCGTACGGTTCTTGGGTACTTGTATCAGGTGAACCAGGGACAGGAAAAACCGTTCTCACACAACATGCAGTACAATCAGCCATCAATCAGGGATGGGGAGCTATAGTTGTATCAACAGAACTGAGAAAATGGGAATGGGTAGCACAATGCAAATCCCTAGGCATACAGATAGATGAGCAATCAATCATCAAACTAGAAGACTTGGTGGAATATAGAGTAACGAGAAGCAAGGAAGGAGAAGAAGAATTCGAAATAACATATGCATTTGACAAAGTTCCCAGCAACTTCAAGATCATGTTCATAGATGTTTACACACTCTCGTATCTAGCTAAGATGAAGAGAAGACAGGATGAAACATTCGGTAAAAAAGGTAAGTGGTATTCATATCTAGATAGTTCTGTATTGTCTCTAGGTATAGAGCTGGGCATGAGAGCTTTTAGCAAAGACCCATCAAAAGACCTTGAACCTAAGATCCCTATGCTCATAGTTATAGACTCTCTATCAATGTTCTACCTCAAAGCACCATCAATGGCTGGTAAAATTGCTCTTGACATAGCATTGAGGTTCAAGAAATACAACACCGTAGGTCTACTTACGAGTCAATATGCATGGACTACTAAAACTACTTATGGTGCTAGAGTTGAACATGTTGTTGATGGAGTGATATACATGTGGATGGATAACGTCGAAAGTAGTAAAGAGATAAGAAGATACTTGATAATCAAGAAAATGAGGATGACACAACACGCATTAAAAGCATTCAGAGTATATATAGAGAAGAATAAAGGTCTGGTTCTAGAGGAGTCTGCTCATTAAAGGTTTTTCAACATATTTTTAAAATTATTTATTTTTTAAAGTTCTAGGGATACAGGTTGAGCGATGAATGTCCCTACTGTGGAGGACAATTAATTCAGGATAGTGAAACTATGGCATATGTGTGTCCATTTTGTGCTACTGTTTTTGATTATGTAATGCTTCCTTCAGTCAAGCAATCAACTTATATCGAGAAAACAACTAGATATAGATTTGATAACAAGACAGAGCAACTAATTGAGGAATTGTTTTATGGTACTATACCAAGAGAGCTAAGAAGAATGAGAAAAGATAATGCTATGCGTATCATGAAAACTCTTGAAGCTCTTGTAAAGAAAAGATTAAATAATGTAGATTGGAATACAGTAAGAAAGGCAATAGAATTAGCTAAGAAGTATAGAATTAACATAGATCTCTCATCAATACGATCAGAACAAGTACTCAATAGCATCAAGAATTTGATTGAAACACATAACCTAAACATTGATGCTGAAAAAATCTATCTCTTTACAATTAAGCATAGAGATCTGTGGAGTGGAAGAAGACCTGAAAACATTGCAACAATTTTTACATATCTATACGCTAAACACAAACTTGGTATAGAGATTCAAATCCCTATGAGCCAAAGTACTAAGAAATATATTAAGATATTTGAAAAGATACTGAGAGAGCGGGGTGAAATATGACCCTAATTGAAAGAACTTGTGCACCAGTTGAAGAAGATGTTAAACTTCTTAAGGAACTCGAGACTAAGAGTAGTATCTGTGTCTATCTTGGAACAATTAAGATTAGTGATGCATATAAAGATATTTATTTAGTGGTTATGCCAGATAGATCAACACACATTATCGAGATTAGGAGGCTTTGTATTGATGAGAAAATAGTAGAACAACAATGATATATCTTCTAATAAGAATCTTTAATCTTATTTCTTGATTGTTATAGTTAAGGGTTTTCCGCATTTCTTTAGCTTGCTTCTAGCTATTGCTTCACTTATCTTTTTCTCTAACTCGTCTTGAGGCAATTCTCTCAATAGCTTTGGCGAGGTAAAGAGTCTGCATCTAAGTTCTACAATCTCTTTTGCTTCTATTAAGGATAACAAGATTTTTCTTAATCTATTAGATGAAATACCATTTGCTTTACATAAGTCGAGTAATTCTCTCCATGAGACTATATCACTAGATGTTCTCTTGAGTATTTCTGTAACTATATGTGTTTCATCAACTCTAGTTATATTAAGCATATCTATAGAGACCATATCTCATCCATATAAGCTATAGCAGTATTCATTTATAAGAATTTAGTTAATTTTTGCTAGTAATTTATAGTGGGGATCAGAGAGAATGCCTTTAATTATCAACAAGAAGAATGAAAAGATTAAGAGAGAAACAAATATTCGAAGAATTGATGTCTCAGGTAATCTATACAAAAAAGATACTCCATCAACATTTGGAGGAGGAATTATTGCAACTAGACTTACACCAAGTTTACTCAAAATAACAGAGGGACCTTTATCAATTATGGCATTAAGACAAATACTTCTAATGAAGACTATAGGGGCTAAGTATATGCCTGCTGATGATGTTAGTTATTCATATAGTGTTGGTGGACTAGGATACAAGGGATGGATGGATCCAAGAGCAAAAATCGAAGATCTCTGGAATGCACAAAAATGGAAAGCATATGGAACAGTTTGGGTAGAATATGCACGATTTAGAGTTATTGTAAAAGATTTTGCTACTTCAAAACTATATAGTTTAGCTGATGACTTCGATAAATTCAAGATCAATATACAGGAAATTTGTGGGGATATAAACGCTATATCTGAGAGTACTGTCTTGATGTATTTCGCTTATTGTGATTATATTGATAAACTAAGTAATTATGATAAAATTCTTCTCTTTTCTACAATGAAGATGCTAACATCTATAGTTAATGTATATGGAGAAGATGATAAGCGAGAAGATGGAAAAATAGCTGTATATGTTAGAGATGGTGATTCTATAAAGATTGAGGAACATGAAGCTGTTGCTAAAGTTACACCAATATTTGATGCATATTTGGCTATGCCTTATTTACCTATTGATTCAACTATGGATGTAAAGAGATGGGTCGAAATAAAGCTACATAATAGTGAATATCTGAACAAGATTCTACAAGGAGGTAAACCGCCTAAGAAAGAATACATAGATAGTGTTAAAGACATGTTGTGGAGTATTTGGGATAAAGTGCTACCTGGATGGATCACGGTTGCTGGTGTAAATGCTTTCTATGACAATATGGAGAATGCTGTAGCTAGAGCTATAGTGGATGTTGCTAGAGTACTAGAGACAATAGATAGAGGTAAACCTGTTTCAGGAATTGCTCAAGCTATAGCATCTATTGGTGGATTAAATAATCTTTCTAAACATGTTTTATCAAAACTAGATACAGTAGATAGAGGAACTTTATCTGAAGAAGAGGTTACTGAATTAGTGAAAAACTATACAAAAAGTGAAGCAGTTGTAGAATTCATAAAGACTTTGTCTAGTGTTCTTGAGCTAAACATTAATAACAAAAACTTTTGGGAAGTTATCTCAAGACTAGATAAACCTAATGGAAATGATGTAGAGATTCTTGCTAAAGCTTTCTCAAAGATAGCTAGAGATGAAGAGATTGGTGAAATATTTGTAGCTGGATACACTATAGCAAGTGATAGAGTAGATGTATGGACATTGGCATCTAGTCTCTTTAGTGATGAGAGAAAGAAAGTTATTCATCCATATCTAGTACTGAGAATTGGAGAAGAGCTAATTGCTCAAATCACTATGATTTATCTAGAACTTGAAAGAAATAGAAGCATAGGGATAAGGCTTGGAGATCTATATAGGAATTGTTTTGGTAGTCAAGGTGCTCAACTAGCTAAACTCTATAGAGGTTTAGGTGTAGTTGTTCCATTGCTGTATATCAATAATCCTGAAAAGAGAGATGAGTTGATAGAGCTATTGCTTAATCCCTCTAGAAAGTTCGGAGAGATGATGCTTTACTCCTCTTTCTATTCATTTGGTGTACCGATTTCAAAAATGTATAGAAGATTTGGATACTTTGAGGCATATATACCATTTGCACTATTCTTGAGATATAGCGAGTTTGAGAGACCTATAGAGCTGAAAATCTATAGATCTAGAGGTGGTAGAGTTGTTGAAGAAACAGTACTAGTTGGTGGATTAACAGACTTCTTCAAAGCTGTTGATGAAGCTGTACTGAACTATATAGAGCAGGTCAAGAAATGGGGTGTATCGCTCGATGAAGCTTCTGTGTATCAGGGATTGTTATACATATTCTCATCTAGGAGACTCGATAGAGAAGAGATGATAGATGATATATTTCCAGCAATAATTGATATAGTAACTGGATATGCAAGAGCTACAGCTAGATTCATAGTCGAGCTAGAGAAGGAGTTAAAGAAGCTAGATAAACTAAATGCAAAAGTATCAAGAGTTATTGGGAAAATAGATGAAGAGAAGCTTGCTAAATGGATAGAGAAGAAATACTCCAAGATCTATAAAGAGCTAGAGATATACAGAAAATCAGCAGATGATTTGAGAAAAGAGCTACTATCTCTGGTTCAGTACCTTCATCCAAAATATATAGAGAAGCTAACAGAAGCTTGTAGAGCGGCGTATGAGATTCTTATAGAGTTTGAGAATCTCCATGACATTGATGTAAGGATTCAAAAAGCTTTGGATTGGCTTAAGCAAAAGAGTAATTCAGGAAGCATCAATAAAACATGGATAGAAAATCTCAATATTCTTCAAAACTGGTACAATACATATGTAGAAGGGGTAATGACTCTACCGTCAAGAACATGGGTACCTATACCAATAAACATAAATTCTACATATTCGATAGTCAATAATATTCCAATAATGCTCAAGCTATTCTCTATGCTAGAAGATGCTAAAAGATTTAAAGAAAAAGTTCTACCGATACTTCTAGCCATAGAAAAAGAGATCGAGTTAGAAGAAAAAATGAAAGAAATGCAACAAACAAATAAACAAACACTACACAGCGAAGCAATACATGAATCAACCAAAGAAGAAGAAAACAAAGTAGATACAACAAGAATAAGAGCAACTGAAGAAGAATTGAAATATGATGTAGGATCTTTTTAGTAGTTAATGTTATTAAACCTGATTTTTTAGGTAGCAATACTCTTTTGATTTTCTTGATCCTTTTCCTCCATAGCTACAATATCTATCATGTTTGGTACATAATGACCCATTTCTTCAATTATTGGTGCTATACTATAGTCATTTGCCTCATATGTTTCATCAGCTATATGTGTATTGAAGAACGTTGGATCAAAGACACGCCATCTATCAGGACTATAGACAGATATGCCTCCTGATGCAAAAGATTTTGTGTCGAGTACTATGGGTAGCCATCTCTTTATCCCAAGTTCTTCAGCTATCTTAATTATCATGTTTCTAATTATATCAACATCTCTATATATATTGAGTAGTATGATTCCTTTTTCTTCTGAATTTGTTGTATGTATAGCTTTGTGAAGCATGTTTACTGCTGTTAGTGCTGTCCCGATGTATGGTTTAATGTCGTTATCTAGACTATTGAAAGATTTCTTAGCCTCATTCCAAGCCTTCTCAAAATCTTTCTCTAGCAACATGATTCTAATAGGCTCTAGTAGTTTTCCTTCTCTTAGCTCTCTATAGAGAAACTTGTTATAAACCTCTATCTTTCTTCTAAACTCTATAAATCTCATCATAGGATCTTCTGTGTAAGAAATCATGAATGGCAAGAATAGATGTCTAATAGGATTAGTAACAATACCAATTGTGGTAAGAACTCGATTCACTATGTTTATGAATTGTGTATGTGGTGTACATTTAGAGATAGAGTGATGCAGTAGTGATGGAGGTATTCCATGAACCATAAGAGAACAAACAAGTTGCATCTTCTTCCACTCTAGAGTATTGGGATCTATCTCCTCCATTATCTTATCGTAATTGGTTAATACATCTGACCAGAACTGTTTATAAGATATAGACAATATTTTTTCGAATTCATCTAAACCTCCTCTAGCTACATGAAATGTCCTGAGGAATGATTTCTCTATCTTGTTTTTCTCTTCATCGAATCTCCTCAACAACTCTATCTCAGAAACTATTCCTCTAGCATATACCTTAAACAGCGGGTTGTTTTTATCCCATAGAGCAACAGCTCTAGAGAAGTCTAGAGCCAGGGCATCCTCTAGATCTTTATCCAGAGGATTCCAGCCCCAAGCAATTAGATAACCTGTTAGATAATCAGCTTCATAAGGCATTACAGGAACAATCCATGGTAATTTGATTAGAGACCATGGGCTAGAAACCCATATCTCGTTTATCATTGGGGGTTCTGCACCACTTTTTATAGCTCTTAGAGCATTAGCTTGAATTATTGATGGATAATTCTCCCAAAGATTCTTGAATATAGGTGGTAGAATGTTTCTAGCCATAGCTATTCGAACTTCTGTTGGAGGTGGTAGAACCTCTATCCATGCATTAACTCTATCAGCTAGAGCTGGATCTGCTTTAACTATAATGTCTTTGTAGTTGGTTGTAAAGACAATTACTAGTGGATAGTTCCTTGAGAGAAGAATAGAGAGAGCAGACTTAAATTCTGAGAATAGTTTATGTTGCTCTATATCTACTCCTCCTTGAACACTTTGAGGCTTTAGAAATATGCCATCAGCTTCATCAAAAAGAAGAACACTTGGAATATTACTAACAGAAACAATATTTAGTAAAGATCTTAGAATAATGATAGGAATACCTGCAAATTTGCTCGAAAAATCACCAGGTGTTGCCTCAATATATATCCCAATAAGCTTATTCTCACGAACCAGATACTTAGCTACAGCATTTCTAACCCAAGTTGTTTTCCCAGTTCCTGGTGGTCCATAGAGAACCACTATATATGGTTTAGTTTTTCTCCCATAGACAACATCTGCATATACTCGTCTAATAATTAGATCCAGCATCTTATAATCTCCATACTCAGTAAAATCGTTTAGATTATGAGAAGCTATACTTGCAAAAGATCTATCAATAATACTAGCTAGTGTTGCAGGTACTTCTTCTAGATTCATAGATAATGTTGATTTTATGCATTGCTCTAGATAACTCTCTATAGCACTATCCATACGTAGTCTACCAATAATAGGTCTAAACATGTATCTCCATTTCTGATCTTCTTGAGATGAATTACTCATTCCACTTCCCCATAATATATGTTTAAAGAATTAAATTTATAAATAACATCATCATTACTACAACTTTTAAGAAATTAGCACTATGCAAGATTTATAATAAAACGTTAATGTATGTTTTATGTGATGAAAATGACTAGAACTATAATAATTATTATTGTACTTTCAATTGTAATGTGTCTAATACTTTGGAAACATTTGAACTTACCTATATGTATAGGAATTGTTTCTGGCTCTTCAATGGAACCAACCATCACACCAGGAAGTATAGTAATAGGAATTAGGGATGAACCTAGGATAGGCTCTATAGTTGTGTTTAATAGAAATGGAAGTCTAGTGATACATAGAGTGATTCAAGCCAACTCTACACATATAGTGACTAGAGGAGATGCCTGTATAGAGAACGATCCACCAATATCAATTAAAGATGTATTATGTGTAATCTCATATTATGTTAAAGGTGATGTAATATTTCTAGCAATAGTAATAGGTACATGTGTCACATATTTGTTAATAACTCTAGGAAACAATAATAAATATACAAAAACAAAACTAGAAACACGTAATTATAACTAAAAATAGGTGATATATTGAAAGGAATTGGAGAGATAGTAGCTGTAATAGCGATTACATTTATAACTATTGGTATGATTATAGTCGCATCTCTAATTATGACTAACATCACGAGACAATCTGAACCCAAGGGAGCTGTACTTAATATTCATGGTGTTAGAGGTATTCCTCTAACACCTGATTATAGTCAAATACTAGTCGAAGCCGTGGTATCCGTACATGGTACTGATGCTATAAGATATCATAATTCTAGTGTCTTTGATCCAAATGGAAACAGACTCACGTGTAGTTCTCCAAATACTGGTAGTATTCTTAATCCTGGACAGATAATTACAATTACGATGACATGTACAGGTAAAGATGAACAATGGATTTATAAACAAATTGTTGTTGAAATTTTTTACATAAATATAGGATTAAACAATACTCAAGTAGCGAGAGCTTATGGAGTAATACTTCCATATAGTTAAATTTTTTTGTTTTATTTGAGATTAATTTGATTGGTGGTATAGATAAAACTTAATTCATTATTTAAATCAAAGAGTAACATTAGATCTGTTGAAGAAACACTTAGGAAGGTTCACATCGAGACATATCTAGAGCATTCAGAGATCAACCGCATTTATTCACCTTTACCAGAAGATATCGAGATTATTGATAGATACAGAAGTGGATATAATCAAATGGCTATTATAACTCTTTATAGAGATCCAAACACATATCATTATGTATATCATATTGAAGAACCACCTGTTTCTCAACTTGTATCAAATCTCTACAAACAAGTTAGAGAAAAATTACAATCAATGGAGATAGAATTACCAGAAGATCCTCAACAAAAAATACATACATACATAAGCTACATAATGTATGCACTTAGGGAATTAGGATTTGATGATGCTTTTCACAAATATCCAGAATTAATATACTATCTCATTAGAGATACAATTGGTTGGAGAATAATAGATGTATTGATCCATGATCCAAGAGTTGAGGATATAAGTTATTCATCACTACCACGTAAACTTTTTGTGGTAATGAGACACGACAGAATACCTGTAACATGGATCGAAACCAATATTCTTCTATCTGAAGAAGAATTAAGCAAATTAATAGAATTTATGGCATTTAAGACTGGAAAAACTATATCAGTTGCAAACCCGCTTCTAGAAGCACGTACACCAGAAGGTTATCGCCTTGCCGCAAATCTAAAAGAAGTTAGTATATCTTCAGGATTCACTATTCGTAAATTTCCAGAAGATCCTATATCTATTACTAAATTGATATACAATAAAACTATGTCGCCTCTTCTTGCGAGCTATCTTTGGACTTTAGTTGAGTATCAAAAATTCATAATCATTATGGGGGCTATGGCTACTGGAAAGACAACTGTTTTACAATCCATTCTATCAGCAATACCCAGGGATAAAAAAGTTGTTACTATAGAGGATACTCCTGAACTAAGGCTTGATCATCCATTATGGCAACCCTACTACACAAGAGGTTCTATGTATGGAACAGAACAAAACATAACAATGATTGATTTAGGTAGATTTGCTCTGAGATCTAGAGCTCAATACATAGTTATTGGTGAAGTACGTGATAGAGAAATAGAAACACTTGTTCAAATGGCGGCTACTGGACATGGATCTCTTTGTACATTTCATGCAGAAAATCCAGAGACACTCTTTCTTAGATTGACTTCACCTCCATTGAATGTACAACCATCATTTATGCTAACCATAGCATCTATAGTACTTCAGGTTAGAGTATGGTCTAGAAAATACAAGAAATTTGTCAGAAGAACATCTAAAGTATGGGAAGTAACTGGAATCAAGCATGTAACTAGAGAAATAGAAATACCTGTTGAATATAAACCAGTATTTATATGGGATCCTTATGAAGATAAACATTATCCAGAGACAGTTGATGACTTATTAGAAGAATCTAAGCAACTAAATATTATAGGAACAACTGTTTATGGAGAAGATGATTGGTATGAGATGATGAAATGGGAATTAGAAGAAAAAACACGCTTTCTAGAGCAACTAGTTAGAGAAGGTGTTTTTGATTTTAGAGAAGTTACTGAAAAGATTTATCGAAAATCAGAAGAGATGAGGATGAAAACATAATGCGTATGAATTCTTTAATCTTCATCACTAAAAATATAATTAATCGCATAAAATACTTCCTAAGGTCTAGAATACCTGAAAAATTTCTGATAATTACAACATATATCTCTAACACTATACTAATACTTCTACAATACTTGATCTTTAAACATATTGGTGGAGAAAATAACATAGTGATCATGATTACAGATTTAATTGTTGCTATTCAACTCACTCTACCATTTTATATAATGGATTTTATACCTATACTTCACTACATTATCTCAATATCTTTTATAGTTTCTGGAATTGTTTTAGGATTAATTGATAGTTTTCCATACTATTACTACACATTAGCTCTAATAACAATTATTACCTTAGTAAAGATGGAACCCATACTAACAACATCTCCAATTATATCTATGATCTCGACTAGAATTGATAGAGCAATTCGAAAATGTAGATTACCTAGAAGCAAAGAAGAAGCAATATTTAATGTAAAGTTATCGTTAGTATATATAGTAGGTTTGTTGATTTCAATAGTTCTCTTTGTTGTAAAGGGATATACACCATCCCTTATTGTAGTTATCTACAATACAGCCATAATAATATTCATAATGCTAAATATATCAACTAATCCCATGGTTAAAATCCCGAAAGAAAAATATTCAACAACTCTACTTTTTGTAATGCGTTACCCATTGCTCTTCAGACTCATCAACAAGATGAAAATGAAGATTCATCCATTAACTGAAAAAGCTGGGTTACTGATCTATGAAGTTGAATATTTGAGTAAATATATAGCGTCTTTATTTATCTATCTCATATTTCTTCCAACACTTATTACTACTACATATGTTTTAGTACCTATTGAAATGTTCTTGATACTTCTACCCGTATTTATAATTATTCCATTGTTCTTATACTATGCTCCATTCATAAATATGAGAAGCAAAGCAAACAAGAGGAAGCAACTTACCGAAAAGGAGTACCCAATCTTTGTAGTCTATGCTTCGTCCATGATAAGCGCAGGTGTCAATCTATACACAGTATTCAAGGAATTAGCCATGGGAAAGGGAAAAGAATTACTAAAAGGATATACAGCTGATGCCAAATATATTACAAGTCTTGTTGAGAAACAAGGAATACCAGAGATTACAGCTCTAGAGAGATACGCAAGTACGCATCCATCTTCAGAAGTCAGAAATTTCATCCTTGGATACATACATCAGCTTCAACTTGGTGGAAAAATGATCCAGTATCTTGAGCAAAAAGTAGCTGAAGCACTAGATCTGTTGAAGAGACGCATGGAGAATTTTGTAAAACAAATAGTTATGCTAACAGAACTAACACTAATTGTATTAGTTCTACCAACACTTCCTATAGTGCTTGGTTTCATCATCGCACCAAACATTGTCTATAATATGCTCTTTATCCAGATGTTTATATTAATTCCCGCAATGGCTCTCATATTCAATAGTGTTGCTAGTGCAATCATGCCCGAATTCAGAGATGAGTATAGATTCACTTATGCTCCATCAATCATAGGTGGTATTGTTGGTCTATTCATCGGATTCTTAATGATTCATCAAAAACTAATAGTCAGTATAGCAGTAATTATCATAGGTATTGCTATTGGTTATTACATAGAGTACTCCAGACAAAGGAAAGTTTTTGCCGAAATCGAGAAGATGCTACCACAATTCTTCAGAGACCTCGCTGAACTCAGAAACACAATGCCTGTTACAGAAGCACTAAGAAGGATGTCCAACATGAACTATCCCAAACAATTCACCAAGATCCTGAAGGCCGCAGTTGCACTCAGAGACCAAGGACTTAGATTCTCTGAACAACCTTGGCTTAGTAGGTCCTGGTTCTGGAAGTTCACTCAATTCATAGTAGGTAAAATCGAAGAATATGGTGGTGGTACACCTCAAATCTTTAGACAACTCATGATCTTTTTCAGCGAGCATGGAAACATCATGTATTCAGCAAAATCCAATCTAAAGATATACGAGTTCGTTATATACGCCATACCTGTCATCTTCGGTATAGTTATGTATACAACTCTTAGAATTTTTGTATCTATGAGTGAAATAACAACACCTCTAAGTAGTCAAGAAATAAGTGAAGTGATAACTAGTCTTGGTGCCCAATTTCCACAGTTCATGAAATTACTAATGGGTATAGATCCAATAGTTCTTCTGATATGTGATGGAATAATACTCGAAATGTCTCTACTCCTAGGCTTATTTTCAGGAAAAGTAACATCAGGTACAATCAAAGATACTAAAACTCTTATTATAGCACTCATTATAGCTGTACTAACAATACTCTTCATCCCCGACCTTATAGTTTCAGTTATTAGAGGTTCATTCTAAAATCATTACAACTTGCTATAAATAGTCAAGTGATATAAAAACTAAACTATATATATGGGGTAACTATGATTACAACAATGAAGAAAATAACTGAGGAAGAACAAGATTACACAAGAGATCTCATTTACAGACTTAGCAAAATAAAAGATCATTTAATCCAAATAGAACCTTTAGAAATAAAGTATGAATTTAGCAAAAACGAAGAAAAAATAGTGTTTGATCCACCTATACAATCCAATATGCTTATATATACACAATCACATGATAAAATAATCATTTATGATTATCAATTACTTAAAGTGAAAGAGATAAGAAGACATAACCTGAAACCCGAATCCTGGAAACTAGTACTAGTTAGTAAAGACAGTAATTATAAGATTGAATATTCAGTCTCATTTTCTGAGCTTCTTGCTTTTCTATTCTATACTGGTGGTTATGATCAAATCAGATACAAGAGTTATGAAGAAGATAATGAACTAATCAACGTTATACTAGACGTTGGAGAACTAGTATAC
>Ga0105162_1000592_pt1 | contig 23141 bp, 16 predicted proteins | sample JNZ201metaG_FD_81532 | JGI IMG/M metagenome (GOLD analysis project Ga0105162, IMG submission 81532) | Hot spring microbial communities from Jinze hot spring, China to study Microbial Dark Matter (Phase II) - JNZ 20120812A | ecosystem: Environmental > Aquatic > Thermal springs > Hot (42-90C) >...
AATATTGGTGCTTCAACTAGTAATAGAGCTTATCCAGCAATTGATCTGGAGAGCTTCAGGTTATCGGAGTTAGACGCTGTTATAGTATCTCACGCTCATCTAGACCATATTGGAGCGATTCCTCTACTTTTCAAATATGGTTATAGAGGACCTGTTTATGTAACAAGACCTACTAGAGACCTCATGGCTATTATGCTTAAGGATCTCATCGATATAGCTGCTAGAGAAGGTAAACCCTTACCATATTCTGAAAAGGATTTAGCGAAAATGATTATACATACGATACCGTTAGAGTATGGCGAGGTAACTGATGTAGCTCCCGATATTAAGCTCACGATGTATAATGCTGGACATATACTCGGCTCAGCAACAATACATCTACATATTGGTAATGGATTACACAATATCGTATATACAGGTGATTTCAAATATGCCGATACTAGGCTTCTGGATAGAGCGAACACCGAGTATCCCAGAGTAGAAACATTAATTATGGAAACAACATATGGTGCAGCACTACAGCAGAGTAGGGCTGAAGCTGAAGCTACTCTTCTAGAAATAATTAAGAGAACGTGTGATAGAGGAGGGGTTGTTCTCATACCTGTTTTTGCAGTTGGTCGTGGACAGGAGATTATGATCGTAATAAAGGATTTCATGGAGAAGGGCTTATTACCTAAAGTTAACGTGTATGTTGATGGTTTAGTTAATGAAGTAACAGCTATTCATGCTGAAAACCCGGAGTTTCTTGGTAGAAACTTGAGGAACACTATATTTAGAGGTGAAAATCCATTTGTTTACAGTTATTTCAAAATGATCGATGACCCTATGGGTAGGGTTGATATAGTTGAAGATAAGCCATCGATCATAATGGCTACTAGTGGAATGCTTAATGGCGGTCCAGCCGTTGAGTATTTGAAACTACTTGCCGGCGACCCGAGGAACTCTCTGGTTTTTGTTGGTTACCAATCTGAAGGTACTTTGGGTAGGAAGATTAAAGATGGTTTAAGGGAGATGAACGTACTCGTTGATAATAAAGTTGAAGTTATAAAGATTAATCTTGAAGTTTTCAGTATAGATGGTTTCAGCGGTCACAGCGATCAGAGGGAGCTTCTGAAATTTGTTGAGGATATTGAACCTAAACCTAAGAATATAATTTTGAATCATGGAGAGAGAATCGCTACATTAACTTTTGCTAAACTCTTATCTGCTAGGTTGAGAAAACCGAATTCAGGTATTCCGCATCCCATTACGATCTATACGCCCAATATTTTGGATTCAATAAATTTAACACCACCATAATGGTGCTTTAGCTGTTGAGAAGAGTATTGTTTCCAGGTAGGTTTCAACCTATTCATAAAGGTCATTTATACGCTATAGAGAAGCTACTTAAAGAATTCGACGAGATCGTTATAGCTATAGGTTCGGCTCAAGAAGGATTTACATGTGATAATCCATTTACAGCTAGCGAGAGGCTTGAAATGATTAGAGAGGTTATGGAGGAGCATGGTTATTCAAGAGAGAAATACTGGCTTATTCCTATACCGGATATTAATAAGCCATTAGCTTGGACAACTTATGTTCTCTCAATGGTTCCAAAGGTAGATGCTGTGGCTTCAGGTAATCCACATGTTCTCGGAATATATAGTTGGCTGGGTTTTAGAGTAGTTAGAATCGAGTTATTAGAACCAGAGAAATACTCCGGTAGAGTTATTAGGAAACTAATACGTTGTGGGGGCGAATGGTCTAGCTTAGTTTCACAAAAAACCTATGAATTCATCGTATCGGTTAATGGTGTTGAAAGAATTAGAGAGGTGTGTAGCGTTGAGTACTGTAGTGATAGATGGTAGTTTTGGTGAAGGAGGAGGTCAGATTCTTAGATACGCGTTGTCCTTCTCAGCACTTACTCTTAAACCAGTAAGGATCTTCAATATTAGAGCTAAAAGAGATAATCCTGGTTTAAGACCCCAGCATTTAACTGCTGTTAAAGCTTTAGCAGAGATAACTAAAGCTAGAGTTATTGGTGATAGAGTTGGTAGTATGGAGCTTTACTTCGAACCTAAAACTAGAATAGGGGGTAGTTACCGATTCGATATTGGAACGGCTGGTAGTGTTTCACTAGTAATTCAAGCTATACTACCTACACTATTGTTTGCAAATAGATCCAGTAGAGTAGAGTTAACTGGTGGAACAGATGTTGCTTGGAGCCCACCTATAGATTATATGCGTTTCGTTTTCCTACATAATCTTAAACTTATGGGTATAGAAGCTTCTATCGAACTATATAGGAGAGGGCATTATCCAAGAGGGGGCGGACACTTAGCTCTGCAGGTAAATCCTCTTAAGAAACCACCATTACCAATAAATATTGAAACTAGAGGTTCTCTGATCTCCATTAAAGGAATTAGCCATGCGGTTAGACTACCCAAACATGTTGCTGAAAGACAGGCTATTAGTGCTAAAGAATATATTAAGAGTAGGTTTGGTTTAGAACCGGAGATTAAGCTTGAGTACTTCGAGGATCCTTCGAAAGACCCTCATCTAGGTCCCGGTAGTGGGATTGTTCTATATGCTGATGTTGAAGCTGGATCTAGGATCGGTAGTGATAGTTTAGGTGAGAAGGGTAAGAGAGCTGAAGATGTTGGTAGAGAAGCTGGTGAGAAACTTGTAGTTGAGCTTGAAACTAACATGGGTTTCGATAAACACATGGCTGATATGTTAATTCCATATTTATTCATTGCTAAAGGTAAAAGCGTTATTGGTGTTTCAAACTTAACTCTACATGCTTCTACAGCTATTTCCGTTGCTAAAAACTTCTTCCCCGAAGTAGAAGTGTATATAGATGGTGGTGAGAATAAACCAAGTAGGATTACTATTGTAAGCCCAGGCTACTCCTTTTCTCAACAATAATCTCCTTTATTTTCTCAACTAGTTTATCTAGATTGAAACCAGTTAATGCAGATATCGGTATAGGTTCTAAACCGGTCTTTTCCCTCAATAGATTAATTGCTAATTCTACAGCATCGGGGGGTGTGGTATCGATTTTATTTATAGCAACAATTTTATTTCTAATATTCAACGTATTCACTATCGATTCATAAACACGTATTTGTTCATCGAAAGTATAGTATGATGATGGATTAATATCGAATAAGTATATGATACCGTCAGCCAAGTATTTAATAGCGAGTACAGCTCTAGTCTCAATAATATTCATTTCATCGAAAGACCTATCGAGTAAACCCGGCGCATCAACTAGAACGACACGCCCATACTCTCCGATATCGAGATGACCTACAATAATGTTTTTAGTTGTGAATGGATATGGGGAGATCTCTGGTTTAGCTTTCGTTAATTTACTTAAAAGAGTTGATTTACCAACTTGAGGCATACCTGTAATGACGATAACCAGGTCTCCAGAAACATCTGGTAAACGATATATTTCAAACAACGTTTTTCTAATATTTTCAATAATCCTACTCTTCCTCTTATAAACCGATAATAGTGTTCCTAAACCATGTTTAAAAGCTTCTAACGCCTCTGTCTTATCTCTAGAGTTTCTCAACATTCTACTACTTTCGACGTATAGTTTACGAGTTATCGAACGGCTCCGCGAGAATAGTTTTAAACAATTATCGAGATCCAAGTTACTAGTTGTTTCAAAAAGCTTTCTGTAAAAAACATGTGCTGTCTTGATATTGAATAAAGCTCTCATAATATTATTTAATTCATTATCTATTAATTGATAAGTAATTTGAAGTTTAACTAATAGGATTTTCTTAAACTTTTCAATAGGGTTCTTAATACCTCTAGTATCGAGCTTACAGTTTTTCAACTTCTTATTAATCAATTCGTAAAGTTCACGATAGTTTTTAACATAGATTTTCTCAATAATCATTCTAGAGTATACCATCTCGTTGGAAACCAATAGTTATCATTAATACTAAACTCGTTTAAATCTGAAACTAGAGATGATTAAATTGTAGATGTCTAAACTCTAAATTCTGTTATTTGGGAACACTCGATGTTTCAACAATGTTAACTATAAGCTATAGATACGGTTCTCTTTTCCTGAGTTTTTCAAAGCATCTAGTAGACGCTTATAGCTTGTTGAGCTTATATTGAATATTTTCATAACCTCCTCCTCAGGAGGCGGAAAACCTTCTTTCACTAGTTTAGCAGCAATATATGCTAAAGCGAGCTTCCCTCTACCACTTCTACATAGTAATGATGGGTCCCGCTTTCTGAGTATAGATAAACCCTCCTCAATAATGCTCGATAAACCTAGTTTCTCAACATTACGTTCAGCTTCAATACTCGCGCGGTGTTTAATAGTATTGATGAATCTCCCAGTTGTGAGAAACTTATCGTAATCAACAACAAGCCAGTACTTACCTCTAATCCTCTTCTCAGCAGCATTGTAGAGCTTACGTTTACGAATAACTCTATGTTCAACAGAGTTATAACGCGGCCTGTTACGGAGTCTTAATAATCTATTGATCTCTTCGTTCTCATCAGTATAGACCGGGCTATAATCAATAATCCTATCGACAACAACTCCACAACCACTACAAACTATAACGCCATCTCCATAGAGCCACACTAGAAGGGAGCCACAACTAGGGCATTTATCCATTATTAACACCTTGTTCTAATTATTCTGCTTTACTGGTTTTACATAGAGTTGTTGGTGGGTTAGGAGAGGGGGAGGGTTGGCCGAAACTGTTTTAAATAGAGATACGTTATTTTACCGTATTTACCATTAGTTATTCTCGTTGGTGTTTTATATGGAGGTTTTACCCGGCACTGTAGTTGGCGTTAAAGGTAGGGATTTCGTAGTTATTGGTGGTGAGAAGAGGTTATCATACAATGGTTTTATTTTGAGTAGGATGGTTAGAAAGGTTTATCCAATAACTGATCATTGTGGTGTTGGTTTTGCTGGTTTATTTGGTGATATTAACTATATTGTGAGAATTCTCAAACTCGAAGCTAGGAATTATGCTTTAGAATTTGGTAGAGAGATTAATCCGAAAGGGTTAGCTAAAGTTCTCTCAGTTCTGCTATACTCCTATAAATTCATCCCCCTCTTAACCGAGGTTGTTGTAGGCGGTTTAGATAGGGATTGGAAACCTTCACTATACGTTCTCGACCCTGTAGGTAGTTTGATTGAAGAGAAGTACGTTGCACTCGGTAGTGGTGGAAGAGTTGCTCTAGGTTATCTCGAGCCGAACTATAGAGAGGATATTTCTATAGATAATGCTAAGAAACTCGTAACAGACTCTATTAAAGTTGCTATAGAGAGAGACGTTGCTTCAGGCGACGGTGTCGATCTATTGGTTATAACTAGAGATGGATATAGAATTGAAGAGTACTTATTTGAAAGAAAACCTAGTTAATCATATGTTCTATAGGTTTATCTAACTGTAAATCCTGTTTCAGCAATATTTATTTACCACTTCCTAATCATCATTATAGTTACAGCATGTTTTAGATTTGGGTTGGTACTCTATGAGCAGGTATTTCTACATAATCTTCCTATTATTAATACTCTCAATAACTACACCACCAATTCAAGTATTCGCATCACCAAGATTAAATGTTTCTACGGGAGATAGGTTTAACGGGGTTTCACAATTACTTGGGTTGTTCGAAATTAGGGATAAACCCGTTCTAGTAGTTGATACTCCTGGAGTTGAAGTAGAGGAGCCTGTGGAAAACTCCGTGATTCATAGAGAATTCATGTTCGTTATTGATGAATATGGTTTAGATGAGCTTACAGCTAGTGTTGCGAAAGTTAAGTATGTGTATAGACTTAGAGATAAATTATTGGTTTTTGCAATGGTTAGTAGTGATCAATTGCTTAACTTAGCTGACCAATCATGGCTACATAGTATTGCACCATCACCACCTATTGATGAAATAATTCCTGAGAGAAGAGGTATTGTGGATCGTGTTCTAGACGTTGATGTTAATAGTGCTTCAGGATCAGGTGGAGGAATTTTCGGTTCTTGGGATATTATGGGTATTAGACAAGCTTGGGAAACTTATGGCGTTAGCGGTGAGGGGGTTGTTGTTGGAGTAGTTGATACGGGTATTGATTTCGGTTATCAAGAACTTGACGTATACGCTTTAGCTAGAGATGCGTTCGGCAACCCACTCACAGCCGTTGTTGATGAACACATTGGTTTATCCCCCTTGAATGTAGCTGCTATTAATAACGTATTACCTGTAGCTAACTTGTGGTTACCAGTATATAGTACTTATTACTCCGGCGTATATGGTTATCCATACTTCTACCGTGTAAGATATACTGTGAATTTTACAGCACCATCTGTAGCGAGTAAGAGTGGTATATATAAGTTCGGCACTATAGAGTGGTTTTTCGCTGATTACGTAACGGGATATATCATACGATTACGAGTTCCATTCGTATTAATCGATGCTAATACTCCCGGCGTTTATGATACAGTAGTATTTGATCTATCTACTGCTTTCTATTCTTTATGCTATACGATGCGGTTAATAGATTCTACTTGGAGGTCTCCAAACCCGGCTTGGCTAGACTATAGCTTCGCCGACGAACCAGTATTTAGTTTAACTAACCCGGTTGTAGCTAGGGATTTCGATAATGATGGATTTTATGATTTCTCATTGGGTTCTATTGCCGGCGTAGTTATAGATACTTGGGGTATAACTGATTATACATACGATCCCGGGACAGGCAATGTTTACCTAGGTTCTCCCGGTCAGAGATTAGGATTAGATACCTCCGGTAAATACATTGCTTTACTAACGGATTGGGACGGTCACGGCACGTCTGTTGCATCAATTATTGGTGCTAGAGGGAGATTAGATTACGTTGGTTATGGTGGTTTTACATATAAATACTATGGTGTAGCTTATGGCGCTAAAATAGCTGGAGCAACTGGTTTCTGGTTCGGCGATTTGATTGCAGCTGTATATTGGTTAGCCGGTTATGACTACGATCCCGAAATAAATTGGTTCATACCTTCAACTAGGAGAGCTGATGTTGTATCCAATAGTTGGTCATATGTAAATCTAGTTAAATGGCTTCATCAATCCCCCGGTATTGATCTAGTTAGCTTAATATTCGATACTTTAGTGTTAGAGAACCCGTTCTACACAACAATAGTATTTGCAGCCGGTAACTCCGGTTCAGGCTATGGCACTGTAAATTCACCCTCAACTGGTTTATTCATAATATCTGTTGGTGCATCAACTAACTGGGAGTATGCCCGGATCTTCGGTATGCCTCCAGGCTTCCACGATGATATAGCTATGTTCAGTAGTCGTGGACCCAACGCGTTAGGCTATCCTAAACCAGATGTTGTTGCTGTTGGTTGCTACGAATGGGCTGGTGTTAGAGTTATTGAGGGTAGAGGATGGGGTATTATCGGTTATTGGGAAAACTCTGTTGGTCCAGGTTTAACGCTATTTGGCGGCACTAGCGAAGCAACCCCGTTCGTTAGCGGTATATTAGCTTTAGGTATAGAAGCTCTACGTGTAAAAACAGGGTCTACGCCGGACCCTATGGTTTTGAAAACTCTGCTTAAGAGTAGTAGTGATGATATCGGATACCCCGTGTTTATACAGGGTGCTGGTCGTGTAAATGCTTATAAACTTATTAAAACGATCGTGGAGGGAGATTTCGTAGCTTACGTTACTGAAGGATTAACTAACGCTGTGTTCGAGAACTACTATAGTTACTATGGTGATTATCTCTACGAACTATTGTTTTTCGATACATCACACTACGCTGTAGTACCAGCAGGTTCTACACATAGTTTTACAGTGAGATTAGAATTGGGTAGTGGTGTTGTTTCAGCTGATGCAATCATGTATACGATATCTAGAACATCCATTGTTTATAGAGGTGTATATACGTACACTACTACATGGATTACTATTCCGAGAAGCGTTTGGAGTAATGCTGATTACTTAGAAGTATATGTTATTCTAAAGAATGTTTCATCGACATATCCATACTATGGTGTTACGCCAAAAGATAGAAACTACGCGGTAGTACTACATATGTATGATTACTACCAGAACAGCTACTATGTTATAAATGGAGAGGTCAGGTATTCTACTGTATCCGCTCTATCGATCTCTAATCCAGCTAGTAGAGTTAGAGGAGAATTATTGGTTAGATTAAGACCATTACCTGGAGCTACTCCACCAAGTTATGCTGAGGTGGAGGTTGTAGCTGTAGCTTATAGAGCTGCGAGGTCATCGTGGTTTAGTATAAGTGGTATACCTAGATATATAGATGGTTATGGAGAGATTCCTGTAACGGTATCGGTACCACCAACTACGCGTCCCGGAGTATATGAGTTTAAGCTTAGAATACATACTTCAACTAAAACGATCACAATACCGGTATCAATACTTGTTCCACTAGTTATCGATGGTTCTAGACTATACGTATCTCTACCATCATCTAAACTACCGTTTAGTTACGATTCATACACACCGATAGGTTTAACGGATGCTTGGTCTACGGCTCACTATTCACGTACAGAAGCTCTCGATTGGAGAATAATCCCCGTCCTTATCAGTGATTATTCAATAACTGGTTTGATTCTACAAGCGTCTTGGAGTAGTGGTTCAGCAACTTCATTAGAGGTGGTTGTTATATCTCCAGGAGGTGTTCTAAGCTATAATGGAGACATTAATGTCTACGCTGCTTACAAGGTTACAGCTAGACATGGATACGTCTATAACCCCAACCCGTCTGACCAGATTAGTGGTAGATTGAAGCTATACATACCTGTTCGTTGGTCTATGCCTTTGAGAAACACTATTGTTTATTACCATAGAGACGCTACGCCGACTTCGGAGACTGTTTCATCTATTAGTTATCTGAAGTATCCATACTACTATGGTTTATATAGAGTCGTTATAAGTTTCGGTAGCTATAGTGGTTCAAGACTATACGATACCGTTAGATTAGCCTTCTCCATAGTTAAAGCGTGGCAAAACATTGAATGTAGTGGAGAATCCTGTTATGTAACAGCTTATTTTGTAACTTCAACAGTAGGTTCTCCATTCTTAGGTGCCGAAATATATGGTTTATCTTCAGAGACTCTAAATAACCCAGAATTAAATCCATTAATCTATGGTTATAGGAGAGCAGCTGATGGTTCATTAATTGTTCTGAATAAAGTTTACGGTACTAATCTAGGTGTATCCAATAATCCGGGAATTGTATCGGTATCGTATGTTACGAATATTGGTGGAGAACTAGATACTGTACTTGTTCTTAACATACCGTGGCATGCTAGCGGTATATACTATTATAATGGTGGAGTAAAGATAGTTGAAACATACTATAAAGCTATAGTTTCATCCTCATCATCATATTTAGATTAGGTTTTTTCTCCACATACATATCTTGTTTTCCGATAATTCAATGGTGTTTATGTTTTTGTTTAATGTAGAGAAAGCTATAGAGCTTCAGAAACGTTTAGCTAAAATAGTTTTCGATAATTTCGATTCCTTCCCATCTCTAGATTATTCGAAATTAAGGTATATTGCTGGTTTGGATGCATCATATAGTCGTGGTTTAATACATGCAGTTGCTGTTCTAATTAAGTATCCTTCCGGTGAATTAATTGATCATGTATTGGTTAATCAGAGAATCAATATCCCCTACATACCCGGTTTACTAGCTTTTCGTGAAGCACCCGGTTATTTCAGAGCATTAGCTAAACTCAAGTATGAACCCGATATTATTTATGTAGATGGTCATGGTTTAAGCCATCCTAGAGGTTTTGGTATAGCTACACATATCGGTTTCGTTCTGAATAAACCAAGTATTGGTGTTGCTAAGAGTAAATTATACGGAGAACTTGTTGAAACAAACGGTAGGGTACTAATAAAGTCTCATGGTAGAATAGTTGGTGAGGTTTTGAAACACCGCGGCATGGAGCTTTACGTATCCATAGGTTATATGATTAAATTAGAAGATGCCGTAACGTTAACAAAACAATTGTTAAGACCCGAATACGACCTACCAATACCAACAGCATTAGCAGATAAATACACGAAGAAACATAAATAAATCTATAAAGCTACACTATAAGTTGAGAAACATGAAAGCACCGTTTGAAGGGCCCGTAGCCTAGCCCGGACTAGGGCGCCGGCCTGCGGAGCCGGAGGACCCGGGTTCAAATCCCGGCGGGCCCGTTACTTTCAATTAATATACATAAGTAAGAGAATCCCGCTAATTCCTTTCACCATCCTAAGTTTTTACAGGTACTCCTGGGACTAACTGTATCTTTTGCCACGCGGTTCATTGTGGCTATATGTCGCTCTACGTGAGGGTCATGAGCATTCTTTGAATCCAACGGAACAGGGTTCACGAATAGTTTAAATTCTGGACAACACGGGCTTTGAAGAGGTTAGAGCATACAGCATCATCCCTATGCTACAGTTCATCCCTAGTACTATGTGTTCCTACTCTTGGCTTAATGTTGTATTTGATCACAGTTATGTGTAGTGAGCGTAGTCTAAGTTATGAGAAGGGTATAATGTATAATTGTGTTTTTGAATTAATCATTGTTTTGTAGTAATCGTTATGTATTTCTAAATTGATTTCTTCACGTTTCTGAATCCTAATTCTAATAGTTTATCTGGCGATGGTGGTTTAGTTAATAGACTAACAATTATTGTTACTGAAAACGATAGTATTATTGATGGAACCCATGCTTCAAACGTGTAGGGCCATTTAAATCCTTTAATATAGCAGTACATTATAGTGGATAACCATGATGATAATGAACCAGCTATAACTCCTTTACTAGTCGTTCTACTCCAATATAGTGATAATACTAGTGGCCCGACTAGGCTACTCGATACAACACTAGCTGTGGTTCCCCAAAGATCGGCTAGTAGTTTTGGTGGATTGATAGCCGCTACTACCGTTAATAAACCTGTGATTAATGTAGCTATTTTTGTCCATTTCAATACGTTAACCCCTATTCTATTCCTCAATATAAATTCAATTGTTATGTCTTTTACGATAGCTTGGGAAGATATTGAAATCATAACTGTTGCGGTAGACATAGATGCAGCGTATATTCCGGCTAGAAATAAACCAGCAAGTGCTGGAGGCGAATTCCCTATAATGAGTTTAGATATAGCAATATCTGTTTTCCCCATTACACCGAGCTCTGGATACAATATTCTAGTAGCTGTAGCAGCTATATTTATTGGAAGAGTAATCGCTATTGCGAACAGTACTGCGATCAATATAGCCCATCTAAAAGCAGATTCGTGTTTTATACCGTAGAATCTAGTTATAGATGCAGCATTACCCCATGGTAGGAAACCTATAACGAACAATACTATTAAGCATATCCATGGTTTACTCCATGGATAACCAGTTAATGACGGATCTAGTTCATACAATTTATTTATCATAACATCTAATCCACCAATTAGTTTTAAACTTAGGAAACCTATGTATAGAGTTACGATAACCATTATTATTGCTTGAACAGCTTGTGTCCAAACAGCACCTATATACCCACCTATTACTGTATAGAAGAGTACTATTAATGCACATATCATGAGGCTTAATAAATAAGGTAAACCTATAATAGCTTCTGTTTGCTTAGCCATACCTACTAGTAGCGAAACAGCGTAGAGAAACATAGTGTAGAATATAATGATCGTTATAGCTAATCTAACCTATACACTCCCATACCTATATTCGAAATAATCTGGAACAGTAAGTGCTCTAGCTTTCACACTCTGATATCTTAGTCTAGGACCTAGAATTATGAAGGATAATGCTGTACCAAGTAATGCTGTGCCCCAGGAATCTCTAAAAGCCATTGATAAACCATAATGCCACTGCCAAGAACCGGCAACTGTGAATATAACAGCACTAAAATATACTGTACCAAACGATAACGCTGTAAGCCAAGGACCGATCGCTCTACCACCAACATAGTAGTCTTCAACACTCCCAACTTTCCTCGCAGATAACCAACCAATAATTACCATTACAGTAAAGTAAATTACGATAACTAAAATTACTTCAAAAATCAATTATTCACACCCTTCTCAGAAACTAGAGCTTTCCTATAGAGTTTAAAACCAAAAATTATTGAAATAATTATAGCTAATATGTAACCAAGTAGTAATAGGATGAAACCAACATATTTAATTAGGAACAATCTACCACCCCCTTCTAAACTATACTTAGACGATAAAAATCATCATCACTAATTAGTTTACACCTGAATCTCTAAAAATCTATACGGTAGTGGAGACTCTACAAAATCATAAATTTGGGGCATTATTATGTAATTATATGTTGTATGTAGAGTTTCAAGCTCTTCTTCAGATACATATATAGAATTGTCCCCACTAAGCTGAATAAACTGGAGACTAGTAGTGGTGTTTCCTATTCTCCAGTTATATCAACTAGTAATCCTCCTGGTGAAGGTGTTACTAATCCAGCTATACCCATAAATTCTCTAATTCAGATCTATAAGCACTATAAGCATATGATGCTCCTAAAACAGCTGTAGCTAAAACCCCTGCGAATAGAGGTAACCAACCCGGTTTTCTAGAGCTTAGAGTCATTTGTGAACACAGTTTTATTGAAGAATAAGGTGTAGCGTGGAGATATATAATCAATTTAATTATTGGAGAAAGCTATTAAGCAAAGTCTTTACAGATAGTTGAAATTCGTTATTTCTAGATTGCACTAAGTTCCTCGGCACTTATTCCTCTCTGTTTTCTCATCAATACCAGCGATATTAATGATAATAACGCTATCCAGGATAACAATATGCTCCAAGCAAATATCGGTTTTACTTTCTCAACATTAGTTAATGAAGCTGTTAATGGTTCGTTAAGTGGAGGCTCTACGTTAGTGAAGTAATAGTATAGTAACGATATCGACGAATTTATCGGCGAGAGGTTTATTGCTTTTCCACCTACATATATTTGCGCCATGGAGAGAGCATATGATAGGATTAGGGGGACGAACGATAACATAGTTAAAGCACGTGGTTTACGTAGAATAACTACTGTTAAACCTAGAATTAGTGAGAACAGGAATTTAAATATACTTATAGCTAAAGTTACGATTAATAAGCCGAGCGGATTCTCGGGCGTAATCCTTAATCCGAATCTATAACTATACATCCCTATAGTAGCGAAAAGTAGGGCTATAAATTGAAATACTAGAACGATTATTAAACCGAAGATATAACCTAGTAAAACCGTTACTTCATTAACTTTTGAGTATCTGGTTAGAAATCTTAATGGTAGAACCGAATAGAATATTCCTTGAGTCACGCCCGAAACGGTTGATGCGAATGAAATAATGATACATGTAGCTAACCACGAGCCTGTATAGGAAAGAGCAACGCGTTTCCAAACATCTTCAATAATACTTACACGCTCATTCTCGGGAAGATACTTAAATTCTGGATATTCCATCTCTATTTGTTTCGATATGTTCTCCTTAGTTATACCTCTAGAGAACATGAATGCACCCATTATTAACCAGAATAATACGAAGAATATAGACCAGAACCATAAATATGGGTTTTTAATAAATGTTTTTGAAAAGAATTTCGCGATGCGTACTATAGACATAGATATGGAACCACCTTTACATGTTTTAATTAGTGGGTTTAACTGAATCGAAACAGCATTATTTGATTCGTTACGATTAACTAGTTGTTATAAAAAGTTTTTCGTATAGATTATCCAATGTATCTATACTTGATAATTCCATTCCAGTTGTTTTAGATAGATATATTGATGTATCTCCAACCTTTATTTCAAGTACTGAATCAGGCGTTTTCGATGACGTAATCTTCATTGAGAGAAGGTCTTCAACACTACCTACACTATATGTTTTTCCAGAGACGAGGAGGTAGCAGTTCCAGTCTTTCAAATGTTTAAGCATCCAAGTCATATGTGTATTCATAATTATGATTGAATTATGAGATAGAGTTTCTTTAAGTACTAATGCTCTCCTACGTGGATCTAGATTTTCGAAAGGTTCATCTAACAATATGTATTTAGCTTTAGATGCTAAGGCGAAAGCGTTCATGACGAGAACTCTATATCCAGATGATAATTCGTAGAACTTCTTATTCAGAGCATCACCTGCTTCAAATATATCAATTAGTTTCAAAAATAAATCATAATCGCCTCCCATAACATCAAGATAGAACCCTACCATTTCTCTCACAGAAATAGATAATGGTAATTTAATTTCTTGAAGATTAGTCGCCATTAATCCTGGTTTACTCCTAATCTTATCTACTTCAACCCCATCGATCAAAACTTTACCTCTACTAATAACGGATAAACCCATAATTGCTCTGAAAAGAGTTGTTTTACCACTACCGTTCGGTCCCAATAAGATCGTATTACGTTCTATTTTCAGAGAAATTCCATTTAAAACCCACTTCCCCCTCCTATACCCAGCATATAGATCTACACACTCGATACCCACTAGAATCGCCAGTGGGGAGGGTTGAGTTTTATTATTTTGAAGACTTGAGTTATAAATTTTATTTTATTATTATAAATTCCATTCGTCTTCTACACTATGTAAATTATCATCTTTTATTTTGTAATAACTAATTAATACTAGTTATTGTTTAATAGGGGTTTAGTTTGTCGGACCTAATAGAATTTTTGAAAACACGGAGGAGTATTAGGAGATTTAAACAGGAAAAACCACCTATTGAACTAGTACTTAAGGCTATTGATACCGCTAGATACGCACCTAGTGCTAGGAATAGTCAACCATGGAGATTCATCATTATAGATGAGCGAAGCCTTATTGAGAGATTAGCTAAAATCCATCATGGCGCTAAACCGTTGGAGAACGCTCCATTAGCTATAGCTGTAGTCTGCCACATGGACGAATCGCCTGTATCATACATGGTTGATTGTGCTAATGCTACAACGTATCTATTACTCGCTCTACACGCACTAGGTTTAGGAGCTGTATGGATCCAAACTTTGAGGAATATTGATGAAATTAAAAAACTACTGAATATTCCAGATAACGCCATACCAATAGCATTAGTAGCAATTGGTTATCCTGATGAAGCGCCAGTGGCGAAGCAACGAAAACCTCTAGAAGAGATCGTTTATTTAAACAATTATGGAATAATACTAGATAAACATTAAGATCTAATCAATAAAAGGCTATTTAGAAATAGAAAGTTTTTCTAAATACCGTTAACTCTATGCCCCACTCGTTCTTGTTTCTCTAATTTTCCTCCTCTTCTTAAGATCCTCTCTCCTCTTAATTACGCTCTCCTTAATACTTCTAACAATTTCATCCTCACTCGATACTTCGCCTGTAGGTAATCTATCGAATTCCAGAAGATACGCTAGAATTTCTTTCTTTAAAACGTATCTTCCTTTACCTAATTTAATATATAATCCACATTCTTCTAAAGCATTCAGTAACGCTCTAGTTCTTATACGTATTGTTCTCTCATCGGCATCACTCCAGAATATTTTACCAACCTCATGAATATCTTTACGATTAATAATGAAGAACCCTTCACGCATTAATGCATCGAATCTCTCATCCCACTTGCTATTAGGGTGAATGAGTGGTTTATCATCAATCCTCTCGTTCATAAGGGTATTCATTAACTTATCTATACGTGGTTTTATAATTTGATAAACATCCTTCTTACTCTCAATTTTTAATCCTTTCTCATGCGATCTCCTAGCAATAGATATTATTGATCTGGGTGTTGGGAAAATAATTGAGATGGCTTCGATCAATTCTCTGGGAACATGTATATTTAGAGCGGAACATAAACTAATCAAATTCTCCGTATTCCAATCTAGATAATACTTAGCTCCAAAAACTATGTTAGGACTAGCGATTTTAAGTTCCTCATATTTATAATTCGTATATTCCTCAACGCTCCTCACATGATGCGCTATCTTACTAATTTCTCCACGTGTTGAAACAGCTTTAGCTTTATAAACGAGATTGGGTAGGGTATCCGTTAAAGATAATAAACCAACTCCTGAGAACAGTATACCTCTAGTTAGTTCTAAAAAGTGGTCGGATAGTGTTACGAAATTTCTTATATTCTCTGGAGAACCTATTAGACCCTCGCCAGTATAGACTAGTCTCTCGAACTCGTCGAAAATTATTAGTGGATAGTATCCTCTATAGTTTAGCTCTCTCATTGCTTTAAAGAATAATTCAACATCATTAACATCTTTAGTTCGAGAAGCCTCGATATCTCTATAAACTTCTCTTAAAACCTCTAACCGTTCTCTCCACTTCTCTCTAGAACCCTGAATTCTGGGAGAACTTACTCCTCTATTAACATAATTATCTAAATCATTTAAGAATCTCTCACCTAGTGTTCTAAACAACAGTATTTCTCCTTCACTACCTAGGTAGAAGTATATGGGAATGATCCTATTATAGTTCTCTACAGTTTCGTGTGCTATTCTTCTAAGTAGGAATGTTTTACCGGAACCGTATGGTCCAATTACGGCGATCCAATCAGCATTCCTCTTACCTTCATTAATACTGGCTAAACTGTTATGAATTCCACGGTAAGCTTCTCTAATTGGAGCTACATCAACAGGCATCTCCCTTAGCTCCTCTATAGATAAGTCTTCAGCTCTAGATGGAGGTATCGTAATGGGTTTCTCCATATTAACACCCATGTTGAAATATGATTGTATTTTACGTATTTAATATTCATTTAACTCTAATAATCATTACTAAAACTTCTTTAAAAGCTATTTGAATGTTTTAATAAGGCTACTAATTTTTCAATGAATATGTACTAAACGCCACTATGGTGATAGGAATGGCATACTTAATTATGAGGAGAGAAGGAAATATAGAGGGATTCATTAAAGCTTGGGAACTAATTACTAGTAGATTAGTGGAGGGTAAACGTCTTATCAGTAGAAAGAAGATTCGTAAAATTACTGTTGGAGAAGTAATTACAAACTCTATAAATACTGTTAAAGCTAGCACCAGCTATACTTCAATTCCGGTCGTAACTTCCAGTAGATACGTGGATCTACATTACTATGTTAAAAACTGGGTTTGCCTCACTAAACTTAAGAAAATCTTAGGTGAGTATAAAATCTCTGCTTCACTCATTACACCCTCGGTATTAGCAGCTATTGCGCAGGGGTATCTCCTAGCTATTAGAACTAATCGTTTCGGTATTACACGAACATTTCTTGGCGACTACTTGGTTAACATTGGTTTATTGGAACATAGAGATATAACTGAACTAGCTTTGAATTATCTTATTTTATCACTATACGTTCCATCTAGAACTCAATTAATGTATGTACTTATGAAGATCAGCAATTCCACAGATCCAGAAGATATTACTAACTCTCTTCGCTCACTACTATTTACAGGTAGATTAGTGGGTATTAAAAAATTAGCTTTAACAACTTATCTCGAACTCGAGGAAACTGGTTATTTCGAGAAATACTTTAGTAGAAAAACCCTGGTTACACCAACCCATTTCGCATACGTTTTCGCTCAACTACTGGATAAATTAATTGATTTCGATACGTTTAGAAAAACGTATGTTTACATAACTAGAGGTGGAGGTTTAGTAACAGTACCTGCATTTAAGGAACTATTTGAGAAAACAATTGTTGATGAACACGTTTTAGACGTAGTAGGTTCTAAACCGGTAGGTAAAACTATAGTAGGGGTTTTAAAGGAATTAGCTAGGAATTATGAACAGATCTATAGGGAAACAATAAAAATTGTGCAAATATAGGTGAGTAAGGGTATTTTAATGACGAGAAACTTTTAGGCATTGTTAAACGAATTGATTGTTCATTACTTATCGATTAAATCCTTACTCCTAGTTTTTTCCTCATCTCATCTACAATCACTATAGTTATCGGAACACTAAGTATTAGGAGCCACACAGTAATATCTAATGGTTCTGTATTGAAGTATTTATTGATCGGGGTATATAACGCTATTAAATGTAAAGTTAATGATGTGGCTAATGCTGGTAGAAGCCACTTATTTCGCGGTAGTTTCCAGAAAAGTCTTGTTTCACTTCTACACGATACTGCTCTACCGAATTCTGATAATACTATTGCTGTGAATGCAACTGTTTTAGCGTACTCTAGCGATATGTGAGTGAATGCAGCGAATGCTATTAGAGTTAGAGTAGCTATTAATCCACCCATTAAAACGTAATACGCTATTTTCCTCCTCGTTATTAATTTCTCTCCAATAGATCTAGGGGGTTTCTCCATAACGCCTGGTTCTGGAGGCTCCATACCCAGAGCTGTTGCTGGTAAAGAGTCCGTAACGATATTGATCCATAGTAGGTGAATAGGGTCTAGTGGTGATGGATAACCCAGCACTTGTGAACCAAATATTGTAGCTACTTCACCCATATTAGCTGTTAATAAGTAGTTTATAGGTTTCTTCAAATTCTCGTAAATTACCCTACCTTCCCTAATAGCTTCAACAATAGTAGCGTAATTATCGTCTAGAAGAACTAGTTGTGAAGCTTCTTTAGCAACATCAGTTCCTCTAATACCCATAGCTACACCAATATGTGCTTCTTTCAAAGCTGGAGCATCATTAACGCCATCACCAGTCATAGCTACTCTATAACCCTTCTTCTTCAAAACCCTAACAATCCTAGCTTTATGTTCTGGAGTTACGCGAGCGAAAACAACTACTTTATCAACGATTTTCTCGAGATCATCATCACTCATCCCATCCAGCTCTCTCCCCTCAATAACCAATCCATCATCAACATCCAACCCAATCATTTTAGCAACAGCTAATGCGGTTAACCTATGATCCCCAGTAACAACTATTGTTTTAACGCCAGCCATCTTAGCTAACTTAACGGCCTCGGCAACCCCTTCACGAGGAGGATCTATGATTCCGAGAACAGCGTAGAAAACGAGATCCCTCTCAATATCCTCAATTGATTTATCCATATCGAAGTAATCCATGATCTTAAATGCAACACCAAATGTTCTATATCCTTGTGAAGCTAGTTCATCGATAACCCCTGAAATTATCTTCTTCAACTCACTATCCAATTCTCTGAATTCTTTATTTACATATACACTACTCGATAACTCAAGTAAAACATCTGGTGCACCAGTTACTATAACTAAGTATTTATCACCATATTTATGTACAGTTGATTTCCTCTTTCTAAATCTATCGAATGGATAGGATTTTACAATGGGGAATTTATTAATCGCTTCTTCAACACCTTTAAAACCTAGACCCTTGTAAGCTAAGACTAATGCAGCGCCTTCTGTCGGCGAACCCAAGATTCTCCAAGTACCGTTCTCCTCTATTAGTTTAGCATCTATATATGTGTGTGCAGCTAGAAAACTCAATAATTCCCCATATTCTGAATTCCTACAGATTATTTCTCCACGTGGTTCATAACCAGAACCGCTAACTGTACATTCGCCTTCAAGAAACCTTATTTGTTTAACAGTCATTTCACCTTTAGTTATAGTTCCCGTTTTATCAGTGCATATTACATCAACAGAACCTAGAGTCTCTACTGCAGATAATTTCTTAACGAGAGCCTTCTTCTTAGCCATTCTATAAGCACCTATAGCTAGTATAGCTGTAGCTATTATTGGGAGTCCTTCAGGTATAGCTGCTACAGCTAGAGCTATGGAAACCATGAAAGCGTATAGGAGACTTCCACTTTCTCTAATAACCATCATGAGAAAAACTATAGTAGTTATACCGATAATTAGAAAACCAATTCTTTTACCGAATTCGTCTAGCTCTAGTTCTAATGGTGTTTTCTCCTCTTTCGCTTCAGCAACTTTCTTAGCAATTTTACCTAGTTCTGTAGAAGTACCTGTTGATACAACTATTCCTTTACCGTAACCCTTAACAACATATGTACCCATGAAAACCATGTTCAACCTATCGCTAATCTGAACGGAAGCATCTAACTTAACACTAGGATCCTTCAATACAGGCGTCGATTCACCAGTAAGTGGTGATTCATCGACTTCTAAATCAATTGCTTCAATAAGCCTTATATCGGCTGGAACTCTATCCCCCTCACGTAGGAGAACGATATCTCCAGGTACAAGTTCTGTCGAGTATATTTCAATCTCTCTACCTCCTCTTACAACTCTACATTTAGGTGTAGAGAGTTTTTTCAAAGCTTGTATTGTTTTCTCAGACCTGTATTCCTGTATGAAACTGAATAATGCCATTAAGAAAACCATTGAAATAATGAGTGCGGCGTCGATGAATTCCCCTAGTATTGCCGATATAATCGTTGCAACGATAAGTATTATTATTAAAATACTAGCAAATTGTTTTAGAAATATTTCTAAAGGACCTTTTGTTTTAGCTTTAATTTCATTCCTACCATAAACGATTATTCTCCTAGTAATTTCTTCATCACTGAGACCTCTGGATAAATCTGTTTCAAGAATCTTAGCGATCTCCTCGGCACTCAACGTATGCCAATTAATATCCCTAATACTCAATTCTAAACCCCTATATCAAGAACTGTTTAGCGAGATGTGTAACGGAAATATAGATTTATATTATTCGATATAATCCTAGCACCAGTACGTTCTAATAAACGATTCGTGAAGCAGATATTTAAATCTACTGTTAATTACTTTTTCATGAAGATATCAATACCTATAACCATATTGTGTTCAGTTAACAGGGTTTAATAATATCGTTATGTAACACGTGTAAAAATTGATTCCTCTAATTCATATTCTTCTACATCACATATATTGCTCAATTACATAAGCTAATGAATAACGAGGTTTAATCTGGCTCGGTTCATTCTCTAAACATAGTATTTTGAAAAACCCAGGTGTTAACGATTTCGTTAAATCTACGTAATTAACGATGAGTGGGGACTTGGTATATAATGTTTGATTTCAATATACATGTATATGTTATTCATAGGAAAAATTTAAGTATGTATCTATACATATTATATGTACAGGTTTGAGGATTAGTGCCACGATGGTGTAGAAGATGAGAAAAATTGTGTGTACCTTGTTCGCTCTAGTTATCTTATTAACGATAACCTATGTGCCTGAAGTCTCGTTAGCTCAGGAACCAGTTACAGTGGATGGTCAGGGTTATGAATGGGTATATGATAACGTCTTTGCTTTGGATAGCCATAACGACTTAGTCGATACTAATTCCTTCTACTATACTAGTAGGGATGTGATTGCAGCATACTACGCTGTTGGCTCTAGTTGGGTGTTTCTTAGATTAGATTTCTTTGATTTAGCTTATGGTGCTGAAGTTGCTAGTGGAGGCAGCGTATCTGATGCATTAAACATATATATTCTTATGGGTTGGAGCGGTGCACCTGGTTATCAAGCTTGGCTTCCAGATTATATTCAGTGGAACGGTAAGGGAATTAGATTAGCTGATTATCACTGGGTTTTAGCTCTCGCTATATATGATTCTAGTAGATACAAGGTATACGACTATAACTGGAACATTAGACTCCAGAACAGTGGTTTACAAATATCTTTTAATAATCAGTGGGATTTGATCGAGATAGCTGTCCCCACTTCACTACTCTCAAATTATGGTTGGACAACAACTACTACTGTTTGGTTCAGAATTGTTACAACAATAGTTTATGGTTCTACAAGTGTTTTAGCGGATATGATACCTAATAGTGTTCTCGTAGATAGAGGAACGTATTATGAATGGAGCGGAGCAGTGCTTTCAAACAATAGAGTTGGGACTGCTAAGGTGATCATATTACATCATGGAAACCAGCATTTAGCTGATAATAGAGGTTTAAACCCATCCAATTCTAGGAATAGTTATCGCTACATATTAACTATTCACGAACAGGTCAGCGACTTAGCCAGAAGACCGATCCCGGTTTCAATACACATTAGTGGTACATTACTAGCCAGCTGGAGATGGTGGGAGCCGGATATGATTAGTTATGTGAAAACACTAGTATCTAAGAATTATGTTGGTTTAGTTGGAGGAGTATGGGCTGAATATATTACAGCGTATTTCCAAGATTACTTCAACTCTAATTCAGCTTATATTAAACAATATTATTATCAATTCGTATTCGGCTATACTCCTAAAACGGCTTGGATACCTGAGAGGACGTGGGACGATGATAGAACAGGTATTGCTTCATCTATTAGCAAGTATTATAGAGCAGTAATTCTTGATGGAAGAGATCATCATAACGATTGGCATAGTGGAAACGACCATACTAAACCACACAGATACGATACTACAAAGACTGGAGGCAGGACGCTGTATGTGTTCTTCATAGATTGGGATATGCAACAATTATTATTAGCTAATACGGATGGAGGACTACATATGGATCTTAGAGCTCGCATACTCTCCTTCGCTAGGTCAAGCGATCAGCAACATGTATTGATATATGCTGATGATTGGGAGAAAGCTGCAGGTATTGCTGGTTGGGATCCTGGTGGTGTATTCAGATATGAGAATAGTATTAGATGGATTGCTCAGAGACCATGGATTCAAGTAATTACACCAGATACTCTGGTTTCATGGCTTGATTCCGGTTCGTGGACTCCAGTTAATAGTTACTACTGTGGTTATGATACATATTATTATTTGAAAACATGGGTTCAGGGATATCCATATGATTATCGTAGAGCATATGATGGATGGTATTGGGGCACTAATCAGGAGGAATCATTTGCAGCTCTAGGAGCATCCTCGGTCGTTATCGGTGGAAGTACTGTTCCAGGTAGATTAATGCCAGATACTATTTACCCATTGGGAGACGTATTCGGATATACTTCGTATCAAGGTAGTCCTTCAAATACTATTTTATATAGACTCCTACGTGCAGGGGGAATACTTGATTCAGCTCCACGTAACGAAATATGGTGGCTTGCACTCATAACTGCTAATAGCATGTTGTATGAAACAGCTTGGCATAATGAAGATGACCCTAATGGTGATGGTAGACAAGATACTGCTTATTGGGGTAGATGGGTTTGGAATCATGTGAGGTGGGTTAATGTTCTTGTAGAGGCTGCTAAATGGTTAGATAATGTGAGAAAAGGATTGGTTTCTGGAACAGCTACTTATA
>Ga0105162_1000593_pt1 | contig 23133 bp, 16 predicted proteins | sample JNZ201metaG_FD_81532 | JGI IMG/M metagenome (GOLD analysis project Ga0105162, IMG submission 81532) | Hot spring microbial communities from Jinze hot spring, China to study Microbial Dark Matter (Phase II) - JNZ 20120812A | ecosystem: Environmental > Aquatic > Thermal springs > Hot (42-90C) >...
GATCGTCAACAAGCAGCTTGACATATTTAGAGCTTTGCGGATTTGTAACTTCAATGTAGAAATCAATTTCTAAGTAGTCTGCTTGATCAACAACCATGTAACCGGGCCAATCATATGTTCCTGTCAACGTCATCCAAGTGTTGACAAGGTTTATGTTAGGCGAGTTTGCAACATTTTTAGCTATAGTTGATCTTATCGTGCCATCGCCTTTTCTAATTAATACGTCAATATCACAATGCGCAACAACATACGATGCGGATGCGCTTTTCATTGCTCTATAAGTAACAGTCCAAGTCGAAGCGGGAATGGACTCTATCCCAGAAAGAGGATAAACCCACTTGCCCATCAATTTCCTACCAGTAGTGGCAGCAGAAGCATACAAAATAGTTGCAGGACCATCAGCCGAAAAAGTCTTAAACAGATAATAACAGGAATCTCCCACAGTCGTTGTTTCCGCGTGGGCATATAAAACAGATGAATCATATCCCTTAACTATAACTGAAAAAATGGAAAACATCAAGGAACTCAATAAAAGAGGTAAGACCAACAAATACTTAAACTTTGAATACAAACGCCTTCTCCCCTTCGGCAAAAAATAGTATGCCTCAAACAAATATAAGCCTTACTAGAAATATCTTCTATTTTTAAATCAGATGCTTTTTATATGTTTGGAAAGGGTTCTTTTAAAAGTTTAAAAAAAAGTGTGGGTTAAAGTCTTGGACGCTTTAGTTTAATAATGTAAGCTGCTGAAATTATTATAAGCGCTGTAACAATGATTACGGCCGATGAAAATTCTGGGATGACTACTACGGATCCGTCTTGAGCTACATGAGGAATAGGCTGTGCCGAATTGTCTGCTAGTTTAACGGGACCACTGGCGCCAGGCTGGTTGTTCAATATTATTGGAGTCTGGCCAATACTTAGCCCTTTAAAGGTTATCCTCGCTAGAATGCCGCTCCCGTTTTTAGCGGGTTCTGGGGACAATAGAGTATAGGCTATCCATATTCTACCATGGGTTGTGTTATAATCGTTCTTAATCTCCCATTTAGCTACAAAATAGTTATCTGGGCCTAATACTGGTTCTAGGAAATGTCCCGAGGGTCTGATAACTTCCGTTGCATTGACGATGCTGTTTAGGTACCATATTTTTATTTCGTAGCCATAGAGATTCGTGACACCAGTTATGTTAAGGTCCAACTTGACAGTCTGTCCAATGTTATCTATAGTCACTGTTGAAGGTAGTATGGATACAACTGTCGTCTGGGCGTTCACCCGCGACACCATTGCAAAGCTGGCGATGTAGACCAGAAGAACTGCTGAGGCGACTTTTATAAGACACGTTTTTGCCTCCAATTTTAGCACCTTTGGTTTGTATTACAGACCATGTATATTAAGTTTGTTGTGTTGCAAATTTCAGCAAAAAATAAAATAAAAATTATAATTTTCTTCCGAAGTTTAACGCTACAATCACAAGGTCGTATACATCTATTAGTCCATCTAGGTTTAAGTCAGCTCTTGGATTCCAGTTTGGATCTCCCAGTTTTGCGCCAAAGGCTAAACCAACAGCTGCCAAGTCAATTATATCAACAACACCATCACCGTTAATATCGCCAGTGATACATATATTGACTCTACCGTCGACGAAAACATTGTCGATTATGTCACTTTCATAGGGAACAGGGTGGGCCTCAGCCTTTATCATGTAGATTCCAGGAGGTATCCCTTTCGTGTCCCATTCGACAACTATTGTTATATCCTCTTTTGGTTGTAGGTTTACGATCTTCAAGCTCTTAATTGGTTCATTATTGTAGTATATTGTGACATTGAAAGTTTCTGCAAGATCTCCCTTGTTTAACACCGTTACTGTTATATTCACCTTGAAGTTTTCATATATTATTGATGGATTAACCTCCACGTTTATCACAGCCACATTTCTTATCACAGACTGGAAGAATCCGCTTTCAGTTTCATGCGGTATCAGCCTCCCGGTGATATCAAGTAGGTTGGTTTCCCGAAGCGTTAGGTTGCTTATTCCCCATGCGTCAACTTTGAATGTTAATGTTACAAGAGCTAATTTCTCAATTGCGGCTATTGGTTTAGCAGGCGCATAGTAGGTTACTTCAACCATTATTTTGCCTTCACGGTCATTCACGGAGAAACTTGAACTGAAATTGGTTTCATTTTGAACCACATGAACATTAACACCTATACACGTCAATACATGTGGTTCATATTTAAGTTGGAAGGCGTAGTTATAGAGATCTTCAACGTTTTCTATCGTAATGTTTAAGCCGAAGGTTTTTCCCGGGACTAGTTTTGGATCTATTATTACGGACGGGTCCACAGCAAGTTTTGCAAAAATTACATTAGCGAAGTAGCCGTCTTTCTTAGTGTATGGAAGATTTTTCCCTACAGGGTCCTTAAGTGAGACTTCCTGAAGGATTAGTCGCGACGCCCCAAACTCTTTTACGTGGAATTCTATGGTGGCTAGTGTCCCATTCCCGCTGGCTCCTTCCTGAGTTTCTAGTTTAACTGCGAACTGGATGGTACCGGCGGTGTTGTTTATTCTAGACATAAGTATTAATGTTAAACCTAGGCTTTTGAGAAATGTTCCTTCCTGTACATTTATAGCTTCTAATATCTCCGGGGTAAAGGTTAATGTGAAGTTATAAAAGTTTAGTTCAGTGGCATATTGAATGTTAACGTTTACCGTGAAGTTTTGGCAAGGTGCAAGCTCTACGTTTACTAACTTTTCGGGTTCGATATACACCAGCGCTGGTGGGGGTGGAGGCTTGTTGCTGAAGTAGCATCCTTGAGATGTATGGAGAATTGGTTGAGCGTTACTATCTGCGAGTTTTGTATCAGCGAGAGTTATTAGTGTTGAACCTTCAGCCATAACTTGGAATGTTATCTGCACAAGTACACCGCTTCCAGTTCTAGGAATTTCTGGCGATAGAAGGGTAAATCCTAGGAATATACGACCATGAGTAGTATTAAAATCGTTTTTTATTTCCCATTTTGCTACAAACTGTTTTGTAGGATCGCTAGGCTCTAAGAAATGGCCTGATGGTCTAACAACATTGATTGCTCTCAGAATGGAGTTTTTATAGTATATTTTGAATTCGTAACCATACATGTTTGAAACGTTTAGGACTTCAACTGTTACATTAAAGCTTTTTCCCGGGATTATTGAAGTATCCACAATTTGTGGAGGAGTTATTTTTAACAATGTTGCCTGCTCAGCATGAGATTTAAAGATAGCTACAGATGCTGTTAATAATAGCTGTAGCAGAGTTATGTTTAAGATTATTCTTATTCTCCTCTCATTTAATTTAATTTTCATTACTCTCCCTCCTGTAATACATCATTAACTATTTTCAAATTAAAAGTTATGGTTAGTTTAGATCATGAAACTGTGAAGCTTGTTGAGTTGTATGATAGTAAGATTATTAACCCAGAGTGATAAAATGCTGTGGCGTAAGCTGTATATGTTCCTGTTTGCATATCCGCTTTCAAACGGAAAGCTATGTAGTAGCCGCTTACATTTTGTTGAGTTGTTAATGATGATATCCCCTGACTTTCTGTTGATGAAGTTATTTCAAAGGATGAGGATTTTTCTGGACAGTGGGGATAGCCTTTGTCCTGGGGTAGGTTTGTGTAGGCATTGGCGTAGATTTTTGCTGTTCCAAGTGCTGCGTCGTCTGGCACTATAAACGCTGAAACGAATTCGTGGGGCCCTCCTGGAGGAACACTCTGGGTAACCCTATCCGAATATAACGGATTGCCTTCTGAATCGCATATTGTATATGTTATGTTGGCATTTATGTAGTTCGACTGATCATTGTTCTTGAATCTTACCCAGATGAAGTACTGTGATCCACGTTTTACCTGGTTTACTGGTCTTCCGTAATAGTCGGCTATAAAAGTGTCTATGATCTCTATCCTCCACGTATGGGGTGATGTGCCCTCTCCAAAGTGGATAGCCACAACGACCATGTCATATATGTCGACTATTCCGTCCTTATTTATGTCCGCTATTAGGTTATAGTTGAGGTCACCGTACTCAGATCCAAAGGCTACAGCAATTATAACAGCGTCAAATATGTCCACATATCCGTCCCCGTTGAGGTCGCCCTCTATTACCGACGGAAGTTCCAGCTCATATATGAAATACGTTCTGTACATTATTGCTTTACCATATGGGTTGTTCACTTGTATGCCTACTAAGCTTTTGTTTACGGGTTGACCACCAAAGAGGACTTGCCCGAATATTTTTACTGTTTCTCCTCTTGAATAGTTTTCTTTGTCTGTTTGTATGATTAACGTCAAGTCTGGAATGTATGCTAAGGTTAAGTTAGATAACAATATAACCAAAGCGAGAAGGAGGGCATACATTATTTTTCTTAGCAAGTTTTATCTCCTCGCAAATTTGTAATAGATTTGTGGAGATATATAGTTTCCTCCAAAAATAAAAAATGGGAATTGGAAAGGTTTACTCTGGTTTGATTATGATAGTTGGTGTCGGGGTGTATGTTGGTGTTACTTGGGCTCCTCCGTTAAATGGCCAGTTTGTCAGGGCGTTAACGTATATAGTGGCTTTGCCGGCTGCCGCCCACTTTGGTATTTCAAGTGTGAATGTTGCAACGTATTTCTTGTATGTGCACCATGTTGTCATGTCATTTGTACCCACTGTTGTCTTTAGGAAGTCGCTGTCGAAGGGCACGTTCAGCTCATCGTGGGCTACAACTGCTATGAGCACGCTACGTTCTTGAACAGCATAGCTTTGGTATTCAACGGTCACCGTTATTGTTTCCCCATGGGCATATGCATCTTTATCTGTTGTGACTTTGACCCACCTTACTAGGTAGTCAAAGTGGAATTCGAGTGTATCAGATACCACTACTTCGGCTATTTCAACCGTGGCTATTACTTTCCACACGCCAAAAAGCCTCTCTGGATTTTCGCATGGCCAGGGTATTCTAAAGGATACGTGGGCAATCCCACTAGCGTTTGTTCTACCGCATATTATAGTTACAAGGTTTCCTTGTGGATCAAATATTTGGAAGGCTACGTCTTTCTGTTGTACTGGCCATAGGTTATAGGTCACTAGGGCGAATAGTTCTACTTGTTGTTGCGGGGTGAACATGTCACTTGGCTTGTTGAAGCCTTGGCCGCCGTAGGGAGCTGGGTACTGCGTAAATAGGTCTATGGCCCTTCCTATTACGTATCCCTCAATTTTGACTAAACCGTCCACTGGTGGTTCATATGGTACTGGCTCTGCGGCTATATCCGCGAATTTGGTGTCATAGAGATCGAGTGGCGATGTGCCAACCCACGGCATTGCTTCTTGGCGAATCACCTCGAATTTGAGTTGGACTAGAGGTCCGTCTTTGCTTATTGGCCTATCCCATGTCGCTGGAGGGTAGCGGTGCGGCAGTAGGAGCACCGCTAAGTGAATGTAGGCTAGTCCGTCCCACCTTATGCCTTTAACGATAGGCGTCATGTAGATGTTGCCGAGGCTGTTCAGCCAAGGATCAATGGATGCGGCCTTAAAGTCTATTAGTGTGTCGTTGTAGGCTAGTTTAAATTCTATGCCTACAATCCACCAGTCCCATGCAGCATCGTAAACATAAACTGAAACGTTGAAGAAGGCATCGATAGTCCCAACAACAGGCGCTCCTGCCGGAATTAGGGTTGTTGAGGGCACAACTTTCAAGTAAGGCTTTATCAACGGAGGTTGCCAGACACATCTATATAGGCCATCTTCAGCCACATGAGGTATCGGTTTGGGAACCGTATCTGCAAGTTTTGTGTCGTAAAGATCTAAGACTGATGAAACCATACCATGCCATGGTGGACTTACCCTAACTTTGAAGGTTATATCGACAAGAACTCCACTACCGCTTTTTGCTGGTTCAGGAGCCAAGAGTGTGAAGCCAAGGTGCCAATATTTGTGAGTTTCGTTATAAGTCTTGATTGTCCAGACCGGAATGAACTGGTTAGCTGGGTCTAATGGTTCCATGAAGTGACCCGGAGGTCTAACGGCGCTAACACCTTCTAGGACTCTATCGTCGTAAAGTAGCTTAAACTCGTAGGCATACATATCCTGAACGTCTGCGATCATGACTTTTACAGTGAAAGTCTCGTCTTTAGGAACACATTCAACTAGCGGTGGATCAATGTATAGTTTCGTCTGTGCTGAGGCGCTTGACATCGGTAGAATATAAAACACTGAAAACATTAGAACGGAGATCAATATAGTTGCACTAAGCTTTTTAAACCTATTCATTTCTCCCTTCTCCTTTATCTGCATTTTTAATTGCAGCAAATTAAGATTTAAATCTTCTGGAATTATTTTCTATAAGCTTTCAGTTCCTCAGAGAAATGGTAAAGTAGCTTCTCCCAAAAATTAATTGGGAAGAAACGTGCTGAGAAACTTGGACTTTAAAGGGAAAAAGGTGTTTTATTAAAAAAAGGGGGGAGGTGTTTTATTCTAACGCCTCGTAATCTGGCCAGCCGAAAACCAATGCTGCACTTACTAGGTCGAAAATGTCAATTATTCCGTCTCCATTTATGTCTATTGTCCTGGAGTAACCTTCCTCGCCTTCTTGTACTCCAAACACTAGAGCTATACTGACTATGTCGAAGATATCTACTTTGTCGTCTTTGTTGAGGTCTTCATCTCTGAAGTAGCGGAAGTATCCGTAGGGTGACGTTATAGGTTCAGCGTTTTTGTTGGGGTCTATTGTTATGCCAGTGTTCACTGTTGAGCCTTTCTTGTGGGCTACAAGGAGTATGTGGCTATTAGGCACATATTCAGCCAGGCGCCATGGACCGCTGGCTATTAGGTCGGGGTCTGGAGCGAATGTTGTTGGATCCCAAGGTTCCCCGCTCTTTGGAGCTGGGGCACCTGTGCATATTGGTTGCCATATGTGTTTGGGTAGGATTCTGTTGCCGCACCATCCTAGGGCGAATACGCTTTTGACACTGAAGCGTATTCTAAATGTTGTTGGAGAAATTACATCGATGCCAACCATGTTTTCGACGTTTGAAACCCACCATGGAGGTGCTAGACCTCTGGCTTTTAGGTCGTCGTCCATCTGAAGGAACGTGTATACTATGTCGTCTATTGTAACTTTTTTGCCGTCACTCCAGTAGGCGTCTCTTCTAAGGGTGAATTCGATAGCGGTTAATTCGTCTCCGGTATCGGGGTCAATCCATGTTCCAACCTTGAAAGAGTCTGCAAGCCACGGCATGAATCTCCCAAGGTCATATGGGTTTCTAGTCACTAGCCCCTCATAACCTATCAAGTCCAGTACGGTGTTGTCCCATAACCATTCCGAGTAGACTGGATTAAATTGTCTGATGTCTGTTGTCTTAAAACCATATGCTATCGTTCCGCCGCGGGAGACACGTGTTGGTCTTAGGTTTAGGAAGGTGAAGCCGTTGTCTACACCGTAGCCTGGTATGTTCACGAAACCTCTCCAATACCTGTCCGTGTATGGTGGAGTAACGGGCTTTCTAGAGACAACCTTGGCTCCGCTTGTTGAGTAGAGTGGAATGCTTAGGACATTGCTAGCGAACACTTCTTGCGCCAAGTGAGCGTAGTAGACGGCTTCTTCTATGGTATTGGCATACATTACGCCATAGCTTGCCTCATTGAAAACTGGGTCGTTGCAGCCAGCATAATTGTATGGCCTGCCTGGATGCCAGTAATAATCCCAGTTCCATAGGATTAAGTGATCTGGATCAACGCCTAAGCTCCAACCACCCGTGTAGATGTGGAAATCCTTGTTTGACATAACTTGAAGCCTTGCAGCGGATACATCTCCGTAAACGAGGTTAACCTTAATCTTTACAGGATCACTGGTAAGGACCCCGTATAAGTGCTCACCTGCAAGCTTTCGCGGCACGTGGTCGCTTCTAACAAAAAGTTTTAATTCAAGGTCTTCGCCCTCGTCTTTCATACCATTACGGTTCCGATCCCAGAACCTCCAACCGTCAGGGCCTATTGGGAAACCGTTAGCCTGAAGCAGGGCGGCAGCCGCACTTGGGTTGAATAGGTAACATAGCTCTTCAAGGGCCCCGCCTGGACGAATCTCTGGGTGACTGTATACACCCATTGAAGGCGGAACCGGCGTGTAAAGGGGCACAGCGAAGCCTTCTCCCACAACTTCTCTGACAACATAGTCCCTGTTCACACAATAAGCAATAGCCTTTCTCAGGTTAACATCTGCCATAGGGTTCGGGAAGACTGGGTTCGGATAAGACGCGTTGGGAGGATTGCCGAGGTATGTATTATTGTTGTTGTTTAGGTCAAATATGAACAGGCCGAACTCCGCACCGTAGCCCAGAACCTTCAATTTGCCAGACCATTCGGGACTTACATACTTATCATAGTGCGTTTTGTCAAGAGGCCAATCTGTTACATCTATTTCTCCGCCTTCAACACCGGTCTCCCACTCAGATATATCGCTGGCATAGAGCTTTATAAGCAGCTGATCAGCTCTTGGACCAAAAGTTTCGAATTTTTTATCATCAGGAATTGCTGGATCACCATAAGACCACGCATATACTGGTGACAACAGTAAAGCAACGAACACGACGGCCAATACTGACATAAGTTCTTTCTTCATTTCTCCTTTTCCCTCTCTCCTTTTATGCAATACCTTTCTTGTAAAAACCAGCTTAAAAGTCTTATGGAAAAATGTTACAGTGGAAGAATTTACCAATTTACCATCGAGAGCTATCTAGAATAGAGGTGGCAAGCCACTTTTCGCCCTGAGACATCAACGAGGGGTGGTTCTTTTACACGGCATATATCACCAATTATAGATGGACATCTAGTGTGAAAACGACAACCCGGAGGTGGATTTATTGGACTTGGGATTTCTCCCTTAACACGCACCTCGATACGCTTTGAAGTAGGATCTGGAACAGGGACAGCCTCAATCAATGCTTGTGTATAAGGATGTAATGGTTTTCTAACAACGTCTTCAACATCACCCATCTCGACAATCTTCCCCAAATACATCACTGCAAGCCTATCGCATACAGCCCTGGAAATAGCAAGGTCATGCGTTATGAAGAGAAAAGAAACTCCATACTTTCTACGTAGTTCAAGCATTAAGTTTAATATTTCGGCTCTAATCGAGACATCCAACATCGAAACGGGCTCATCAGCAACTATAAAGTCAGGATTAAGCACTAAGGCGCGTGCAACTGCAACTCTCTGCCGTTGCCCACCACTGAGTTCATGAGGATAACGGAAGAGAAACTCTTCTGGGGGGGTTAACTTAACATCTTCTAAAACTTGATATATCCTCTCCTCAATGTTCTCATAAATCCCTTGAATTAATAGAGGTTCCTCCAAGATGCTTCTAACGATCATTTTAGGATTTAGTGACTCGTAAGGATCTTGAAACACGATCTGCATCCTTCGCCTAAACTTTTTGAACTCACTTTCCCTCATAAAAGTTATGTCAACACCATCAAAAATTATCTTCCCAGAAGTAGGTGTAACCAATTTTAAGATAAGCCTACCCGTAGTAGTCTTGCCACTTCCACTCTCACCGGCTAATCCAAAAATTTCACTCCTTTTTATGTCGAAACTCACACCGTCCACAGCACGTACATAGGGTATGTTTCTAAGTACTAAGGAACGAAAGAAACCGATACTAAGTGGGAAATATTTCTTCAAATTTTCAACAATGATAAGAGTCTCCCTACTCACTACGCACCCTCCGAGTTAAGATATCAAATGACAACTAACGATGTGGTCCTTCTTAACCTCGAAATAGCCTGGTTCCTTTTTACGGCAGATATCCATAGCATATTTGCAGCGCGGATGAAAAACACATCCACGTGGTGGATTTAAAAGGTCTGGAGGCTGCCCAGGTATTGAAATCAACTGAGTCCGTTCGCCCCTTATGCTCGGAAATGCACTTATTAAACCTATTGTGTAGGGATGCAGGGGGTTTTTGAAAATTTCCACGGTGTCGCCGTATTCCACAGCCTTGCCACCATACATTATAACTGTAGACTCACAAGTCTCAGCAATTATTGACAGGTCGTGAGATATTAACATCATGCTCAAGCCAAGTTTATCTTTCAATTCCTTCAGCAATTTTAAAATTTGAGCGGTAACAATAACGTCCAAGGCAGTTGATGGTTCATCAGCTATTAAAAGCGAAGGGTTGCAGGCTAAGGCCATTGCAATCATAGCCCGTTGTTTCATGCCTCCACTAAATTCATGTGGGTAATTATCAATTCTCGAGGGAGGAATCCCAACAAGTTCAAAGAGTTTGGAAACCCGCTCTAAAGCTTCCCTGCGATCCACGTCTTTCTCATGCAACATAATTGCTTCGACTATCTGGTCCCCCACCTTCATCACAGGGTTTAAAGCGTTCATAGCGCCCTGAAAAACTATTGCTATACGCTTCCATCTTATCTCTTCACGAAATGTATCTTCGTCAAGAGAAACTATGTCCCTACCCTCAAACAATATTCGGCCGCCTACTATCTTGCCGCCTGGAGGCAGAATTCTTAAAATGGAAAGGGCAACCGTTGTTTTTCCACAACCAGATTCGCCAGCCAGACCTGTTGCCTTACCTTTACCTACTGAAAAGCTTACACCATCAACCGCTTTTACAAATCCTCTCATAACTTGGTAGTAAGTTTTCAAGTTTTCAACTTCAAGTAGGTTCAAATAATCATTCACCCTTTACAAGACCAAAAATTAATACATTACTATTTAACCTTTTACTAGTAGGAACGATAAATGGAAAAACACTTTTACAATACAAGGGCAGACATGGAAACACTTTCCAAAGATCTAATTAATTATTTGCATAAAGAGGGATTTAATGTTAAACTTAAAAGAAATGGTGAATCAATCTATGTTATAACAGCCGAAAAGATAGTTAAAGGCAAAGTAAAACTACTTATGATAGAAATACTTAAGGACAAGGATAATAGTTTAGTCATAAACTTTAGAAATCGACATGAGCTTAAACCGCCAACGTACAGCTCTCTGATATGGCAATTTCTTGGTGGCGGTTTTCTGCTCAAAGGAATATATGAAGACGTTGAGTTTTATCAACAAATAGAAAAAAGATTTTGGAGAATGGTTGAAGAACTGATGAGTGCTTATGGCGAATCATCTGCGCATTCTTAATTTGGGATTCAAAACTTCGTCGAGCGCATAACCCAACAGTATAAATGCCATAGCAACTAAAGAGATTGCCAAGCCAGGGGGGATGATCCACCACCAATTCCTAGTGGCGCCAGCCTCAAAAACATCATGTAACATTCGCCCCCACGACATTCTAGTAGGATCTGAGAAACCAAGCCAGGCTAGAGCCGCTTCTGCAGTGATGGCCCCAGGCACTGATGAAGCAAGTGAGATGTAAGCAAGTGACATTACGTTTGGTAGTATATGTCTAAATATTATGTGCCATGTTCCAGCCCCAGCGGCCCTTGCAGCTTCCACAAAAGGTCTTTCTTTTAGCGAAAGTACTTGAGACCGCACTACCCTTGCAAATCCGTTCCATCCTAGAAGACCAAGCAAGATTATTAGGTTTTCGATTCTTGCACCTAGAACAGCGACAAGCACTATCAGTAAGGGCAATCCAGGCATTACCAGCATGAGATCGTTGATTCGCATTAATAGTTGATCTGCAGCTCCACCGACATATCCAGCGAAGAGACCAACGACTAAACCTATTGCAACAGATAATAAAGCTACAAGGATACCCACATATAACGATATTCTTGTACCATATATTAACTGGGCAAAAAGGTCCCGCCCAAGATGATCCGTTCCCAAGATACCGAAGCTTGTACCATCTAAAAATAGGCCAAAGTTGTCTATGTAAACATTAACAACCACATCTGTATCATAAGCAAAATTATCGATGAAAGTAATTTCAATTCCATAAATATATTTACCCGGCATACTTTTGAATAAGTTTCGCAGTGCCACAGGATCTTCAATGCTTATTAGAGTCCCAGGGTCCCAAGGGGAGGTTTTAGATAAAATCCAATCTGCAGATACATAACCTATGTAAACTTCACCCTTTTTGCCTTCAATATCGCCGTAAAAATCTATGTAAAAACCTCTTGGAGGGGACGAAATTGATGGAATGTAATCTGGTGGAAAGATTTTTGTGAGATTTTCTAAACCAACATCGAGCGCTCCAAAGAGAACTCTGATTTTTATTGGCACAAGGAGAACTTTTCCACCGGTAGCATCTATTGTAATGTAATTTCTCCCCAAAATATTATACAATCTGTTTTTTGCTTCTATAGTTGTACCTGTGAGAGTTCTGAAAATACCCTTACGAAGGCTATATATAGCTACAGTAGTTGAAGGAGGAACATTTATCCTTAACTGGTAAATTTTTGGTTCTGTAACAACAACCTTCATCACTATGTAAAACCGTGCCCGCCTTACAGTTATATTCTCATAGAGCACAAGTTCATGATTCACGACAAGTTCACCCTCGTCATGATCCCTTGTGATGTTTCTGTAGAGCACAAAATAATCAACGCCTATTTCCTTGATCTGATTGATCTCTCGAGAATCTCCACTTCCAATGGATATGTAGTCTCCCACCTTAAATGATGAGGTATCAGCGACCTTCAGTCGGAGGTCACCTGCAAAAGCTGGATCCGTGAGAATTGTTTGCGCCGTGAACCATCTTCTAGGGTAGTATATATCAGGTCTATTGTTTTCGTCCTCAAGGTCTGGATCTGCGATATTGAGATCTTCCATAAAGCAGAAATATGGATAAATATCACCAGTGTCATCGTACATAGATGGATATGTTGCGTTACGAACTTCATCGTAAGTTTTATTAACAAGACTTCCCTCACTTACAACCCATTTCATGGCTTCCCAGTTGTTGTTTAACCATTTCCACCAATCTTTATCTGGTGAAACAAGCCAGTCCCTGACGGTTATGTTCGCCGCTGCTATGTGTATCCCCACATAATCGTCAACACTGATCGATATATTGCCACTATACGGTTTTGGTTTCCCTTTCTCCAGCGGGGCATCAATTTGAATAACAAACCATTCTTCATCAGGGAACTTTAGACCTAGACTGCTGCCGTTAACAAGAAGATTTATGTTGCCTCTAAGCCTGGCAGGTAATCCCGAAAAAGGATAATCAAAAACACGGTAAACATACACTGTAGAAATTCCAGGCGGCTGACCGGATGACCTTTGATATGACACAGCTAGAGAGCCACTTAGAGGAATCAAGGGAAAACCCTCAACTTTGAAGGGATAACCAACGTTTTCATTGAAACCAACGTTCACACCAACTGTACCGTTTGCCAGAAACATCGAAGCGTTCCAAACCCCACCTTCTGCTAATGTTTTGGGAGCGCTACACTCAATGCCAATTAGGTTCAAGTTTTCGGATAAATCGGGATTGCCCCCAAGCCACGTTGGGAGGTAGCGCAACCATGTAGGGGCTGCCCGCTTTCCAGCTAATGGACCTTGGAGGTTAGGGTCCTCACCAAGGCTTGTATATGGAGTAAAAAATGGAGCAGCCAAAGCAATAAACACAAAAAAGAAAATTAAGGATAAACCCAGCAAAGCCCTTTTATTACGAATGAAAATTCTGATGAAACCTATGAACCTTTTAATATTAAAGGAAAACATAGTTTCTTTTTTCTTTGGACCCTGCATCGTATCACCCATATTTTATGCGAGGATCAATTATACCATACAATATGTCGGCAATTATATTGGCGATGATAACACATAGGGAAATTAGATAAAAAATCGCCATAAGAACTGTGTAGTCCCGGATGTTTATAGCTGTCCAGATCCAACCACCTAAGCCTGGGTAGGAAAACACAGTCTCAGTTATTATTGCCCCGGAGAGAATAAAGCCAAAACTTAAAGCTGCACTCGTTATTATTGGTAAGCTTGCGTTTTTAAGAGCATGTTTGTACAAGATTGTGTTTTCTTTAAGGCCTTTAGCCCTTGCAGTTATAATATAATCTTCCGTTATGGTTTCAAGCATGGTCGCTCTTGTTAACAACAACCATCCTCCAAACGAGAAGATCGTTAATGTTGTCAAGGGAAGGATTAAATGTCGGACGTATCCAGAGATCAGTTCTAATGCCTCTTCGAAGTTTAAAGATATGTAATATACTACAGAATTTTTATCATAGAGGGCATTCATTAAGACTGGACGGGGCCATCCAACATTGGGCAGGGCCCATTCTACTGGAAACGCCCTTGCACCAGGAAGCCAATTTAAAGTGCTAACAAAAATCCACAACAAAACTAACCCTATCCAAAAGGTTGGCAAGGAGTTGGTAATTAAAGCAGTTATCACCGAAAAGGTATCAAATAATCCTCCCCGCTTCTTTATTACGGCTATGCCCCAAAAGATTCCGATTATCATAGAAACTACAGTCGAAAGACCAAGCAATAAAACAGTGTACGGAATTTTTTGTGCCAAAACTTCAGATATTGGTCTTCTCCCTGCAATTTCAATACCGAAATTAAACGAAAGTAGGTTTCTTATATATTTCACAAGTTGAACCTCGATTGGATCGTTTAACCCCCATAGGTCTCTTAAAGCCTGCTCATGTGCTTTACGAGCTTCAGGACTTTCTTTGGACCATGCAGCCATCAGAAAATCCGTTGGGTCACCGGGCATTCTCATAAATATGATAAAGTTGACGCATATAACCGCCAGTATTAGTATAAATGAATACACTATGCGCTTCATTATGAATTTCCTAAGGCCCATAGTTTCTCACATGAATGCATCTTATAATAATAATTAAGCTTTTGCCTATTAATGCCAAGCCTTAAATATGGCACTATTAAATCCTAAAAACCAGATTGTAACGGTGGTAGTGTGGCTTCATTTAAAAACTTGAGCACCACTCAAGTATTAATTTTCGCAGGGTCAATATTAATGATCGTAAATGGATTTTTGATCTTTCTGAACGGTAAACCGATAATCATTCAGACATATGACGCAAATACTTTGAACGATATATGGCCCAATGCACCTAAGCCATCTGGGAAATTTTGGGGAAGAATTATTCTTGGAATACCAGGTATGGTAGAAGATGGGTTATCAATTTTTTGGATTTTTTGGGCAGTTGTGGTTTTTGCTATTTCTATCCTGATTTTCTTAAAGCCAATCAGACAAAAAAAGGCCGCTCCGCTAATTTTGATGTGCTCATTATTTACCATCCCAATAGGAGCAGGATTCATAGTCGGCATATTTTTAGTGATAATAGCATGTCTTGCAGCGTTTGAATGGCCTAAGCATTACAAAGAAACATTTATCGGAACTGTTTTGATGACTCTAAAACTTAATTCAAGGGTTTTCTCAACGTTAGGAGGAAAATTTGATGCAAGAAAAGCTGTCCTAATTCTATTTCTTGTTTCCATTTTAAGCAGTATAGGAAGCACAATCTATAGCTATAATGTAAGCAAAATATATCCCCAACCAAGCACAACCATAGCTACAGACGCAAAAACCGGGGATACACGAATATACGTAACGAATGTAACGGGCTTTAAAAGTGGAGATACAATTGTAATAGGAACAAGAGATTGGAAAGAGTTTAAACAAATAAGCCTTGTGGGAGCGAGCTACTTTAACTTGACATTACCTTTAGAATACGATCATAAAAAAGGAGAACCAGTCGTCTCGTTGTACTCTAAATCTTTTGATGCCACTAAGGCTTATGAGATTTTACTTGTTGGAAAATTATACATTGACCTAGGGATACTTTTTATTAACACGTTAGGATACATCACAGTATTAGTTCTAAAATGGTTGATACTTACAATCTTGGTTTATATCATGTGCTCAAAATTATTAGACTCGCAAAACTCTTTTCATTCAATGGCAATGGCGACATCACTGGTTTTTGTCCCGGAGATTTTAAATGTCTGCTTGCCAATGATGTTTTGTAATGAACCAATGCTTTCGACGGGCCAGATTCTGGTATTTCTCCCAATCTCGTGGCCTCTTCTAGTTTTTTATATATCACGTCTATGGGGATTTTTACTGTTAACCTCATTGGTAATAGGGATCACGGAATTCGAAAAAACAAAAGCCTTTGGTACGGCACTTGTCATATCTTGCATTTACTTTGTAATAGTTTATATTATAATGACCCCGTTGACAAGTGCTTTTGGAATAGGCATCGTATTAACAGAGGAATCATATAAGACTGCTATGCTGCTCGTAGCGATAGGAATAATTCTATCTTGGTTTTTAGGGGCTTTCAAGAAGACTTAGCATCTATGCTTTTTGCCCACGCTCTTCTTCCTGTTCTTTGTATAATATCCAATCCTTATAACCGGCAGCAACGCCCCAGAGGATTATTAACAATACTGTGGCAACCAAAGCAAGGCTCGGGGGTAACTGCAGAATAAACCATATAATCACTAGGGGAAGTATAATTATTAACGACGTTAAAAGAATAATCATCCATATCCAGCGGTTAGCAGTGGTTTCGTTCGACATGCAATTTTCACCAATTCGTATAATTAACTAATATATAATCTTTTAAGTTTTAGCCAAAAAACAACGCAATAATCACACTAGGAGGTAAAAGAAATAATTTATGATCACGAAGCGATATTCTTCTGAAAAGTCAAGTTTATCTTGAGTTATTCTCTTTTCTAGACTGAACGGATTTAGATAGGTGTGCCCTATACGACATGTTCAGCGTATATAGTGTCAGTGCAACAATTCTTTTTAAGCCCCTGGAACTGCTGTAATTTTTAATGTTAAGAAAGCCCAAAATCTTTCTTTTTATCAAAAAGATTAAAGTTAAGGTGAGGAGGAGGTAGCATGATGGCGCGAGACTTTCAAATTTAAATTCTGAAATCACGTGAATGAGGATGTTCTGCATCTTAAAACTGCCATTGAATGTGACATAAAGGTACATAAATTGTTCATCTTCTAATCTGAAAACTTTTGATATGTTTGCTCCATCGACAAGTATTGCTAATTCATATTTATAGCTGTTATTTAGCACCCTCTTGGGAATTATGATCTTACAAAAGTTGGACGCATCAAGATTACTTTTAACTGTAAGATTAAAAAGTACACCATATGTGAAGTCACAATGAAAGAATAATACTATAGAGTTACTAATGATATTTATGTAATGGAGGGTTCCATCCAGCACTAGTTTAAAGCTCATTAAAGGGGCTGCAAGCGGGTAATTATCAGTATTTTTACAACTTTCTTCCACAATAAAGGGTTTGTCACATATACCGTCACTTCCAACCATGTCTTGCATAGCACCATTATAGAAATCCACTAACTCGGGATTTGTGTCCCAGTAATTTCCGCCAACGGGGTACCCATTATCCCACATATTGATACATTCAGAATGGCAAATGACTTGAACGTTGTTTTTAACAAAATTGTTATGATAGAAACAGTTTCCATTTGCGTTTTCGATTTTGACAGCTGCTTGTTTACTAAAACGTAAATTGTTGCCTTCAAACATGTTCGTATTCGAGTATACTAAGTAAATTGCAAGCGAATTATTTTCGAAGAAGTTATAACGAAACACGTTGCATGTTGCATTATCTAAAAAAAGACCATAAATATTTTCAACAATTATGTTGCTTTCAACAATGTTAAATTTGGATGTAAGGGTTTGTTCACGAGATATGTATGTTCCAACAGAAAAGTACAAGCCATATCTATTATTATAAATAGTGTTTGAAGAGATGCTATTGTTTGTTGAAGCAATAAGCGAGAAACCAGACCACTGATTTGACTCAACCACGTTATTGCTGATGACATTTTTATGAGAAGACAGTAAATAAATACCACGCTCATTTTCTATAAAGGTAGAATTTGATATTATACAATTATTTGTATACACTAGAAGAACACCAGCAAAGTTATTTTTAATGTTAACGTCGCGAACAACGATATTAGAACAATTAACTAAGCCAACGAACCCCACGTCTCCAGCGATCACCCTATCTTGTTGATCAACTAAGTAGTAGACTGACTTTCCATCAACCTTGTTTGTTTCATCAATACTATGTCTAAAATGTGATAGGGGGGATCCCCATATCCTAATGTTTATCATATTCTTAATCATAATGTTTGACCTTAGAGTATTATTGGTGGAATCATAAATGTGAATCCCAATGTCATTTCTCATGACCAAGTTGTTTTCTAACAAGTTGTTGGAGGAATAACGCAGATATATTCCATTCCTGTGATTGACTATCACATTATCCCTAACAACAACACAGTTTGATCTAAATACATAAATTCCATCAGATGCTGGTAATGAGGTATTAACAATAAAGCCTGACACGACAACATTATTAGCAATTATCTTTATGCTAACTTGGCCGTTAACGTTAAATAATATGGTCTTATTGACGACACCTATCAAGTACACAGTTTTTTTAATCGTCAAGTACTCATAGTAGATGCCCTCATCAACATAAATGATGGTACCCTCCACAGCGTTCTCGATGGCTTCCTGTATTTTACTGTAATTTCCAGGCACGTATAAAACAGGATGTGAATTGAATGTTGAGCTTGTCTGCGGTATGTTGGATACATACTGATGAATTGGTACGTTAAGACACGCAGGAATAAAAATTTGAAAGAGCAGAAAAGCTGCAACTTTTTTGAATAAGCAACAGTTATAGATTATCACGAAATAAATTTACTTAAAACGTAAGATAAAAATGTTTATTAAAGGGACGGGGGTACATTAACGTATGAAAATAGTGGCAGTCGGCTTAATACTTATTGCAATAGGAGCAACGTTTTGTTGGTTAAGTAGAGTTGAAATGGAAGTAATGATCTCACGAGTAAGAACCGCAAGCAAGATCTATAAAGAAGATTACCCAACATGGCCTTATTACTCAAACACTTGGAGTTTAGAGGGAAGTTTCTCTGAGGGAGAATACGTCGGCATCGATTTTCGACCATCATGGGATTGGTCTCTTGAACAATTTGACGAAGAAGAGCTCCCTCCGGGAAGTGGTAATTGGTTTAGCGCTGTGAAAAGGCTCGACGTAAACATCACAAACCCCAAGGGTGAAAGCACGTGTTTTGGTATATACTTGGTGATAACAAAACCTAACTCAGGAGATGCAAGCGCGGTCACAATATTCCCGGACTACTTTAGGATTGACCAAAATAACGGATTATTAATTGATGAGGATTACCCTAAACCGGAAATTGTGCGAAACGGCACAACAAATTATAGCATGATTATCCTCGGAAGGGCTCCCTTAAGTGGAGTTTATAAGGTGAAATTTAATTTGGATTATAAGGTTATAGAAATCAGATATGAGGATAATAAACCAAGACCGTGGATCCGCGATCCTATTGCCGCACCGTATGTGTGGTTATACGCCGTGGAGAAAGGAGTTACCCTAGCACAACCATATGCGCATTTACTATATTTAGGACTGCCCCTCGCGGCATTTGGCATAGTATCAGTGTTAATTCAGTTAACAAAAATGAAAAGCACACATAAAAGGAAATCTCGGAGTATGCTTTGGAAAAAATGAATGCGGTGGGAGGTTTGCGCCTCCAGATCATTGGATCGGCATTGATTGTAATATCGGCAATTTTAAGCGCACTTACAATTATTAATCTTGCGGTTTATGAAAGGGTTGAAGACTTTGCGTCGCTGGCTGAAGATCCAAATGTTAAGATTATGGATATGATTGTTTACGTCCCACCCTTTAATAGAACCCGTGAAGAAGCGCAAAGGCTCGGGAAGAATTGGGGATGGGTGGGTTTTAACATATCCTTACCACATGAGAAGATGTTAGGTTATCAAGCGTATGGCATTATCATTTCGATGAATCCAGACGTAAAAGCGGATATAGTCATGGGGGTAGTTAACGAAACCGGCCTGGAACTGCTGGTCTTTGATGGTTTTTCCGACGCTGCATGGAATGCTTCAAAAGTCTATGCAGCAGCATCTCTAAATGAAAATAGGCAATACCAGAAATTTTGGTTTAGCGACCTCGATGGAGCTTCCAAGTACTGTGTACTATTTAGGGGGCGAAAAAATGCAGCAGAAGATTTTCCAATTCTAATATCGATAAAAGAATCTTGGTACGAGAGAAAAGTTTTATTCCCTTTTACAAACTCAAATGTGATAATCATAATTATTATCCTTATAACCGGGGCAAGTCTCATAATATTCAGCAGTGGGGGGAAAAGGAGATCGAGGTTTAAGACGCGAAGAGTAAAATACCCGCAGAAAAATTGTTAACCAGATGAGTGTTAGCGAAAGAGCACTTAGATTCTCAGAAATAGCGCCTTCACCGATAACTGAAATTTTATTAAATCCTTGATAAATTCTCAAGTAGACGTAAGTATATTCATTATCTTCGAATATTGTATAGTTTGTTTGTTCGTCATTGAGAAGTACTTGCCAATCACCATTGCTCCATAATAGTAGCTTTGGGATCATTATTCGACAAGCAGTTTCACAGATTTCCAATGCAACAAATAAACGTAACATTGCATCATGTGGAAAGAAAGAAAGACTAAGCGACGCAACACCAGATAACGAAATTGTGATGGACGAGTTGAAGTTTTCCAAACGAATTACTATTACGGGATTAACTAGTGGATATCGATCTAAATCGTCGTTGATAGGAAGTGACGTATCAAAAATCCCATCACTACCGAGTTCGTTTTGTCGTTCACCCATGTAATAATCCGAACTATTATGCCAACTCCAGAAATTCCCGCCCTTCGGATATCCAGAATCCCAAAAATTCTTTGAGTTGTACACGTAGTATCTTTTTTCTCCAACAAAATTGTTATGATAAAAAAAGTTGCCACTTGAGTTATGGATATAAAAGTGGGAAATATTTGAAATAATATTGCTTCTTAGAACTTTATTATTATGAGAGTTAACAAGAAATAGACCATGCCAGTTTGATGTTAGTTCCACATTATCAATTAATGTAAAATTAGTGAAAGCGAGCAATATTCCTTGAAAGTTATTTTTGATGTTTACTCTCTCGATCGAAACGTTTGTTGAGTTTACAACGGCAATGAAACCAACATTGCCTTGTATTCTACCACCGTTTTTTGAGACCCAGTAGTATACTTGGGCCCCATCAACCGTATTTGAAAGGTCAAACTCATTAACGAAATCATTAAGATAACGCCCATACACCCCTACGCTCCATAGGTTATTACACAAGGTATTGTTAGCCAGCGTGTTTCCGCCGGAATACCATAACATTATCCCAAACTTATTTTTTAGTAAGTTATTATTTAAAACAACATTGCCGTAAGAGCCCCAAAGTTTGAGGGCAATTTCATTTACGGCCAAATCGTTATATTTTATGACGTTTACACATGAATGATTTAAATAAATTCCATAAGGTCCTGTTTCTGAGATTGAATTGGAAATCAAGTTATTGTTGCAAGACTGGTTTAGGACTATCCCCTCACAGACATATGAAATGTTATTCGCTGATACTGTGCTTTGGCTCGTTTTATCAAAATATATTCCATACGCCGGATTGTTTTTTATTATGTTTTTAAATAAAAGCATATTTGTACAACTATAAACGGTCACAGCTTGTCCATAGTTCCAAACAAGACAATTGTGCGTGAAATTTATATACTTCGAGGATTCAAACCATACAGCCAAGTTATTATTTTCCATGAAATTGTTACAAATTACAGAAAGACTACAATTTTTGAAGAATACTCCATAGTGACTTGACCTTATTATGTTGGAAGCTATTGTAATATTAACCAAGTTCTCGGCACGAATCGCCGCCATTCCATAACCGCTACCCTGGATCGTTAGGTTGATCAATGCCACATTAGGTGCACATATTCTAAATACGTCGCCCACTTTAGAGCCATCTATTATGGTTTTATTGAATTCTCCCAGCAGAGTAACGCTTTTGTTTACTATTACATTTTCATAGTAAATTCCCGCGGGTATTCTGAGCACCGTTCCGGGCAACGCTTCATTAATCATCTGTTGTACAGAAACATTACCATTAGCACAATAAGCTTTTGGCAGTTGGGTTAATGTAGGTGTACACGCAAGTATGTATAACAATAATGATAGAGTTACTGTGGTAGTTATAGATTCTATCTTCACTACAGAGCTTTTAAGTTCGCGTAAAACCTCGACCAGGTTATTTAAATAAATTCGAATGATTACTACAATAATGAACCCTATCACGGCACCAACAATCGAACCATAAAAATCTCCGATTGTAAATCCAGCTATGCCGGAAAAGATTACCAGGTAAAATTCTCTGAAAACAGTAGCTTCAACAGGTAGAATAATCAGCAAGATAAGTAACGCGTTAGTCCACAAACCACGCACTACAAGCGACATTACATACGTATCGTAACGATCACTTTCTTTCAGGCCCCATATAGGTCCCCCGAATTCCCCAGAATGATAAGATTCTGGAAGGTACTTAATGGAGACATTACCCTTGATAACACCTATCCCTTTAAGCCAGTAACTTGGAAACAAGATTGGATTGAAAACTATGTCTACATAAAAAACTACATCTGCATAGCCAAATTGATTGTATGGAGTGAAATAAACTTCATCAATTGCCTTGACTTTGTATCCAACATTTTGAAATAAGCTTAGAATAATCAAGAACAGAGTTATTCCAAGAGCAAAAAGTAACCTTCTAACTACTTTTACTTTAGCATACATAGGTCGGTCGATACTTTCCAAAAGTAACACCTAAAATTTAGAAGCCAAAAATCTACTTAAGTTTTAATACGATTTTAATAACTGTCAATATCGCCGCAAGGACCATTCATATGGTTTCTTGAGTTTGGGGCCAGTTATTTCGTTTTAAATTATGGAGAGTCTTTATTTATTTCTGTATTCGAGACTCAAATGAGATTGATGTGTCCTCATTTTGAGGTAAGAACGGAGGCATCGAACAAAGTTAGCTTTCAGCGATTCTTTTAAGTTGTTTTTGGTACATTTCTGCTATTTCTTTTGTGGTTGTGGCGTCTTCTGCCGCTTTATCGAGCCTATAGTTGCCTGTGAAGCGTGGGAAGCGTATGGCTAGGCCGTTTCCTTGGCGTATGGTGTTTAGGGCGCATGTGTGGA
>Ga0105162_1000596_pt1 | contig 23062 bp, 24 predicted proteins | sample JNZ201metaG_FD_81532 | JGI IMG/M metagenome (GOLD analysis project Ga0105162, IMG submission 81532) | Hot spring microbial communities from Jinze hot spring, China to study Microbial Dark Matter (Phase II) - JNZ 20120812A | ecosystem: Environmental > Aquatic > Thermal springs > Hot (42-90C) >...
CATAAACCTATCGACTTGAACCTCTGTAAGCGGGTATGTACCCTCGTAGCCGTAGGGTAGTTGGCTTGCCATGACCATGAAGGGCTTTGGAAGGTCGTATGTTACACCTTCTATGCTCACCTGACCCTCCTGCATGGCTTCGAGTAAGGCTGCCTGAGTACGTGGAGTAGACCTGTTAAGCTCATCGGCTAAGACTACGTTTGCGAATACCGGTCCTTTTATTAGCTTTGAGGAGCCGTCTGGTCTGTACATGTAGAAGCCCGTTACGTCTGTGGGGAGCATGTCTGCCGTGAACTGGATGCGTTTAAACTCCCCACCTATGACTTTTGCGAAGCTTCTCGCTAAGAGCGTCTTACCTGTCCCAGGTAGCCCCTCTATCAGGACGTGTCCTCCGGATATCATTGCCACGAGCAAAGCTTCTTTCAAGTCGCTCTTACCTATGACCACCTTGTCCAGTTCTTCTCTAATCCTCTCTACGAGGTTTAGGTGGCGCTTCATCTCGTCCATTTCTTAACCTCCTCAGCCCATAATGGCTTTAAACATACTATTAACGTTAACGTTAGAATTGCGATGGCTCCTACGGGTGAAGATGCGTATGAGTATATGGTTTGAAGCACCTCCTTGGCTTCATCTAAACGCGACATGGGTATGTGAGACTGGTCGATCAAGACTTCGACGACCCCGTGTAGCTCTAAGACTTTACGTATGAAGGACATGTTATCGTCCATGCTGAGCATGGAGTTTATCGCTATGCTCGGGTCTGATACGGCTATCAGCCAACCACCTCCAAGCCTTACCCTAGCGGCTACTGGAAACGGACCATGAGGCTCACCAGGGTCCCAGTCCGAGTCTCCGTCTAAGTCTAGGAAGCTGAAGCTTGAAGACCAGGCTAAGACTTCAGCTCCGCCGGATACGTTTAAAGTTGAGCCGTGGTTTAACACTATGCTTTCCACGCCTTCGATCTTTTCAGAGAACTTTATGCATTTTGGAAGGGTTGGGCTTTTATAGTTGAACAATGGGTCTAGGATGGGTTTGCCCGTAAACCTGATGCCTACGTTAAGCTTCTCTAGGACCGTGTTTCCATATCCGTAGTCGTCCATGATGATTAAAACACCCCCCTTCCTAACGAAGCCTTCAATTGAGGCTAATTCAGAATCCTCCAGAGGCGTGTAAGGTACTAGTATGAGGGCTACGGATTTAGAGGCGCTTGTAAGACGTGTCATATCTGTTATCGTTTCAGCTCTGAGCACTTCTGCGAGGTTTAAGTATCCATTCCAGAATGGGTTGTCACACCTGAAGTCTCCAGTTGACGGGTAGAACCATATGAGCATCGCTGCGATCAGCAGGTTGGCTGAGAGTATTATAAGCCAGTTTTTAATCTTCAACTAGACCACCTACGAGTTTATCTAATAGTTTTTCAGCCCTCTCAATGTCTTCACCCCTAGGCTTTACTGGCGAGTACAGAGCGAGCTCAGCCATAACCGTGAGCTCTCTGAAGTATACGGTTAAGTCCTTCAACATCGGCTTGACGCGGTTCAAAAACTCTCTCAAGGTTTCACTTGGCTCCTGGTTGAGTTTTAAAGCCTTTGACACCGCGTCTAAAGCCTTCAAGTAGCAGTTTAAGACTGGAGCCCAACCCCCCTCTAGGACTAGGGTCGGTTTAACGAGTGTGGGTGTAACCTTAAGCTCGGCTTCCCGAGCTTCGAAAGCCTCAGTAATTCTCTTACGGGTTTTCACGGACTTTAAGACTACAAGCACTATGGGTATTGAAGCTATTAAGGCCAAAAACGCATTAATGGGGTTCAATATTAGAACGTTCATCGTGTACGTTGCGGCTTGATTCCAAGGGTCTTCAGGCTCCACCCTAACCGTGAGTGTATATACTCCTGAAAGCATGAGTGAAGCTGGTATGCCTAAGCTGACGTTGAAAGACCCGTTATCCGACCTCGTGGCGTTTGACAGATCTGCTAGGGTAGCCGTTACAATGATGCCTTTAACTACTTCAAGCTCTGATGAGGCTTCACCTTTGATCTGAACCTTCGACGGTATCACTATTACGCTCGGCGCTGAAACGATCAGCTTAAGCTTAGCTTTAACGACTTCTAGGGAGCCTACGTAGCGTCCTGGGGCGTAGACGCCCATCGGGCTAGATTCTACCGTAAGCCTGTATACGCCTATGTGAAGCCTAGGGTCTACTTTAACGTTTAGCTTGAAGTATCCGTTTGAGCTGGTCGATGTAAACTTGACCGTTTCGGCTAGGGAGGCTTTAACGGTTAATCCGTAGACGGGTTCACCAGTATCTGTTGAAGCGTAGCCCTCCACTTGAAAAGACTTGCCTGGGTATACTTTAGACGGGTATCCCACCTTGAGCTCTACCCTGTAGAATAGTATTCTTATTGATATTTCCCTACTTTCACACGGCCTGTATATTCGAGCATCTTCACCCTGGGGGCTGTACACCGCTTTAACCGTGAGGTTTGAAACGTATATGTAGGGTATTTTAAGCTCAGCCGTGAATGCTCCTGAGTCGTTTGTGAAAGCCGTTGACGCCATAGAGTCTCCAAGTAGGATTGAAACCATTCTACCCGGTAGGTAAGCACCGCCTGAGGTTAGAACCCCGTATACTTCTACTGTCTCGCCTACCCATGCCTCAGTCTGTCTCAGCCATATGTCTAACCGTGTCTCCTCAAGCTTTAGTGCTTCAAATTCTGTGGCTTCCTCTCTGAGAGATTTTAAAAGCTCTAAATACTTCATCCATAGCGTTTTAAGCTTAACCATTAGAGCCATGAGCTTATTGTAGGATTCTCTAACTTTGCTTCCAGCTGGGCTTGCGAAAACCCCCACTCTACTCGCGAGCTCACTTAAGGCTTGTTCAAGCTCTATGAGCGTTATGTTGGCACTTCCAAGCGTTATACTCGCCTCTTCAAGCCTAGTCTTAGCCTCTGTAAGCCTGTAGGCGTTCAGCAGTGCTGATGCCTGCGTTAGTAAGGCCTCCGTCTGATTCAGCTTCTCAGCAAGCGTAGTCAGTAGGCTGTTGAACCTTTCGACCACGTATTTCACGTTGCTCGGCAGGTACGTCAAGCCCATAGTATTTATTAGGGTTAGAGCGCTGGCGTAGTCTCTGGAGGTCATGAGGGATAGTATATCTCCATAGTATGTTAAAAGCCACAGAGGGTTTAAGACCTCTTTGACTTTAGACGGGTCTTCGTGTGGAATGTACGTGGGCTGGGCTAGGCATTGAGCACTTAGACAGAGCGTTAGAAGAGCTACTGTTAAAGCCTTAGCATATCCCATATGTAGACACCGTATAGGACCTCTATCACTCTCCCAACCACTATCAGTGAGAAGACTGCTAGGAGGAAGTAGCCTATTATATTCATGTATAATCCTACCTTAGGCTTGAAGGCTCCATGTAGAGCTATAGAGACGAAGTACTCTAATGTGAACATGGAAACATATAGGTCGAGCCTATCCTCACCTAAGGCTGAAAATATGACTACAGTTGCTGTAAACATTATACTCATTAGAAGTATAAGCCTAGTCTCAGAGTCCAAGCGAGATTACTCTAAAACTCTAAGCCTTAAGAGAATTCTATTCTTGGAAGGCTCTTCGCTTTCTACGATTACTGGCTTATCTAAGGCTTCGGCGGCTAGTGAGGCTACTGTTGAAGCTAGGGGGCTTCCCAAAACCTCCGATGCTAGGGTTTTACCGTTAATCGTTATTTTTGGGTTTGAAAGCTCCACTATAATATCTTCTCCATTTATAGAGGCTTTCATGGAGTCTACGAGTCCTAAAACGTTAACTAGAGCCGTGGATAGAGACGATTCAAGGGTTCCTGCCGTGGATTCTGAGGGTTCGGAGGGTTTTTCCAACATACCTGCAACTATAGAGCCCGGTGTCTCCATAAGTACGCCTACGTCTTCCTCTTTTAAGCCATACCTGACTATGAGTCTCTTAGGGAGTGGTTTATCTATCTTCGGATGCCCCGGGTTGGACGTTAAAGGTATGAGCGCCATGGGTTTTCCATCGGTAAGTCTGGAGGGCAGGTATACCGCTCTACTTCTAAGCCCAAGCTCCTCTATTAGGGCTGAGGTGTTTCTAATGCTTGATTCAACCATTAGGCGGGCTGCTTCGGCTGACATTCTTGGGATGCCGGTAGACAAGGCTAGTATGACGGAGCCTAGTATTATCATGGATATTCCCAACGCTGATAGAGGTGTGGAGTTCAGCATGAAGAATGCTAGTGTGAACAGTATTATGCCCGACGGTATGAGCATTAAACCGACCGCTCTGTACGCCTGACTGAGGTCTTTCAACGGAGAGAATTTCTCCTATGGGGGTGCTTATTTACTTTTACCTTTAACTTGGCTTGCCGTTTCTTCAGAAGCCTTTAAGCTTAATCTGAAGTAGATGTATTTTCTGGCTAAGGCTAAGATTGCCATAGCTTCCGTAAATATGGCTAGGCTTAGGGTTGTAGGTGTTAATCTTATACCCCAAGGCGTGTAGTTTAAGATTAAGCCTATCAGCGGTACTACGGCTAGGCTTAAGCCTATCGATAGCGCCATTCTTTCAAGGGGCTCTAGGTCTTCGCCTCTGGGGTATAGTGCCTCTATCAGCATGGAGCCTGGTAGGTATAGGACGTATATGGAGCCTAATACGTACCTAATGTATATTAGGGGGGGGTTTCCAATTAGGAAAATTGTGAAGACTGTTGCTAGGACTGTTGTAGATGTCGCCCAGAACCATAGACTTCTGAGGCTTAGAGCATAGCTTAAGACGTTTCTCGGCGGGTTTGGCTCTGAAAGGCTAAGTGCCTCCTTCTTCCACAAGACGTATAGGGTCTTAGCTGCTTCCTCAGGCCTCAACCCATGCTCTTTAACAAGCTGGTCTACGAGCTCGGAGACTGTGAGTTTATCTGAGCGCCTAGTGGCCTCCAGAATGAGTTTTTCAAGGTCAGTTGGGGATTTTTTGCCTCTCCGCTTGGTCATTTGAACCACTCTACTACTATTCCCTTATACCGGCGGCTTCACGGATACCCTTTGGTAGGATTAGATAACCCTTCTTTCCAACCTTCAACTTGAGGGTCGAACCAATTTCCACTTAAGGTTAAACCCGATTCACTTGTATAAGCTTTTTTACGGCTGAGAAGATGAATTTTTCATTATTCAACCACAATGGTGAGTAGTGTGTAAAGTATAAAAAGCATTTCTTCAGTATTAGTTGTGTTTGAGATGTGTAAGGTTGGGTTTACGGTAATTGCTTTACTCTTATTAACGGCTTTAGCCACCCCTATGGGTTTATGTGCGACTCCCGATGATGCTAGGATGCACGTCGCCGAGGCGTACGAGGCTGTTTTAGAGGCTTATGAGGCTGGTGGCAACGTCACTCTACTCATAGGTAGGCTTAACGAGGCTTTGAAGCTCATAGCCGAGGCAGAGTCTAGTGGAGACTTAAGCCCGCTCGATGAGGCAAACAGGCTAATCAAGTCCGTAATCGAAGACGCCCCTAAGGTTAGGGATGAAGGTTTAAAGTCTAGGAATAGCATGTACATATTATATGGTTCTACTTTGACGATGGCAGTGGCTTTAGCCGTCCTCGCATACTTCTACGGTCCTAGGCTCTTCTGGAGGATTTGGGTTAGGCTTAGAGCAGACCACAGGGTTAGCCCATGCTCTGGTGGAGGTTCAAGCCCAATGATTCTTAGTAGTGAGGCCTGGGCAGTCGTCATGGCTGTTATACTTGTAGGGGCTGTTTTCGCGGCATCGCAGATTATTACGGCTGGTAGGGTTACGGAGCCCTTTAGCGAGCTCGGCGTGCTTGGGCCTAAGATGAAGATTGGAGACTATCCCAGAACTGTTATAGTTGGTGAGAAGTTTAGGCTTTACTTGTACGTTGGAAACCATATGGGTAAGCCCATTTACTACGTGGTGTTTGTTAAGCTTGGAAACGCCAGTACACCCGTAGACCCTATGCCAGTTGAACCTTTTATGAGGCTTGACCTAATACTCATGCATGGTGAGAATAGGACTGTGCCAGTGGACATAGGGTTGACCGAATCCGGCGTAGACAAGAGGCTCATATTTGAGCTTTGGGTATACAATTCGACTGTGAAGGACTTCACTTATCATGGTAGGTGGTGTCAACTTTGGCTGAACGTGACGGCCCCGCCAGGTTAATTCTCAGAATAGTTTAACCTTATGCTTATCCGTTAACGTAATTATGCCTACACCATCTTAGAAGGTGAGGCCATCAGCACTCAGACTTATACTATCACCTACGTTAATTTTGGCGATTCCTGCAAGGATTTGACCAACATCTGTCTCTCCACATTCTTCAGCCATACTTCCATGTTATATAACCATCCCCAAGCTTCTAACATATTACCCACACTTTTTTAAGTTAGATGTTAATAAGAGAAAAAGAACTTTTTACAACAGGTAGCTCGTTAAGGTTTATCATCTTGCCTTCCTTTAAACTTATTTTGGCCCCCTCAGCGACCATAATATTTCTTAGGGACTCAGTTAAAGATACTGGGGGTTCTAAATTCTTACGTATACATTTGATAAATTCGCGTAGGAGCTGTGAATGATAAATGTAGCTTCCCTTGAAAATTGTCCCTTTAAGGATGTTTTTTATATTCATTTTCGCAATGCTTAGAGAATCTTTAATTTGGTGGTAGGGAGTAATTGTACCATGGTGTTTAATGAATTGGTTTAAGTTTACGTTTAGTATTATTTCTCCGGCTGTTCCTGTGATTTCGAGTTCAAATTTAGTTGCACCCGCAAGCCAAGAGAGGTTAATGGATGCTACGCTACCATTTTGATACTTGACAGTTATCCGTGCATCTAATACAGATTCAGCTTTATCCATAGCCCCGCGGGTGCAATACACTGTTGTTGGTGTACTTGCCATAAGCCAATTCGTCATATCTATTGGATGGGGCCCGTAATCGTCTAATATTCCCCAAGGACCGTATATCCATGCTTTTTTGGGTTGAACAGTGGGTGGAGGAACGTATGCCCTTGTATTTATGTAAATTACTTTTCCAATAATTTCCTCTTGAACCATCTTTTTTGCCTCTAAGACCGCTGGGAAATATCTGTAGTTCTGCACCACGCAGACTTTACGGTTAACTTCCTTACTGAGCTTTGCAACTTCATATGCTTCGTATAGGCTAGTCGAGAGGGGTTTTTCTACGAGAACATGTTTTCCCGCTTTCAATGCATCTAATGTTGCCTTACCATGTAATTGAGGGGGCAAACATATTGTAGCTATATCGATTTCGGGTTGTTTGAGCATATCGTTATAATCGGTGAAGTATTTAACCGAGGAGCCAAGTTTTCGTTTAGCCGATACGAGCTTTTTCTCATCTACATCGGCAATGGCAACGAGTTTGGCTTCTTTTATTCTTTTTATAGCTGGGATGTGCGCATTTGTTGCTATATGGCCCAGTCCTATAATTCCTATGTGCATATGTTTTCACCATCTGCTAACTTTTTTCCTCGCCCTATTTAGAAGCTTAGACCCTATGCTCATGACCCTGCTTTCCAAGGGACCCCAATGTGGGTTGATTTTAAAGTCTATTCGATCCCCAATAACAGAGTACTTTGTTGTTCCAAGGTTTGCCTTCTCTGCTAATTTAATATGCCTTATAGAGTGGAGAGAAAAGCCCAATAGTTTAGCACAGACGCTATCGCATGCGACGGGATCCCTTGAGCCTATAATAACTCCCGCTTTCACTGGTATTCCATAGGATGGGCCTTGCGTTCCAGTGAGTGCGATTATTCCATCTACTATTGACAGGTTTGGCTTGAAGTATTTATTGGCTTCAACGATGGCTTCATCCAGAAATTTATGATACCTCATTTTCAATGGATATGGAATGCATCCAAACTGGTTTTTCAAAGAGCACGTTATTTTTGTTCCTATATGGGTTTTGAGCTTCGCTAGGGAAATGAAAAAGCTACCATTGAATATTTCTGGGATTTTTTGACCTTTTAGGACTCCTTCTGTAATTCTAAGGCTAGCAAGGGCTTCGGTAAGATTTATGAAATTGGCATTCCACTTGTCTAAGACTTCCTGAAATCCAAGCCATCTTATGAATAAGCTTGGCAGGGATGTTGTTGCATCGCTTTCAACAACAAATATTTCCGTTTTTTCTCCAAATTTTGTACGTAGCCATTTTAGGAATGCATCCAAGAAGATTGGATGGGTGATTGCGCCTGTTTCTGGTTCCCTAAGACCACAGAGATTTATTTTTATTACTATTCGCTCAGCTTCAATCCTGTTAATATTTATGAGCTTCATTAAACGATTTATGCCGTCCTCCACCTCATCATAAGAGGGGCACTTAATAATGGCTACTTCACTCATAAAGATATCCTAATGCTGTATGGCGTTAATCCTATTTTTGCAAATGAATGATAAATTTGTAGGAGAGGAATGGGCAGAAAATTTTCAAAATCTAATTTTCTATAAAAATCTTATGAAGCTCATCCATAATTTTAGTGACCAAGCTGATAAACTGTAGATTGCGATGTGAGAAGATGCCTTGAAAACCTTGTGAGATTTATTAATTTCACCCTTGATAATTCTCCTAATTTCTTTCAGATGCTTTCAGATGAGATGTTCGTTCGTAGCTAGCTGGAGTGGTGTAAAGATGGAATAATTCGGAGGTATTTTCTCTTCCTTATAAATAATTTTTAGGCTTTTTGGTAACAATTCGATGAGTTCTGTGGACAGAAATATTTTATTGAGTTCAGAAAATACATGAATTTTCCATTTCGAGTAACACGTATGGTCTCGGATAGTGCCTTTTCTACAGAGTAAAAGTGATGGAAGACGCCTATTGCAAATACAGGTCGAAGTCGTTATTTATGAAGAGCAAATGATGTGCTTCGGCTTGAATCAAATGATGCGCACTAGGGTGTTGCTAAATCTTTGATTTTGACATCTTCTTGTTTATTGGTGATGTTTAGAGGCGGTTAATCGTTTAAGGAATGCCCTTGCATATTTGGATGATTTGGAGGAGATTATCTGGGAACCTTACAGGCATGATGGCGCTGGTAAGCTTCCTAGAAACCATTTAGGCATTTTCAAGGCTTTATGGAGGGATCTTAAGCTTAGGGAATTATGCGACAGTACACGAACGAGTTTGAGGATATAGCCAGTTATGAATTAACTTGATATTTTTTATAGAGCGAACTATACACATGGATAAATTGTTTTCTATTTTATTGCGTATAACTCCCTTTTTGTTAAGTACTGTCTCTATTTTTTCCAGTAGCTCTGCTAAGAAGGCACTATAATCTCTTGTAATTTCAACTAAACAATCCGATACGTCCAGCATCTCATGAAGATCTCTTACTTTAGGATGGTAGTTTAGTGTAATTGTAGGTGTTAGTGTTAAAAACGATATGATTGATGAGTGATATTTTGAACTGACCACTATCTCACTACGATGGAACAGTTCAATCATATCTGATGGACAGATGTTCTCAGCAATTTCTATATTGTTTTTATGGACGGTTTTCCGCTGTATTGCTCGTGCTATAGGTATCTCATCGTACTTTCCATGTATAATTTGAGGGATGATTAAGACATTAAAACCCTTATCACATAATCTATCTACGACTAATGCCATAGCATCTATATATTTTGGAAATCTGTTGTAGATATGTTTATTTACAACAATGGAAGCTAGAGGTCTTTCATAAAATGAAGACTTACCTTTTGTTGGAGCAACGGCTGATTTACTGTTACTAATAAGAAATGCCAAGTCAGCAACGGGAATGAAATTTCTTAAACCGAGCTCTTTTAAATAAAGTTCTGAGGATCCTTGTCTGATTGTAAGGCCACTTACTCGTTTAAGTATAAATAGAGCGTATGATCTTGTGTTACTAGTCTTGAAGGGTCCTATAGTTGCAGAAAGCAATATTACTGGTCTTCTTAGAAAGTGTGCAATTAAAATCTGAAGACCATGGTATATAGTGGATAATGGGCCGCCAGCGGCTTCATCAGAAAAGCCATCAGCACCAAGATGTATAACAATATGGCTCTTTAAGATTAAGGGAATGTATAGTGCTATTCTTAATATGGGAAGTATGTATTGTGTTCCTAGTGGATAGATTACTTTGACTTCTATATTATTGCAATTTAAAAGAGCTTTTTTTATCCTTATCTCGTCTACTCGACCGTAATCGCATAAAAGATAAATTCGGAACTTATGATCAGAAAATTCCCTTTCTAATCCTCTAACCAACCCTATCAGAAGCAAAAACTCGCCATTATCTACTGTTCTATGGAGACCTGTTATTAGAATTGTTGTTTCGTTTCTCATAGAATTCATTTCAAAAACTCTTTAGCTCCTACTTAATGATGGCTGAGAGTACATGTAATAAACGCTGTTCTAAAGAGCTTAATGATGGAATAAAGGGCCATGTTGTTTTGTGCTTTGCCAGCACATTGTTGAAAAAGTAGATTATTACAACTATGTAGTCTAGGATCCTAGGATTAGGTAGATCGATATTGTAAAATGGTATTTTCTTACGCAGAAGATTTTCCATGACCTTTATCCGCCTCAGTCTAAACATTGAGGGAAGAATCTCCATAACTTGGTTGTAAGTCATTTTTTTCAGAATTACTTTTCCTTTCTGTACGCCCATTTCAAGGAGTTCTTCTCCTTTAGCTGTCCTCGAGATGCAAATTGATGTTCCTTTAGTATCTTTATTCATTATTTCTCTTATCCACGCATCACCAAAAGATAGGTCGGCAAGTTGGGAAAGGGGGTCTGGACAAAGCATACAACGGATTGGTGTGAAGAAGAACAACTTATGGAATTTACTATACCATTTATATGGTATAGTAAATTCTTCACCTTCTTTTAGTGCGACTGTGAGGTAGCCTGGCCAACCTCTTCCACGATACCTTAACTCTAATATTCTTCCTTTGTCAATATTGAGTAGATGAAGTAAAAACAAAGTGAAGTTGAAGTTCGCGGTGTGGCTACAGAAAAGTCCGAGATGAAATACAATCTTTTCTTTTAATTCTGGAATTTTCTTCTCTAGTTTTCTGACTCCTGCTATATGACATGGAAGACCGACAAGGGCGAATCTGCCGTCTCTTTGAACGAGTTCTTTTATGACCTTATTTAGTGGGACTGGGCAATACTTTGAACCCATCGCTGAAACTATCTCTTCTTTCGATTTTGCGATAAATGACTCCGGTTTCAGAGGATCGACGTTATTCATTCTTGTGACCAGGGCTCCGTCAATTATTTTTTCTTCTAAGGCGAGAGTGAGTAACGCGGTTATGAGTCCTCCTGAAGACGCATTAAACCTTATATTTTCATCAGAAGAATATCCCAAGTACGCGCTAATAATATTGCCAATTAGGTATTGGTTCGGCGTTTTTCCGAATATTTCCACGTTTAAACCTTTAAGATCAACGGAATAACTTGGGCAAACTTTCAAACAGGCTCCGCATACTCTACATCGTAATTTGTCGACGGTGGGGAAGTACATCCCACAGTTTTCCGTCAGATTAATCGCTTTATCTTCACATACACTTATACAACTGCCACAACTTATACATAAGTTGTCTTGAACTATTTTTGCTATCATCGCAACAGTATAGTCTTTCTCAAATATCTAACTCATAGCTTTATGGCTAATTTCAGAAATGTACAAACTAATGTCTCTATTATTGTACACTAAATCGATGCTCGTAGAATTATTTAAAATATGATTAATTTTATAATAAGCTTGTGTGTTATTATAGATAAAATCATAAAGATTTCTATCACGAATACCGAAAGGAATGTAGAGTGTAGATCCATAGCTAGGTGGTGGCGGACGGATATAACGATAGACTATACCCTTCTCCCAAATAAAATCCTCATATTTTAATAACACATATTTCCCGACATTCTTGTAGAGCCCAAAAGGTCTTGCACTACTAAATTCCCCAATCCAGGAAGGGGTCGCTCCAGCTATAATGCCTTCCTCAACTGTGTTATGAAAGAATTTTACCGCGGTTATATCCGCTTTTGATTGATGATCAACTATTTGGTTGCCGTAGTGACTAATCAAATGTAAAGGGAAAAGAACTAACAATAAAATTACGAGAATCGTATTGATAACTTTCCATTTTAGTAAATTAGATCCAAAGTATGCTAGCAGAGGCAGGGAGAAATAATAAACTCGGTAAGGAATCTCGAAACCTATTCCTGGCCCGAAGATAAGCGTGACTAGCGTTAAACCTATAAATACTTTTAATGTAGTAACGTGCAACCTTTTTTCTTTTATAAAGCTAAAAAAATAGCCAATCAAACCAATAAATGCAACAATTAATGTTGTGACAAACCTTACACGTATTACGACTAAACGTGAGCTATTGCCTTGAAAGCGTTCAAAGAAACTTTGAAATAAAATAAATTCAATATTAAAGATGTTAGAAAAAAATTGAGGTCCCCAGCGTGGAAAGGCCATTAAGGTGCCGTAAAAATTCCAAGTAATTAGCACGATCATAAGAAGTACTAAAGGGACGGCCCCTATTCCTTTTTTAAAGCTTAACATGAAGATTATTCCCAAAAGGAGCAATGATGTAACCACGTGGGTGATTACGATGCTTATGGATAGAATCGTGAAAAGTAAGTAAATATTAAAACATCCTCGTCCCCTAGTTTTATTCATCTGAATAAGAAGGACGTAGAGGATCAACAAATAAAGTAAATACGCGAATGATTGTGGACTTAAATAACTCTGTCCAACCCAGTTGCCCAAGAAAAATAACCAAACACCAACCCAGTAATAACCTACCTCCTTACCCTCGGATATTTTCTTCATCAGCAAGCACAAAAAGGGCAGACTTAGTAATTGCCAAAGAAATGGCATAACCGCTATAATGATGTCCGCATTTTCTATTCCTGTTAAAACAATTAGGGCGCTGTACAAAATCCAAGATCCTGGCCAAGCATGATACCAGCATATATCCTCAGAAAGATGAGCATGTGAAACTAAAAGATCTATATTTCCCCAGAAAGAATATACGTGCGCAAGAACGGGTTGAGAACCGCCAATAAATAGTGGAGAAAGCCAAAGAAAAGCAATTAGTAAAATGGACTGAGAGAAAAGTAACATTTGATATTTATTCCACGGATAGAGTACACAAAATGCTATGAACAAAAGGATGAACGATAAATAGTATGTTGGAGTAAAGCTGTGGATAAGCCCAAAATGTCCGATAACTAATCTTGATTGAAAAAGACTAATGAACCATAATGTGATACTTGATGCTGTTAAAGCTAATGATATCCATTTTTCCTTCCCTCTTTTAGACATCATATACGACGAAAACTCTTCCCTACTCAATGATTTATTATCACTCTCCTGTGCATTTGAGAGAAAACAAGTAGCCTATTCATAGCCATTAATACTTTAGACCTCAAGCTTTGATTAGTATTCACATAGTTCACGAACTTATGCTTGGAGAAGGATATCCAAGCACTATTATTGTTACTAAAAGCATTTTTATGCCTTTAATTGGTTTCCTAAACATCATTTCAAGAATTTCAATCGGGAGATTCATAAAAATACGTTTTAAAAGCCAATATTCGATGCTAAGAACATTCTTCATAACACTTTTGTAAGAGCACCTTAATATGCGCCTTGAACGACCTATCCAATAAGCCCTTTTAACAACGGACCTTAAGTTTAATCTTACTTAACAATGCACTAAAACATTTCTCGGCCGTTCTACCGATCCTATAGGATACATGATATTCATTGGGTTCCGCTATTGCAATTTTGGAATTATCCCTTAAAACTCTGGCCAATTCTTCTATAACATCGAGGGAAGGAAAATGATGCAAAACCCAGCCAATAAAGCAGAGATCGAAAATACAGTTTTTCAATGGAAGATTTTTCTAAATCAGCAATTATAACATGAAAAGTTTGATCGACCCTTTTGTATGCGTGCGCTTTCTAGCCATTCTTAACGCATCGAGAGATATGTCTACCCCTATCACTTCGTTTCTTTGAACTAATAATAATCCGTAAGTTCCAGGGCCACACCCTGCATCCAAAACTAGTTTTCCGTTTAAAGACATAAGTCCCAATCTCTCTAAGCGTATTCTTTTGCTCTGTTCTTGCATGTCAAAATCTTGTGGGCTAATTCCAAGCAAGCTCCTTTTACTGGTGTAAACTTCAATGAGCTTATTTTGTTTTCTTGACAAGTTTTTCACCTTTGCATTCCATCAATCTTGAAGCTTATTTCATGCCAAGTTTTTTGTGATAACAACCAATTTGGGAATTAAATAGGATACATATCCTAACGAGAAAAAGATTAACGCTTCTATAAGCACCCTAAATCTTTTTAGCGCATTTTCATGATCTTTAGTAAGCTGCCTGATTGTTGAAGGTATAGCTTCACCTATAATGCTACGAAGTAAACCACATTCAGATTTTAACCGCTCACTCGCCGCTCCTAATATGTTTTTAAACATGGCGTCGCTATATCCTTGCCAGAAAGCATAACGACGAACATATTTGGATGAGAGTTTATAGGAAGGAACTTTGTGCCAAACCTTTACATGAGGATTATAAAGAATGTATTTGTTAGAGAGCCTTTTTACTTTAAATGAAAAATGTATATCGTCCCCAACAGGCCCAACTTTTCCTTCTTTATATGCACCTTTGGTATATAAGTCTGCGAAATGAGCTATACTGAACGCTTCCCTTCTAAAGGCCATATTAACTCCCCAAGCACACTCAACATAACAAATCCCGCTAAGGCCTTTCCAATCGCTACATCCAATGATCCAGTATAATTCTTTAGGAAACCAACTTAGCGATTTATCTTCCCACAAGGGCAATGCCGGTCCTGTTACTCCAATCACGTCATTATAGGCAGAAAAAGATTTCACAAGCTCTTCAGTCCAGGTTCTCGAAGGAACAGCATCATCGTCTAAAAAGCCTATAATACCTCCTTCGGCGTGCTTTATTCCCAAGTTTCTTGAAGCTGATAGCCCTCCCTCTCCATCATTAAAAATCGCTTTAAAATTTGGAACACCCCTTTTCTTTGCATAGGCTTTAACCACTTCGTAAAGCTCTCTTGAACGCTCTGCAACAAATATAACCTCCAAATTAGGATAGCTCTGCTCCTTTATGCTATCTAGCAGATCACAGATATCCTTAAACCTCTTCATCGTATATGATGTTATAATTATCGAAACTAGCGGTTTTTTATTATCAGCCATTTCCTAACCAACCTCTAATAGCTTCAGATCCTGCCTCCACCTTGCAACTTCACTCTAATCCACGATCCTTCTACAGTCCACAGATTTACTTCCGTCATTTTCAATCCAGCCTTTTTGACTTATGTCCTCAATGCATTATTTAGCTTTGCATACCATGAGAGTATCGAAGTTTTCATCATCGAAAGCGAAGAGATATTATCCAGAGAAGGTCTTTAATGCCTTGTTTGAAGTCTCTTGTCTTACTTGCACCATACATTCTACGTCTATAAGTATGAGGGACCTCTGCTACCTTGAGTTTCAGTTTCGCAATTTTAACGAAGAGTTCTTGTTCCATTTCAAATCCATCGCTGACTAGCCTTACTTTCTGAAATGCTTTTCTGGAAAATGAGTAATACCCTGAGCATACATCAGTGTATTTTGAACTGAACAATAGGTTAGTTACTAAGGTGAGTATCTTATTTCCTAATCGGCGGTGAGCTTGCATATGGAGAGGTTTCACGCCTATGAAGCGTGTACCTTTAGCGAAATCATAACCTTTTATGATTGCTTCAACGAACTTATGCATCTCCTCAGGTGGGTACGTGCCATCCCCATCTAGGGTTACAATGATGTCTCCTTTTGCATGTTTAACACCATATTTTAAAGCATCGCCTTTACCTTTATTAGGCTGATAGAGCACCCTTATGTCTGGCCTAAGCTCCCTAGCAACTTCAACTGTTCTATCGGTTGAGCGCCCATCTACAAGAATAATCTCATCCACCCAATTAGGTATCTTGGGCAACACGTGTGGAAGGTTCTTCTCTTCGTTGAGGGCGCAAATCACTACTGAGACCTTAGGGTATGGGGGCTTGGGGTACATTTTTATTCTTTTTGAATTACCATGATTATTCTAGTTGAAAGTGATGGGAACTTTGACATAATTTTATCCATAAGTTTTATCAGCCCTAAAAGGACTTTAGGGATGTTAGATTTAACGCTAACCGTACATCCGGTCACTTCTTTGACCTTAAAGCCATGTAATTTAACAAGATCTTTAAGGGCCTTTAGCGTCATAACCCTTATGTGTCCCCATTGACCCTCAGGACTTTTTGTGAGCAACTTCCCAACACTTTCATATCTTGGACTAGCGGCCATCGAATATGGCTGGTATCCCAATAAAAGAGCAATCCTATTGGGCCAACCCGCTAAGTTTGGTGTAGTCAATACGCAAATACCCCCCTTCTTTAAGACTCTATAAACTTCATTCAATAGATGACTAGGATCGAATAAGTGTTCTATAATTTCTCCGCAGTAAACCACGTCGAAATAGCTGTCTTCAAAAGGAAAGTTACTACCGTCAACGTCCAATTCGTAAACATTAATGCCCTTATTCCTAGCGGCTACAGCAGCTTCATGGGCAATTTCTATCCCATAGACCTCTTGGGCACCCATACTTTCTTTCAGCAATAGAGTTATGCTACCATCGCCACAGCCTACATCTAGTAGAGTTCTTCCACGCAACTTACTGAAAATTTCAACAATTCTTTTAAATCTAGGCTCAGGAGCCAGCCCTTTGTAATACCCTTGGGAATAGAAGTATTTTTTAATTTCCCTTATTCCCATTTTTATCTAAAAGTCTTTTGAGTAGGTATGAAGCCCGCACCACCAGCAACAACTGTCTTCATGTATCTACCTTCTCGGTATATCGCCATCTTTTGGTATGAAGAACTGCCCATCTATCCTCCTTAACGTGTAGTAGCCCCCCTCCATAACAAGTCTAATCTCATCTTTGCTACTTAGGCTGCGCCAGTCATCCCATATGGCGCTTATCAAACGCCCAGTCAAACCGTTTGAATCTTCAGAAGCTAGGAAAACCGCTAAGCTCGTAACGGGCTCAAATCCAGCTCCACCTCCTTCCAACACCAACCTAGCCTCTGTTAAAGCCTTAAACCCAGCTCTACAGCCAGCTTCAACCATCTGCTCAACCATCTTTGTCTTAACTGCTCCCGGAGCTATAGCATTAACCTGAATATTGTATTTTTTAACCTCTTCCGCCAAGGTCTCAGTAAGCCTTACAACGGCGGCTTTAGAGCATGCGTAGGCTGAGAAATAAGGTTTAGGATAGACTGCTCCACCACCTGAAAGATTGATTATCTTACCACTACGCTGCTTAATCATGACTGGTAGAACTGCCCTACAGCATAGGAATGTACCTATGAGATTTATATACACTGTCTCCACCCACTCTTTAACGTCATTCTCATGCAATGGCCCTACAGGTCCTAGGATACCAGCGTTATTCACAAGAATATCTATCCCACTGAATACATTCAGAGTTTCTTCAACCATACGTCTTACATCGTCCTCATTCGATACATCCACCTTAAGCGCTAAAGCCCTCCTACCCAATTTTCTAACCTCTCTAGCTGTCCGCTCGACTTCATTAACAGTTCTTGAGACCACTGTTAGATCTGCACCCTCACTGGCAAACGTTAATGCTATGGCCTTACCTATGCCTCTACCAGCACCCGTAACGATGGCAACCTTATCTCTAAGCTTCATCAGACGCTCTAGATATGCCTTCTCCAGTAGTCAAGCATATCGCTTAAAGTCTTCTCCATGGGAATTTCAGGCCTCCACCCTAAGCTTAAAAGCTTAGAATTATCTCCTATGTAGATTGGATCGTCGAAGGGCCTAATTTTCCAAGGAACCTGTCTAACCTCGACGCTCTTCAACCCCGAAAGCGATATAGCCATGTTTAAGATCTCCATCATACCATATCCTCTTTTAGAGCATAAGTTGTATACTTCGCCTTGAGCACCCTTCTCAGCAAGTAGCCATAAGGCTTTCACAGCATCCCTCCCATCTGTAAAGTCTCTAACAGTCTCAAGATTACCGACCTCCAAGTACTTCTTTAGACCCTTCTCTATTTCAACCAACCCCTTCGTAAAGTCTGAACATGCATCGCCAATCTTCCTAGGACCTGTCATATTGAAGGGTCTCACCCTGACGATATTCATACCGTAGACCTTATAGTACATGTAGCCAAGCATTTCCTCGCCGACCTTGCTTAGAGCGTAGAAGCTTGTTGGCCTGAAATCAGCATCCTCTTTTAAAGGCATCTCCTCTACGCTTCTAGGCCCGTAGACGGAGCTTGAGCCGACTATTTCAACGACTGGATTCAGATTCAACTCTCTTAAAGCATTGAGTATGTTTAAAGTGCCAAGTATATTCGTATTAATCGTAAGCTCAGGATTCTCCCACGAAGTCATCACGTAGCTCTGAGCAGCCAAGTGGAAAACATAATCGGGCTTAGAAGCCTCTAACACACGCTTTACGACAACCTTATCGTTTACATCACACCTAAAGACTTCTATCTTACCCTTTAAATGGTCTAAGTTACCCGTATCTTCATACACAGTACCGTAAACCCTCAAACCCTTTTCAACAAGTAAATCCGCTAAATGAGAGCCTACAAAACCCTCGCAGCCAGTTATCAAACAGTTAGACATATCTCAATACCACTCCATACGCCTTTTTAGCATATCCTCAGCTTTTAAATATGCTTCAAGGGTTCCAATATCCCAAACATTACCTTTAAGTACATATCCATAGACTTCTTCAACCCTATGGAGCCACTCTATAAATCTCCCAGGCTCATCTCTCGGTAGTCCAAGCCCTACATACTCTACAAGCCTATTCTTAACCCAAGAGGGAAATGCGTAGATGACTGCTCCAACCAAACTGGTAGATGGATTCTCAGGCTTCTCGATAAAACTCGATATACGCCCATAAACGTCGAGGATCACGGCTGACCCCCTCTTAACCTGATCTATTTCTACGGCCTGATAAACAGCAACCACAGGCTTCCCCATATTCATGAAGAAACCTAAAAATCCATCCAAGTCGTCCTCGTAAATACAGTCTCCAGCCATAACTAGAAAATCTCCATCTATTAAGGGGGCTATCTTGGCCATGGCACCTACAGCTCCTGGCTTCTCAAACTCGTCAGATGAGCCATCTGAGATAATTTTAATGCTTAACAACGGATACTTTTCAGCCCATTTCTCGAATTGCCCCTTAAACCTTTCGTTTGTTAACACCCAAACCTCGCTTACGGCATCCCTTATGTATATAAACTTCTCCATAAGATAGTTTATGAGGGGCTTACCAGCCACTGGAAGTAGGGGTTTAGCTATATCACGTGTGATTGGCCAGAGTCTCTTTCCGTAGCCGCCAGCTAGTATTATAGCTGTTACTGTCCTTCTTTTCCCAGAGATTTCAGATATTCCTGCCAGGCTACATCAAACTCCTTTATCGTCTCCTCGGTCTTCCAGTGGTAAGGCATCTCTTTAAGCACTCTATACGTTATCGTCACAATGTGAGCCCCCGCTAGAGCGGCCTGATATACGTCTTCAGGCTTTCTTATACTCCCAGCGATTATCTTCGTCTTGAAACCTCCCATGTCTATTATACGTCTAGACTCGCTTATGACTTGAACTGGGTCTCCGCCTGAGTCTTTTACACGGTTGAAGAATATACTTGCATACGTAGCTCCAGCTCTACAAGCCAGCAGAACTTGGTTGGTTGTTATCAAGCATGTGGCATTCGTCTTAATACCAATCCTGCTTAACCGGTTTACTATCCTCAAGCCCCTCCCGTCGCCCCACATAGGAACCTTGATCACTATGTTAGGGCTTAGAGCCGCATACTCCTTAGCCTCTTCTACAAGCTCATCGTCGCTACTTGAGGTCTTAGTAAGCTCAACGCTTAAGGGACCATCTATGAGCGATAATATCTCCATAACCCTCTGCTTCAGATCTACGCCCCTACTTGTTGTTAGAAATATTTTCTGATTGGTCGTTACCCCGCTTGCAATCCCCCAGGGCAGAATAGCTTTTATCTCTTCTACACTGGCCGTATCTAGGAATATCTCAACCAACAACTAACACCTCCTCTTCAATTATTCTACACGCATCAATCAATCTGGGAATTATGTAATCGGGCTTAACACCTAAATCACCCATAAGCTTACATAAATCGCACTTCAAACGGCCGATGAGAAAAGTCCTACAGCCCACGGCCTGACCAGCCATCACGTCTGTAATACCGTCGCCGATCATATAGCATTCCTTAAGATTTAGGTTAAAGTCTTTAGCCGCCTTTATCAATAAGCCGGGCTTAGGCTTCCTACAGTCGCAATCCACCTTAAACTCAGGTAAGACTGCTTCAGGATGGTGGAAACAGTAATACTCACCGTCTATGTAAGCTTCCTCATCAGCTAAAAGCCTCTTCATCTTCGCCCTAATATCTTCAAAAAGCCTCATAGTCATCTTACCCTTAGCAATAGAAGGCTGATTTGAGACAACTATAACCTTAAAACCAAGCTGTTTAAAACGTCTGATCGCTTCAGCAGCCCCAGGCAGAAGCTTAAACTGCTTAGGGTTGAGAGGAGAATCTATCAAGCCGAACTCTGGAAAGTAGACAAGCTCGTTTATAGTTCCATCTCTATCTAGAAATACAGCTCTACCGTTGAAGTCGACCAAGCACTACTTCTCCAACTTAAACTCGTTGCCTAGCGATCCAGTCAACTCGTCTACACAGACCACTTTCAACCATAAACCAACAGGCTTAAGCTTTTCCTCAATCCTTCAAATATTTTCTTCCAAATCCTCATCCGTACAATTCAACCAAATAGTTATAAGCTTCACAACAGACCCGTGATATTTAAGACTGAGCTATAAGCTCCCTAAGCCCAGCACATATCAGATGGGTAAGCACCAAGTGAAATCCCTCAACAAGGGGTGTAGAGTTTACGGGTACGAGTATAGAGGCATCTGAAATTTGCCTTAAAACTCCACCATCAAAACCCACGAGACTTAAAACCTTCCCACCGTTATCTTTAACATACTTAGCCGCTTTAAGCAGGTTTTGACTCCAAACGCCAGCCCTATCCATACCCGAGCCACCGTGGACACTTATAGCTATGAAAACATCTCCAGGCTTCATGAGGTTTCTAAGCTGCTCTACATACACTTCAGACCAGCCTAGATCGTTTGTGATCGCAGTCACAAGCGGAGCATTATCCACGAGCGAGTAAGCCTTAAACCTAGGCTTACCTTCGACAGACGTAAACTTCGCCAAGTCGCTTGCAAAGTGCGCTGCCGTAGAAGCAGAGCCACCGTTTCCAGCTAGGAAGACGCTTTTACCCTTTTCCCATGCATCGTACAATATCTTTATGAACTCCTCTATGTCCTCTTTCGAAATCGTCTCCGCGATCCTTCCCACCTCTTGCAGAAAACTCCTAATAAACTCTATGCCATACATATGATTCACAAGTTCAATACTATTTTAGAACCCTCCCTAGAGAAGCCGAGTCTCACTTCTCTCAACCCCTCCCTCGCCATGACCTTTCTCACCCTCTCCTTATTATTCTCAACGTAGAACATTAGAAAGCCGCCGCCTCCAGCCCCAAGAAGTTTACCGCCCAACGCACCATTTTCAATCCCCAGCATATACCACCTATCTATTACATTTGTAGTAATATTGTTAGCTGTACCACGTTTGGCAATCCAATGCTCATGCTGAAGCTTAGCCCACTCCGCAAGGTCTCCTCTTTCAAGAGCCCTCTTAGCCCTAAAACCTACTTCCTTAATCCTATGCATAGCTTCAAGAGCTTCTTCAGCGTTTTGAATACGCTTCTGCTGCTCACTTAAAACTTGGAAGGAATCCCTCGTTATTCCCGTGTAGAAGAATAGGAGGTTGCTCTCAAGCTCCCTAATGGACTCCTCTGAAATCTTCAAATCTTCAACCTCAACATTTCCACCTCTATCTATGCGTAGACATATGAAGCCACCAAAAGCAGCAATATACTGGTCCTGCTTACCACAGGGCTCTTTTAACACATCAATCTCAATACGACAAGCCTCTTCCGCAAGCTCCTTTTTAGATGGGTTTTCACCCTTAAAAGTATGTAAAGCATGTAAAAGCCCCACGGTGAAGCTTCCAGAAGATCCTAAACCAGCCCTCGACGGAGCATCAGCCATTGTAACAATCTCCAAGTGTTTATGTAAATCTAAAAGCTTCAAGGCTTCGCGGACAATAGGATGCCTAACATCATTTACATCGTTAACGATTTCCGTGATCGAGTAGCTAACCCGCACCTCCTCCTCAAATCTCTCCTTAACCACCACGTAAACATACTTGTTAATGCTTGATGTGACTACAAAACCCCCATATTTAGAGTAGTAAGATGGTAAATCAGTTCCACCACCGCCGAGAGTCAACCGCAGAGGAGTTCTACTAATTATCATCTAGACTAGCATCTCCGAAGGTTGTTTCACTCTATCTAAAGACCATTTTACTCAACTTAAGACTGCTGAGAACCTTCAGGCTTCTCAAGCTCTTTCTCTATTTCTTCTATGGGTTTGGGTGGAGGTGTTGTTGCGAGCGTGTAGCCTATCCAAGACAGTATGCCCAGTACGGCGGCTACAGCTATGAAGCCCGTCAGTTGAAGTATAAGCATAGCCCATTCAGATGTGAATACAAGCCACCCATAAGCCAATATACCTAGGATACTTCCAACGCATAACAACGCTCCGATTGCTTGGTCTCTACTCATAACATCACCATGCGAAGCGTGGAGGACTGTAGATCTCCATGAATCCTAGGTATAGTATGTAGGATTCATCCCTAAGCCACTCCATTACGCGTGGAGCCCATTTAAATACACCGCTATGCTTAAACCTGGCTTTAAGCTCTTCAGCCCTCTCCAAACCCCTTTTAAGGGCTTTAAGCTTCAGACCTTCAACTAGAGAATTCATGATG